>ENA-OYWQ01001009-OYWQ01001009.1-human-gut-metagenome-genome-assembly--contig:-NODE-1009-length-12815-cov-4.917241_pt1 | contig 12815 bp, 12 predicted proteins | sample MGYA00244810_ERZ653396 | MGnify/ENA primary metagenome ERZ653396 (study PRJEB26926, sample SAMN06165045) | human gut metagenome | biome: ENVO:00009003; feature: ENVO:2100002; material: ENVO:00002003... | reverse complement strand
CATCTTCGTCGTCCTGCGCTGGCTCATCCGGATGGCCTTGGCGTCCGAACAACTCTCCCGCCAACTCGTCCATCAGTCCGCCCATAGCTTCGTCAAGCATGCGGCCAATGGGCTGGGTGATACTCTCGCGCACTTTCTGCTTGACATTTTCCTCCAAGCGCCGCTTGGTCTCCTCCGCATAGCGATGAGCCAATTGCTTGAGCGACGACTTGTCGATGGTGAACACATGGCCCAGCACACCCACAGAGACCACGGGAGCCTTGTCGGCGTAGTGGATGCGCCCCAGCGAACAGACCAAGTAGTTGTCCACCGTGAGCGCGTTGCCGACCACCATCGTCACCACCTGGCGGGTGGCACCTCCAGCCAAGGACTTCATGGCCGTCGAGAAGGGATCGTCGGAGTCTATGGAGTCGATCTGCAGGGCCTCACCCATCGTTTCCGCCACCACACCCGAGATGGCCTCGGCGTGCTGCTCGGGTTTCGGACAAGTGGCCACCAGCAGTCCTGCCAACAAGAGCAACATCGCCAGCACCGCCCACAAACAACCACCCCGATGCTTACGAGATCCACGGTCAACGGATGGAGGAACGGTGCGCTCGCTCTCAGACTGCGCGGAAGGCTGCGGAGCGTAGCCTTGGACCACATCGGGGCCCTCCCCTATCCTTTCGCCGACGATAACTTGCTCCCCACCCGAAGCATTGCTTACCCCCGGGTCCGAGGGACTGCTTACGCCAGGACCTGAGGAAATATTAACCCCTGAGTCCATGATCGGTTGAGACTGCTGCGCAGCCGTCTGCTGACGGAGAATCGGTCGAAGCGCTTCCACCTGCCAGGCGGGTTGCCATGATCCGCCATCAGCAGCCATCACCAACGACTCCGCACCGATGCCACGAGCTGCCAACTCGGCCACGCTGTAAGGGCCACGCTTCTCGCTGCCCACACTAAGATAGTATTCCATTTTTCTATTTCCTTATCTGTTTTTTGAGACCAATAAGACACGATTTGCCACCTCTACCGGACAATACGGACTCCTCAAGACGGCAAGTTATCTTTTTGGCGTGCGAATGTAAGTAGAAATAATGAATACACCAAAAATCGCTGGTTATATTTTGCTTTTTTAAGCATAAGGACTCTTTTCACCCTGCCAAAAACCAGATTTCGCATGCAATCTGGGAGGCCAATGGATGGAAAGGAAATAAAAAAACGCTTGAAAATACCAAAAAATGGGTATCGCTTGTTTGTGGTATGAGATTTTTTCATTACCTTTGCGAAACAAATAATACAGTATAGAAAACAACCATACCAAACAGCTGAAGAATGTTTGAGAATCTAAGCGACCGACTTGAACGGTCATTTAAGATACTGAAAGGTGAGGGAAAAATCACCGAGATCAATGTCGCCGAGACGCTGAAGGACGTGCGCCGCGCGCTGCTCGATGCGGATGTCAACTACAAAGTGGCCAAGAGTTTCACGGACGACGTGAAGCGCAAAGCATTGGGCATGAACGTGCTGACTGCCGTCAAGCCAGGCCAACTCATGGTGAAGATTGTCCACGACGAGCTGGCTGAGCTCATGGGTGGCGAAACCGTTGGCATCAAACTGACCAACAAGCCCGCCATCATCCTGATGAGCGGTCTGCAAGGTTCGGGTAAGACCACGTTCAGCGGCAAGCTCGCCAACATGCTCAAGCAGAAAGACCACCGCAAGCCCCTGCTGGTGGGTTGCGACGTGTATCGTCCTGCCGCCATCGAGCAGTTGCGCGTGGTGGGAAGCCAGATAGACGTGCCCGTCTATGCTGAGGACGACAACAAGAACGTCAACGAGATAGCAGACCACGCCCTCCAGGAGGCCAAGGCGAAAGGCTACGACACGGTGATCATCGATACCGCCGGACGCTTGGCAGTGGACGAGCAGATGATGGCCGAGATAGAAAGCCTGAAGAATCATGTTCGTCCCGACGAGACCTTGTTTGTCGTCGACTCCATGACGGGACAGGATGCCGTCAACACGGCCAAGACCTTCAACGACCGCCTCGATTTCGACGGTGTGGTGCTGACCAAGCTCGACGGCGACACCCGCGGCGGTGCCGCACTGAGTATCCGCACGGTGGTGACCAAGCCCATCAAGTTTATTGGTACGGGCGAGAAGATGGAAGCCATCGACCTGTTCCACCCCGCCCGTATGGCCGACCGAATCCTCGGCATGGGCGACGTGGTCTCGCTGGTGGAGCGCGCCCAGGAGCAATTTGATGAGGAAGAAGCCAAGCGACTGGAGAAGAAGATTCGCAAGAACCAGTTCGACTTTAACGACTTCTACAATCAGATCCAGCAGATCAAGAAGATGGGCAACATCAAGGAGTTGGCCAGCATGATCCCTGGTGTGGGCAAAGCCATCCGCGACGTCGATATCGACGACAACGCCTTCAAGGGCATCGAAGCCATCATCCAGAGCATGACTCCGCAGGAACGCACACATCCCGAGGTGCTCAACACCTCACGCCGCCGCCGTATCGCGTCGGGATCGGGCACGAGCATCCAGGAGGTGAACAAGCTCATCAAGCAGTTTGACCAGACCGCAAGATGATGAAGATGGTCACGGGTGCCAACATGAAGGGCATGATGGGACGAATGAAAAACATGAAGGGCACAGGTATGCCCCCCATGAATTAGTCCTCGTGCATTATTATATGGTTCGCGCGCGTTCATTATATATAGTATAAACGTACATTCGGTAGCATCGTATTGCGGACATACTGTGATGGCGCGCCAACCATTCAACTAAAAACCAAACAGAAATCTCCCCTGCCCCGCCCCTCAAGGGAGGGACAGAACGAAAGAAATAGATTATAAACGCGGGGACGCGAGACCATCCGTAGCCCATACTTTAGGAAGGGCTGGACGAGCCAACGTGTTCCCATAACAACACCTAACCATATGGAACTGATTGACGGTAAAGCTACCGCAACGGCCATCAAGGCCGAAATTGCCGACGAAGTGAGCAAGATTGTCGCCGCTGGTGGCAAACGTCCTCATCTGGCCGCTGTCCTTGTAGGACACGACGGCGGCTCTGAGACGTACGTGAAAAACAAGGTTATCTCCTGCGAGCAGTGCGGTTTTACCTCGACGCTCATCCGCTATGAGGATGACGTGACGGAGAAAGAGCTGCTGGCTTGTGTTGACCGCCTCAACAAAGACGAGGATGTTGATGGCTTCATCGTTCAGCTGCCGCTGCCGAAGCATATCGACGAGCAAAAGGTCATCATGGCTATCGACTACCGCAAGGACGTGGACGGTTTCCACCCCATCAACGTCGGTCGCATGGACATCGGACTGCCTTGCTTCATCTCCGCCACTCCGCTGGGCATCATGACCCTTCTGGACCGTTACAATATCAAGACTTCTGGCAAGAAGTGTGTCATTCTCGGACGCAGCAACATCGTCGGCAAGCCGATGGCCTCGCTGATGATGCAGAAGTGCTATGGCGACGCCACGGTCACGGTTTGCCACTCCCGCTCGGCCACGCTGAAAGAAGAGTGCCGTGAGGCTGACATCGTCATCGCCGCCATTGGCCGTCCCGAGTTTGTCACGGCCGACATGGTGAAAGAAGGCGCTGTCGTCATCGATGTCGGCACGACGCGCGTGCTCGATGCGACCCGCAAGAGCGGCTTCCGCCTCTGCGGCGACGTGAAGTTTGACGAGGTAGCACCGAAGTGTTCCTACATCACGCCCGTACCGGGCGGCGTTGGTCCCATGACCATCTGCTCGTTGATGAAGAACACCTTGGCAGCAGGCAAGAAGGAGTACTATAAGTAATGGAGCCCATGACTGCCGAGGAATGGTATCAGAAAGGTAACGAATATCGCAAGCAGGGCGACTGGAAACACGCCATCGACTGCTACTTGGAAGCCATCGAGCTCGACGCCGAGTCGCCAGCCGTGGAAGCCAAGAAGATGATCGACGACATTCTGAACTTCTATCATAAAGACGCATATAATCCCTAATCAAGGCCGCTCGGGGCGGACGCAGCTCTGTCCCAACGACTTAACTAAAAAATTCAAATCAATATGAGCAAGATTAAAGGTGCGATTGTGGTCGACACCGAGCGTTGCAAGGGATGCCAACTGTGCATCGTTGCATGCCCGAAGGATGTGATCCAACTGGCACAGAAGAAAGTCAACGTTCACGGCTATCCGTACGCGGAGCCTGTTTTCGCCGACAAATGTATTGGCTGCGCTTCATGCGCCATTGTTTGCCCGGACGGATGTATTACTGTTTATAAGAAAAAAGTGGAGGAATAAGGTATGGCTGAGAAAGAAGTAAAATTGATGAAGGGTAATGAGGCTATCGCACACGCGCTGATTCGCTGCGGTGCCGACGCCTTCTTCGGATACCCTATTACCCCGCAGACAGAGATTATCGAGACCCTCTCCGCCCTGAAGCCTTGGGAGACCTCCGGCATGGTAGTAGTCCAGGCTGAGAGCGAGGTGGCCTCTATCAATATGGTCTATGGTGGCGCTGGTGCTGGTAAGCGTTGCGTCACGACCTCTTCCTCACCGGGTGTGTCCCTGATGCAGGAGGGCATTTCCTACATGGCTGGTGCCGAGATTCCTGGTGTCATCGTCAACGTGCAGCGTGGCGGTCCTGGCCTGGGTACGATCCAGCCTTCACAGTCCGACTATTTCCAGTCCACTCGTGGTGGTGGCAACGGCGACTACTATGTCATCGTGCTTGCCCCGAACTCTGTCCAGGAGATGGCAGACTTCGTAGACCTTTCCTTCGAGCTGGCGTTCAAGTATCGCTGCCCGGCCATGATTCTCTCCGATGGTGTCATCGGTCAGATGATGGAGAAGGTCGTTCTCCCCGACGAGAAGCCTCGCCTCTCTGACGAGGAGGTGAAGAAGCGCTACCCGTGGGCCACCTTCGGCCGCACGCCGGATCGCGATCCGAACATCATGACTTCCTTGGAGCTGAAGCCCGAGGTGATGGAGGAGCGCAACCTCGCCCTCCAGGCCAAGTATGAGGAGATCCGCAACAATGAGGTTCGCTACGAGACTCAGCAGTGTGAGGACGCCGACTACATCATCGTCAGCTTCGGTTCTGCCGCCCGTATCGGCGAGAAGGCCATGGAGTTGGCCCGCGAGGAAGGCCTGAAGGTAGGTCTCTTCCGTCCGATCACCTTGTGGCCGTTCCCGACCAAGCAGATCGAGGAGCTTGCCAAGAACAAGAAGGGTATCCTCGTGAGCGAGTTCAACGCCGGCCAGATGGTCGAGGATGTCCGCTTGGCAGTCAATGGTGCCGTCCCCGTGGAGCACTTCGGCCGCCTGGGTGGTATCGTTCCTTCACCCGAGGAGATTGTTGACGCACTGAAAACGAAGTTGGTAAAATAGTCGAATCAAATGGATAACCGGCTATCAACCGGCTTTCCCTTAAAAAGAAGAATCAAATGGCAAACGACATTATTGCACCAGAGAATCTGGTATATAAGAAACCAAAACTGATGAACAACGTCCCGATGCACTACTGTCCGGGATGTTCTCACGGTGTAGTCCATAAGCTCGTGGCCGAGGTCATCGAGGAGATGGGCATGGAGGACAAGACCGTCGGTGTATGCCCGGTAGGTTGCTCCGTGTTCGCATACCGCTACCTCGACATCGACTGGTCTGAGGCAGCCCACGGACGCGCTCCCGCTGTGGCTACGGCTATCAAGCGCGTATGGCCCGACCGCCTGGTGTTCACCTACCAGGGCGACGGCGATATGGCTTGTATCGGTAGTGCTGAGACGCTCCACGCCCTCAACCGTGGCGAGCACATTACGATGATCTTCATCAACAACGCCATCTACGGTATGACGGGTGGTCAGATGGCTCCCACCACGCTGATCGGCCAGAAGACCGTCACGTGCCCCTACGGCCGCGATCCGAAGATCCACGGCTGGAACCTCAACATCACGGAGCTGGCAAGCCACCTCAAGGGTACCCGCTACGTCACACGCCAGAGCGTTGACACCGTAGCCTCTATCCGCCAGGCCAAGAAGGCCATCCGCAAAGCCTTCGAGGCCAACATGGCTGGCAAGGGAAGCTGCCTCATCGAGATCGTGGCAACGTGCAACACGGGCTGGAAACTCTCACCGGTCAAGGCCAACGAGTGGATGCGTGAGAACATGTTCAAGGAGTACATCAAGGGTGACATGAAGGACACCCTCGACCAGGAGATTCCCGAGCTCTAATCATCATTCCTTCTCTTAACACAAGAAACAGCAATTATGAAAACAGAAATCATTATCAGCGGTTTCGGAGGACAGGGTTGCCTCTCAATGGGAAAGATTCTGGCTTACTCCGGACTGATGGAAAATAAAGAGGTGACGTGGATGCCGGCCTACGGTCCTGAGCAGCGTGGTGGTACGGCCAGTGTGACCGTTATCGTCAGCGACGAGCGCATTTCCTCACCGATTCTCAGCAAGTACGATGTGGCTATCGTCCTCAACCAGCCTTCCCTCGACAAGTTCGAGTCAAAGGTGAAGCCGGGCGGTATCCTCATCTACGACGGAAACGGTATCATCAACCCGCCGACCCGCAAGGACATCACGGTCTATCAGATTGATGCTACGGACAAGGCTGCCGAGATGAAGAACTCCAAGGTGTTCAACATGATCGTTTTGGGCGGTCTGCTCAAGGTTTGCCCCGTTGTGAGCACCGAGGGCTTGAACAAGGCTCTCTTCAAGTCGCTCCCGGAGCGCCACCACAAGCTCATTCCTCTCAACATGGAGGCCGTGAGCGAGGGTATGAAGATCATCGAGAAGAAGGAGATCTAATTCAAGACAAGATAGACAGGGAAGGCTCTCAAGGTTTGGCATTCCAAGGTTTCATCCTTTGCCCTGTCCCGTAGAGCCCTACCCGATATAGACACAAGGGAGAAGAAACGCCGCATCCATCTTGGCGCTTCCTCTCCCTTGATCTATATTCATTACCCTTGATTTATAAAGATGTTTTCTCGCCCTCGTCCTATAAAAGGAGCTTCTGGGTGATATTGAGACAATATGTAAAGTTGCCTCGTCCGGAAAGGGAGAAAGTGTTCGGTAATTCCCCTATTCTCATAGGTTTTTCCCTATTTATGATTACCAAACGTCTTTTTACCCCCTAAATATTTGTTCATATCGTTTTTTTTTCTTTACTTTGCACCCGTAATGATTGAGAGAATAAACTTTCATAACATAAAATTTTAAATTTAGAGAGACATGAAAAAGTTCGTTTTGATGATGGCCTCTGCGCTTTTCGCAGTTTCGGCATCAGCACAGACTGTGCAGGAAAGCAAGACTTTCGACAACTTCTACGTCGGTATCAATGGTGGTCTTTCAACCAAGACAACTGGCCACAAGTGGCTTAGCGGTCTGAACCCCAACGCCAGCCTCCGCATCGGCCGTTGGTTCACTCCGGTCTTCGGTTTGGCTGCTGAGGGAACAGCATACTTCAACTCAAAGGCATGGGTCCCCGAGCCTGTCCGCAAGCCGCACACGGTTGTCACCTATAGCAACGTGAGCCTGCTCGGTACCATCAACGTCAGCAACTGGGTTGCTGGCTACAAGGGCGAGCCGCGTCCCTTCGAGGTGATCGCAGTAGCTGGCCTCGGCTGGGGTCACGCCTACGGTCCTGGTGAGTTTATCCTCGAGAAGAACGACCAGCTCACCTCTAAGTTGGGTCTCGACTTCACCTACAACTTCGGTTCCAACAAGGCTTGGCAGCTCTACCTTGAGCCGTCTATCAACTACGCTGTCGCTGGCACGCACGCCACTGGCTTCGATGATGACACCGAGTACAACCTCAACCGCAGCGCCTTCCAGCTCAACCTCGGTATCAACTACAAGTTCGGCAACAGCAACGGCACGCACAACTTCGTGATCGTTACTCCGCGCGACCAGGCCGAGATCGACGCTCTCAACGCTCAGATCAACGAGCTCCGCAACCGCAAGCCGGAGGTGATCGAGAAGGTTGTTGAGAAGCGCGTAGAGGTTCCTGCTCCCGCAGCTAAGACTGTCAGCGTTTCTGACCTCATCTTCGTTACCTTCGCTCAGGGCAAGTCTGCTCTCACCAACGACGCCAAGAAGGCTCTCGACGCTGTCAAGGAGGGTTCACACGTTCAGGTTGTCGGTACTGCTTCTCCTGAGGGTTCTAAGGAGATCAACGACCGTCTGTCTCAGGCTCGTGCCGACGTGGTCGCTAAGTACCTCAAGGGTCGTGGCGTGATCGTCGACGAGGCTACTGGTAAGGGCGTTCAGGGCACTACCTCTAACCGTCTGGCTATCGTTTACGTCAAGTAAGCATAGACAATAGACAAAAGATTACACCAAGGGACCATTCCCTTCAAGTAATATCACATCGAATCCCCAGTGCGGTCATCGTACTGGGGATTTTTGTATCAACACTCGCCTTAAGTCTTTCCCCTCCCTCCTACTCCACTGGATAATAATCCTGTCAAGTACACAGTAAACCGAACAGGAATACACGTCCAACCACTTATACACAACAAGCCCGTCACCACCATATTCGGAGGGCGACGGGCTCGTTGCTTGACGTACTCGTTGTTTTTATGTACTTGTAGTTTTATGTAGGAGTATAAGGATTATAAGCCGAAGAAACCTTATGCTTCCTTCTTCTCCTCGGTGTCAGCCTTGCGGCGGGTACTGCGCTTGCGCTTCGGCTTTTCAGCCTTTCCGTTCTCCACCTTGACGCCAGCCAACTCCGGATCGATCAGGATGCGTCCACAATACTCACAGACGATGATCTTCTTGTGCATCTTGATGTCGAGCTGACGCTGGGGCGGAATCTTATTGAAGCAGCCACCACAGGCGTCACGCTGCACATAGACGATACCCAGTCCGTTGCGCGCACTCTTGCGGATGCGCTTGAAGGAACTGAGGAGGCGCGGCTCGATCTTGACTTCCAAGTCCTTGGCACGCTCCTTGAGCATGGTCTCCTCCTCGCGGGTCTCCGCCAGGATATCCTCCAGCTCGCTCTTTTTCTCGTCAAGATCCTTCTGACGCTCCTCGCGCTCGGTCTTGGCTATCTCCAGGTCGTTGGTACGGTAAGCCACCTGGTCCGTTGCCTCCTTGATTTTCTTGTTGCAAAGTTCCACCTCCAGACGCTCGTAATCGATCTGCTTGCTCAGCGAGTCATACTCGCGGTTGTTGCGCACCTCATTGAGCTGGTTGTTGTAACGCTCCAGGTTGGCCTGTGCCTCCTGCACCTCACCCTTCTTCATCGTGATAGCCGACTGAAACTCCTTGATTTCTGTGTCGATTTTCTCGATACGGGTGTCGAGACCTGCGATCTCGTCCTCCAGGTCCTGCACCTCCAGCGGCAACTCGCCACGCAACGCACGCTTCTCGTCGATAGCCGTAAGCGTCGTCTGCAGTTCATAGAGAGCCTGCAGCTTCTGCTCTACCGACATTTCTTTTGCTTCTTTCTTTGCCATAAGTATTCTTGTCCTTATTTGTTTCTTACTATATACCTTATTAAAGATAAAGGATCGGGTTGGTGTTGACCGACGTGATGTAGCAAGGCACGCCCGCACACTCACGCATGATGATCTCACGGAAGATCTCCGATGTATATTGCTCGCTCTGATAATGACCGATCACGCAGATCTGTATCTGCTGCTCCCGCCCAAAGAATTCGTGGTAGTGCATCTCTCCCGTGACAAACGCATCGGCACCCAACCGTACGGCCTCAGGCAGCAGAAAAGCTCCCGATCCGCCACAAAGGGCCACCTTCTCTATGGGGCGGCGCAATAACTGGTTGGCCTGGACACACTCCACACCAAACTCTTTCTTCAGCAGGAGCACCAGGTCGTCGGCAGCTACCGGCTTCGCAAAGCGACCGATCACGCCCTCGCCTCCCGAGACGCCTTCCACCTCTTGCTGCTGTCCGATGAAAGAGAGGTCCTGGAGACCCAACTTCTCTGCGATCTTATAGTTGACGCCCCCCACGGCACTGTCCATATTAGTATGCATCGACACGATGACGATGCCACGCTTGATGGCCTTGAAGACCGTCCGCTGCACATAGTCGCCGTCCGATATGCACGAAAGTTTGCGGAAGATGAGGGGATGGTGGGAAACAATCAGATTACAACCGCGCGCGATGGCCTCGTCAACGATGGCCTCCGTCACGTCAAGACACAATAAAGCCCCTGACACCTCCGCCTCTGTCAGTCCAACCTGTAGGCCAGCATTGTCGAAGCCAGCCTGCAAGGGCAGAGGCGCGAATCGTTCAAGGGCAGCGATTACTTCCTTTATTTTCACGCTACAAACATGTTTTTGAACTGCAAAAGTACGATTTTTTCCTTTCTCCGCCAAGAAATCCTCTTTATATTTAATCTTTTTTGGGAAAAACGACAGAGGCCCTATTCGTTCACCGCATCCTCACAACATGGTCCAAAAGCACTTTTCCCCAGTCTTCCATCCCGCTTCACACACTATTTTTGAAGCTATTCAAAAAACAGAATAAAAAAGTGATGAAAAAGAAATGGAATACCAATATTTTTCCATATCTTTGCATAAGATAAGCTGCACTCGGCAAAAATAACTAACACAAAAATAACGACTATGATCGATTACTTTGCACAAAACCTTTGGTTGGCCTGGCTGCTCATCAGCCTCCTGTGCCTGCTGCTCGAACTGACCAATGGCGACTTCTTTATTGTCTGCTTTGCAGTCGGCGGCCTCTTTGCGTCTATTTCATCAGTCTTTACCGACAGTCTGACGATTCAGATCATTGTCTTTGCCATCACCACCTTGCTGAGCATTTTCTTCCTCAGGCCGGTGGCCCTACGCTGGTTTCACAAAGGCGAGGACCGCCGCGTAAGCAATGTGGACGCCCTCATCGGGCGCATCGGACGCGTCACCGAAGCGATCGAGGCCAACGGCTATGGTCGCGTGCAGATCGACGGCGACAGTTGGAAGGCAAAGACCCGCGACGGCCACCCCGTCGAAAACGGCATGAAGGCCCGCGTGCTCAGCATCGACTCCATCATCATCACCGTCGAGGAAGCATAAGATCCAAACAGAAACCAAGTATATTCAACCTTAACACTTTACGATTATGTCAATAGCATCCTATGTTCTTGGAGCCATCGTCCTTCTGGTCATCTTCTTCACCATGAAGGCCGTTGTGATCATTTCTCAGAGCGAGACCAAAGTTATCGAGCGTCTCGGTAAGTATTACGCCACGTTGCAGCCAGGTATCAACATCATCATGCCCTTCCTCGACCACGCCAAGGAGGTGGTGGCCGTCAAGGGCGGACGCTATGTCTATACCAGCACCATCGACCTGCGCGAACAAGTCTATGACTTCGCACGCCAAAACGTCATCACGAAGGACAACATCCAGATGCAGATCAACGCACTGCTCTATTTTCAGATTGTCGATCCCTTCAAGGCGGTCTATGAGATCAACAACCTGCCCAACGCCATAGAGAAACTGACCCAGACCACGCTCCGCAACATCATCGGAGAGATGGAGCTGGACCAGACCCTCACCTCGCGCGACACCATCAACACCAAGCTCCGCGCCGTGCTCGACGACGCCACCAACAAATGGGGCATCAAGGTCAACCGCGTCGAGCTGCAGGACATCACGCCGCCCGAGAGCGTCCTCCAGGCCATGGAGAAGCAGATGCAGGCTGAGCGCAACAAGCGCGCAACGATCCTGACCAGCGAGGGTGAGAAGCAAGCCGCCATCCTGCAGTCAGAGGGCGAGAAGGCCTCGACCATCAACCGGGCCGAAGCCGACAAGCAACAAGCCATCCTCATCGCCGAGGGTGAGGCCCAGGCACGCATCCGCAAGGCCGAAGCCGAGGCCATTGCCATCAACAAGATCACCGAGGCCGTAGGCAAGAGCACCAACCCCGCCAGCTACCTCATCGCCCAGAAGTACATCCAGATGCTCTCCGAGATGGCGCAGAACAACAACCAGAAGACCGTCTTTATGCCCTACGAGGCCACCAACCTCATGGGATCCATCGGCGGCATCAAAGAGATGTTCAAGTAAAACTGCTGGCGGCAGCCTACTCCGCCACGATGTTTCCATACTTGACACGCGATTTTTCCATACTTGATAGAAGAGCCGAAAAGCCACCACTTTTTCGGCTCTTCTTTTTGTGTTTTGCCACGGAATTGCTAATTTTGCAACCCAGCACCATCAGCTGACAAAATCTTAGAAACAAAATACAAGGTCTTGGAAACAAAAAAACAAGGTCTTAGAAAACAAATTAGGAGAGAAAACGAATGAAGAAGATCCATCTGATTCTTTTGACGGCCATCACCCTACTGATGACCGCATGTGGTACCACCCAGACTGTCCCCCTGACAGGACGCAAACATCGCATCGGCGTGAGCGACGAGCAACTGCTCTCCCTCTCGCAGCAGCAGTATTCCACCTATATGCAGAAGGCGAAGAAATCGACCAACGCAGCCAACACCCAGATGGTGGTACGCGTAGGGCGCAACCTCGCCAATGCCGTCGAGACCTACCTCCGAAACAACGGCTTCGCCAGTGAGGTGAACAACTTCCACTGGGAGTTCAACCTCATCCAGGACCCGCAGGCCAACGCCTTCTGCATGCCCGGAGGCAAGATTGTCGTCTTCGAAGGCATCCTGCCCTACACACAGAACGAGGCCTCCCTGGCCATCGTGCTGGGACACGAGATCGCCCACGCCGTGGCGAAACACAGTGCCGAGCAGATGACGAAGCAGCAGAATCAGGGTGTAGCGACCACTGTGCTCGGACTGTCTCTTATACACATCTCCGAGCCCACGAGACC
>ENA-OYWQ01001008-OYWQ01001008.1-human-gut-metagenome-genome-assembly--contig:-NODE-1008-length-12817-cov-12.627409_pt1 | contig 12817 bp, 12 predicted proteins | sample MGYA00244810_ERZ653396 | MGnify/ENA primary metagenome ERZ653396 (study PRJEB26926, sample SAMN06165045) | human gut metagenome | biome: ENVO:00009003; feature: ENVO:2100002; material: ENVO:00002003... | reverse complement strand
GCCTTATCGTCGGCAGCGTCAGTGTGTATAAGAGACAGAATTACAATATAGATAAAAGTCAAGAGTTGCTTGCATTCTATAAAAAAGCACTTGAAAGCTTATTGCTCGTTGTTAAATATTTATAGCACTAATATAGTTATGACTAAAAGACTATTAATTTTTCTTTTTCTGCTACTTTCTATACAGTCATTACAGGCTAAGAAAGTAGATATTACACAAACTCGTTACGACATAGAGGGCGTGAATACTGGAACACAAGGAAAGTTCTTGGTAAAAGTATATATTTATACTAATAAAGGAGAAGCGACTACCGAACAACTGAAATATGCTGCTGTTCATGGTGTTCTATTTAGAGGATTTTCTGGAAAAGGTTTTGCCAACCAAAAAGCATTGGCAAGACCAGAAATCGAAAAGCAAAAGAATGATTTTTTCAATGCCTTTTGGGGTAATGGGGATTATCTTCAATTTGCAAGTGTTATAAATGCTGTTGCTGATCGTGTGAAGATATCGAGCAAAGAATACAAGATAGGGGCAATAGTTTCTGTGTCTAAAGACTCTTTGCGTAAAACATTGGAATCTGCTGGCGTTATCAGAGGACTTAATTCTGGATTTTAGTTTTACTTTCTTATGAATAAAACCATTTTTGTATTGGCTATGATGGCAACTGCTATCTGTTGTTTTGCCCAAAATGAACAGGAGCGAAGTGTAAAAATGCCAGAAGCTCCGAAACGACATCAATTTACAGAATTTTCATTGAAAGAGAAGGGCTATTGGTGGTCTGCCGACATTAGTATTGGTCCTTCTTTGACATTTCATGAGAAAAATTTGCTAACGACAGGAGTGAATTTCGTAAATGGATATCGTTTTAATGACTATCTAAAAATAGGATTTGGCATCGGTGCTCAGTATCATGCTATACATAATGATGCTATTCGTAATTCAGATATCAAATGGAGCATGCCAATATTCGTTAATGTGAGGGGAAATTTTATTTCACAGGAAGTCCGTGAAATTGTACCTTATTGGTCTGTTGATATTGGAGGAATGATACGGGATGGATTTATGTTTACTCCTTCGTTTGGATGTCGAATAGGTGAACAACGTTCTGCGTTTTTACTTGGTATTGGTTATAGTTTGCGCACTATTGACGCAAAAGATGGGTATGCCAAGACACGCAGTTACGCTGTCATTAAAATAGGTTATGAATTCTAAATTAAGAAATATGAATATTTTCAGGAAACTGGGTGTTTTGGTAACAATGATGTTTTGTTCGTACAGTATATTTGGACAAACCACGACTTCTGCATATTATGAATATGAAGTAGAATGTCTCGGAGTAGAACTTGATGGCTCCCAAACATTAAGAGTTTGGGGTGCTGGACGTAACAAAAATGATGCGGTTGAACAAGCCAAAAAGAATGCTGTTCGAATTGTATTATTCAAGGGAATACATGGTGGTTTAAGTGGATGTAATACCAAACCAGTTGTGTTTGAAGTTAATGCCGAAGAGAAATACGAAGATTATTTCAACGTGTTCTTTATGGATGGAGGTGAGTATCTGAAATATGTGTCAATGAAAGATGAGAAGCGCACAAATATCTTCAAAAAAGACAAAGAGAAAGAGAAAAGTCGGCATTTCGTAAAATGTGGCATAACTGTAAGGGTCTTACGCTCTGAACTTAAAAAACGTTTAGCTAATGATAACATATTACAGAAATAGCTTTATGAAAAAGAAGTTTATAATAATATTGTTAATAGCTTTTGTTTGTGTCTTTTCAACCCAAGCACAAGTAAAAAAGCCTACCCTGATGGTTGTTCCTGCCGATAATTGGTGTGTAAAAAATGGTTATATGGACTCGTTCAATGACCAAGGAACAATAGCTGAAGCTCCAAACTACAAGCGTGCACTACAAAATAGTAGTGAGTGCTACAACGTCATTACCAAAATTAATGCCATGATGAGTGAGCGTAGTTTTCCGCTGAAAGATTTGTCTGCTGTAACAAAGAGCATGGAAAATAATCAAGCCATGGATGCTGTAACAACAACCAAATCAGGCGCAGGCTTGTCAGAGTCTCCTTTGGATATTATCAAACGCTATGCCAATGCTGATATCATCATTGAATTAAATTGGTCTATAAATACGACAGGTCCGAAACATTCCATAACATTTTCCTTGGCCGCGAAAGATGCCTATACGGACAAACAGGTTGCAGGCTGTCAAGGTACAGGAACACCATCATTTTCTTCTGAAATCCCAGTTCTGTTAGAAGAAGCTGTAATAGGCAGTATGGACAACTTTACAAATCAGTTACAAGCACATTTTGATGACATGATGGAAAATGGTAGGGAGGTTTCCATGGAGGTAAAAGTGATCAGCAATGGTTCTGGTATCGATTTGGCAACTGAATATGGCGGAGAAGATTTAACAGATATCATTGATGATTGGGTCTCAGACAATTCAGTGAAACATCGTTATAATTTGTCGCAAGGCTCGGAGAATTTCTTAAAGTTTGAACAAATTCGAATCGCTTTATATCAAGCAAATGGAAGACCAAACGATACTCGTAGGTGGGCCAGAGAATTAGTAAAAACACTTTCCTCTAAATACCAAATTCCTTGTCGTGTAGATATTAGAGGATTAGGAAAAGCTGTAGTAATGATTGGTGAAAAATAGAATAACATGAAAAGACTTATATCTTTAATAGCATTTGTTGTAAACATGGCTTTGACAACATATGCACAGAACAATGAAATTCAATTGTATTTGTATGCTCCAAATCAAGTTGAAAATATTCCAGGCGCGTCGATGGAGTATTTGATTAATAATCTTAGTTCGGCTGTTACCGCTGACGGTTTAGCAGCCCAAAACGAATACATAACCCAATTTATACTGATACCAAAGGTAAATGTTGCTTCAAAGAGTATTATAACCAATACTCAAACACAGGTAGTATTGAATATAGACATTTCATTACAAGTGGTAGATGGAATGAGTGGAACTCTTTATGCAAGCAGTATAGTTAATGTGAAAGGAGTTGGTACGAACGAAACGAAAGCATACAATTCTGCTTTTCGCTCAATAAATCCTTAATTCCGCAACACTATTATAAATTAAACTTTTTAAGTACCTGAGCAACAAAAAGTTGCCCAGGATTTTGTCATGTCGAAGAATTCACTTATCTTAGTGTTGCAAAACAAACAAGAGAATCCGACGATAGACATGGCAAAGATACAAATTAAATCCGAGAAACTCACTCCTTTTGGAGGAATATTTTCAATCATGGAGCAATTTGACTCCACATTGTCATCTGTAATCGACTCAACCCTCGGTCTAAGGTGTAGATCGTTAGGTTATCAGTACAGCGAAATCATCCGTTCTCTCATGAGTATCTACTTCTGTGGTGGCTCATGTATTGAAGATGTCACTACTCATTTGATGAACCATCTCTCGCTTCATCCGACACTTCGCACTTGTAGCTCTGATACTATCCTCAGAGCGATAAAGGAGCTGACGCAAGAAAACATTTCATACACATCAGATGCGGGTAAGAACTACGATTTCAATACGGCTGACACTCTCAACACTTTACTGCTCAATTGTATGTTTGCATCTGGCCAACTGAAAGAGGGTGAGATGTATGATGTTGATTTCGACCATCAGTTCATAGAGACAGAGAAGTATGATGCAAAGCCTACATACAAGAAGTTCCTTGGCTATCGCCCTGGCGTGGCGGTTATTGGCGACTTAATCGTTGGCATTGAGAATAGCGATGGCAACACAAATGTTCGTTTTCATCAGAAGGACACGCTGAAGAGGTTCTTTGAGAGATTTGAACAGAACGGCCTTACTATCAATCGTTTCAGAGCTGATTGTGGATCATGTTCCGAGGAAATCGTAGAAGAAGTAGAGAAACACAGCAAGTCCTTTTATATCCGCGCAAACCGCTGCGGTTCGCTCTACAATGACATTTTTGCTCTCAGAGGCTGGAAGACTGAGGAAATCAATGGCATTGAGTTCGAATTGAACTCTATCCTTGTTGAGAAGTGGAAGGGTAAAGCATACCGACTTGTGATTCAAAGACAGAAACGGATGGATGGTGTGCAGGATCTTTGGGAAGGAGAATACACATACCGTTGTATCCTGACTAACGACCACGAATCTTCCGCAAGAGAGATTGTCGAGTTCTATAATCTTCGTGGAGGAAAGGAACGTATCTTCGATGACATGAACAATGGTTTCGGGTGGGACAGATTGCCCAAATCCTTCATGGCAGAGAACACAGTGTTCCTTCTTCTTACAGCACTTATCCGTAACTTCTACAAGGCCATTATCCAAAGACTTGACGTAAAGAGGTTCGGACTCAATGCAACAAGTCGCATAAAAGCGTTTGTCTTCAGGTTTATCTCTGTACCAGCCAAGTGGATCAGGACATCAAGGCGGTATGTGCTGAATATCTATACCTGTAATAATGCTTATGCAGATGTGTTCCAGACTGATTTTGGATGACGCCTACAACTTATGGGTATGATACTGCGTATTGTCTCAAGTCGCATTATGGGGTAAGGGGGTGTTGTAGGCAGAAGTGGGCATTTCTGCCTCAATTTATATGATAATTCAGTAATGAGAGGACGTGTACACGCAAGAAGGACATTGAAGGGCTTAGTTGCGGATTTGAGGGTAAATAATTATTGTTTTGCTAGTTCTCTTATCGATCTGTCTTCTCCAGGTCAGTCACGCAGTTCCGTACCCGGTTTGGAGGGCGGCTGCCGACTATCTTTTCTTGCGCGCAAAAGGCGGCTTTCCTGCAGGTATGATCATGGGTCAAGAAACTCTCGCAGCCTCCTGTCCCTTCTCCTTATATATATAAGGTCTTTGTCAAAATCAAAATAAGGTCTTCGTCAAAAGTCCTTTTTGTCGGTTTGATTTATGAAATTCAGGCCAACGCGATGGCCCATCCGACCCAAATCTCAAGTTGGCCCCGATGGGCCCTTTGGGCTGGCGAATATGTGTCGTGAGACACGAAAAAAACGACTTGGTGCCGCCCAGGCCGCTGGGCGGCACCAAGTGTGAGAGATATTATCCGCAGTGGAAGTGACGCTCCACGAGTGCCTGGAGCTTGCTGTCGTCTCCGGCGATGTCGTCGCGCATCGTGCGATCGTTGAAGGCGCGGAGTTCCTTGAGGATACCGTCGATCATCTTCGGTGAGAAGACGCCATACTCCTCATAGACGGCGCGCTGCTGCTCCAGGCAGTCGGCCGATGCGGCGCAGCTGTCGGGCAGCGCCTTCATGGCTGCGAGCTTGGCAGCATTCTCCTGGGCGTGGATGTCTCCGTCGGCGAAGGTCTGCTCGGCCACCTCCTCGGCGTTGGGCATCTCGAAGCCATGGCGGCAGGCCACGCAGAGGCCGGCCAGGAGCTGGAAGATGTCGGCAGAACCGTCCGGTGAGCGCATCTCCACGGTCTGCTTGGAGGTGTAGTCGCGCTCCACGTGGGGCTCGTTGGGGTTGGCCTCCATGCACATGTCGCGGCCCGAGGTCCATCCCAGCGGCACGCGCACGAGCACGGAGCGATTGGACATGCCCCAGCAAATGTTCGTCGGGGCCTCCTGGTGCGGCACGAGGCGCAGCCATGACATCGGGTTCTTGTTGCCGAAGGCGGTGATGCTCTGTGCCAGGTCCATCATGCCTGCGATGGCCTTGCGGGCCTCCACGGAGAGCGTGCGCTCCGGGGTGAGCATCATGTTGCGGCCGTCCTTCATGATTCTCATGTGGATGTGCATGCCGCTGCCGGCCTTGCCGACGATGATTTTCGGCGAGAATGTGATGTTGTAGCCCTCCTGATGGCCGAGGTTGCGGATGATCCACTTGGCCACGAGCAGCTCGTAGGCGCACTCATCTGCTGGCACGGGGAGGAACTCGATCTCGTTCTGCTCATAGCAGAGGCCGTCCTTGGTGAAGTTGCCCACCTCGGAGTGGCCGTACTTGATGCGGCCGCCACACTCGGCGATGAGCTTCATGCAGCGTGTGCGGAAGTCGTTGGCCTTGGCGAAGGGAGCCGTCTCGTGGTAGCCCTTCTGGTCCGTGGCGGGGAAGGAGGGGTCGTTGGCTTTGATGACGTAGTACTCCAGCTCGCCCATGGCCTGGAATTCCATGCCCGTGACTTTGTGGAAGGCCTGCATGGCCTTTCTGAGTGTATGCTCCGGTGCGGAGGCCAGCGGCTGGCCGTCGCGGTCGAAGTAGTCGCAGAGCAGGCAGAGTGTCGGGATCTCCTGGAACGGGTCGATGAAGGCCGTGCGGAAGACCGGCAGCACGTAGAGGTCGCTGCTGGCTGCCTCGATGGAGGAGAAGAGCGAGCTGCCGTCCACGCGCTCACCACAGGTGAGGATGGTGTTGAGATAATCGGCGGAGTTGAGCATGAAGTTGAGCGTCTTCAGTCGTCCGTCGCCGCCGGGGTACATCAGATTGACCATGCGGATGTCGAAATCCTGCACGACGCGAATGATATCTTCCTTTGTGAAGTCCTTCGGGGCCTTGCCCAGATGAGCGGCCACGCGGTTAGCCGTAGCCAAAAAATTGTTTGCCATTTGCTTTTAGTTATTTTTTATTTCGGTTTTGTTCTCGTGTCTCGCCGCCTTCCTGCGGCGTTTGCTTGCGCAGCGGTCTTCTGCTGCAGGCGTGGACAAAGTTAGGCAATAACTTTGGAATGAGCAAATATTTTTTAGGAAAATAATTGTTTGATGTCTTTTTGGGTCCCGTCCTACGATGGTGTGGAATATTTGCAAACTTGCGTTTTTAACGTTTAACGTTTAACGTTTTTGTTTTAGTAGGGGTTCGTTTTGGGGCCGGTCAAACCGCGCTTGGTAGTGAAAAACGAAAAAGAACCGACAAAAAGATTTGGCGGAAACGTAAAAACTTATTATCTTTGCCCCCATGACAGAGAAGAAGGCAGGGGAGGAACCCCCCAGCGGCGGCTCTCGCAGGCCGTCGGCGAAAACCACGAAGCGCGGCGCCAAGGCCAAGAAGGCCGACGTCAAGCGCGACATCAGCCACGACCTCATCCCGATAGCGGAGGAGACGTGGCTCCTGCAGCCCATTGCCGTGACGATGATGCGCCACGACTACAGCCAGGTGCAGGTGCGCATCCTCGTGAGCATCGTCGAGAGCCTGCAGAACATCCTGCAGGGAATGCTCAACGGCGGCACCTCGCGCCAGCTCGATATCTTCCGCAGCGACGAGCTCGACGAGGACGGCCGCATGCCCATCAAGATGCCGTTCAAGGAGCTGGGGGTCAGTCCGAGCCACTACCCGCAGCTGCGCAACTCGCTGAAGATGCTCGCCTCCATCCCCGTGGAGATACCCTACAAGACGCAGGAGGGCCGCAAATATACCAAGGCGACCAACCTCTGCGACGTCTATATCCCCGAGGACAACAGCTACTCGAAGTATGCCATCCTCAAGATCGACCGTACCGTGGCCGAGCGCCTCGTCTCCTTCGACTTCGGCTACCACCGCCTGGGCAAGCAGATTGTCTTCGCGTGTAAGAACCGCTACACGCAGCGCATCTACATGTTCATCGCCTCGTGGCTCGACAAGGGCAAGGCCGTCATCGATCCGCTGGAGTTTCGCAAGATGCTTCGGCTGGAGAAGAACTACAAGAAGTTTCCCGACTTCTGCCGCCGCGTGCTCGACCCCGCCCGTTCGGAGCTCCAGAAGCTTGCCGAGGACGGCTTCTGCGACTGCTGGTTCGACTACGACCGCCTCTACCTCCACGGCCAGCGTGGCGGCGAGCCCGACAAGCTCGTCTTCACCATCCATCGTGCTGGCGGTCCGCTCACGGACCAGCTCGCCGAACTCACCGATGCCCAGCGGCGCTACGTGGGCGACATGCTCGTGCGCCACTTCGCCTTCAATGGCGAGGACGCGGCCCGACTGGCGGCCCGCATCACGCCCGAGACCTACCAGGCGGCCGTGCAGAAACTCATGGATCTGCTGGAGCGCTTCAAGACCATGGCCGTCAAGGACCGCGCGGCCTACACCTATCGCGCCATGGACGAGCTTATCCGCTCCCGCGAGACTGTGGAGGCCGAGGCCGAGGAAGTAGGCGACAAGAAAGAGGAGAAAGAAGACGAGAAAGTTGACGGCAAAGAGGCCGCCAAGCCGAAGGCACGAACGGCCAAGACAGGGGAAAAGCAAGCAACAGACGAAAAAGTAGAGAAAATTACCAATAATTAACGCGTAATGTCGGCAAAAATCGCTACATTTGCATCCCCAACGGCGTGTGCCTATTAACCGATGTCGAGGTGAGGGCTATGTCCCACGTCGCAACAAAGAAAATGTAAACAGACAGATAGATAACCATAGCAAGCCATGTCAAAGTATAATATTACAGAAAACAAGCAGCAGCGTCCGGCCGCCTATCGCACCACGGTGAGCCCAGAGGTGATGGACGAACTTCAGAGAAAGGTCATCCAGAAGATCGTCGTGGAGAAATGCTACCGCGACAAGAACTACTCCGCCCGCCAGCTGGCGCAGGACCTTGGGACGAACACGCGCTACATCTCCGCCGTGGTCAACAACCGGTTCCACAAGAACTACACCGAACTGGTCAACGGCTACCGCGTGGAGGAAGCCATGTCGCTGATGGTGGACCGTCGCTACCAGAAGACCAACATCGAGGATATCTCCGCCATGGTCGGCTTCAGCAACCGCCAGAGCTTCTACGCGGCCTTCTACCGCTTTGTCGGAAAAACCCCGCGTCAGTATCGCGTGGAGGAACTGGAGAAGCGTGCCATCGACACCACGCCCAAGAAGCGCGGTCGCAAGCCCAAGAACAGACAGGAGGGCAACGCCTAAGCCCACTCATCTCATAGAATCAAGACACATGAATCAACTCATCGTTTCGTCCTACGACGAATTTGCCTCCTACCTTGGCAAGAAGCTCGGCGAGTCCGACTGGCTTCTCGTCGATCAGGACCGCATCAACCTCTTCGCCGACGCCACGCTCGACCACCAGTGGATCCACGTCGATACCGACCGCGCGGCCAAGGAGAGTCCTTATGGGTGCACCATCGCCCACGGTTATCTCACGCTCTCGCTCCTGCCCTATATGTGGGCCCAGGTGCTCGAGGTGCGCAACATTTCTATGCTCGTCAACTATGGCATGGACAAGATGCGCTTCGGCAAGCCCGTCAAGGTAGGCAGTCGCGTGCGCCTCGTGGTCTCGCTCGACAGCATCGAGAACCTGCGTGGCATCTGCAAGGCCGGCGTGAAGTTTAAGATTGAGATTGAAGGCGAGCGCAAACCGGCCCTGGAGGGCATTGCCACCTTCCTCTACTACTTCAAGTAGCGCACGGCCATGGCCCGTCTCGAAGTCCCCCGTGGCCCACGCCGCAGGCACCACTTCCTGCGCGACGCGATCCTCGCTTTGGTCTTTGCCGCCACGGCGGCATCCTGTGCGAGCCATCGGAACGTGGCCGGGGGTGGAGCGGGACAGACGTTTCGCGACGACGCGGTGAGGGTGCCGCGGGAGTATCATTTCGCCGACCTCAACGGCGAGCAGCTGGAGTCGGCCCGCCGCTTCGGTATCAGCCGTCCCATCAAGAATCGCAAGGAGGCCCGCCGCAAGACACGCCACCTCAAGAAGGTGAGGAGCTGCCAGCTCTACCTTGTCGATCCGCTCACCCACTCCGTGCCTTATTTGACCAAGGGCGCACGGTCGCTCCTGGAGGACTTGGGCGAGGGTTTCCAGTACATCCTCCGCCGCGAGGGCTATCGTCCCCACCGCATCATCGTCACCTCTCTGCTCCGCACGGAGGCCGACGTGACCTCGCTCCGCAGGGTCAATGGCAACGCTGCACGCAACTCCTCCCACCTCTACGCCACCACCTTCGACCTCAGCTACACGCGCTTCAATCGCCTCTCTACGGAGGGCAAGCCCGTGAGCAACGCGGAAATGGCCCGCATTCTCGCCATCCTGATCGACGAGTTTCGCAGCCGTGGCGACTGTGTGGTGATCTTTGAGCAAAACCAGCATTGCTTCCACATCACCGTGAGGCGATAGATCAGGGGCTTTGCCCCTTTCGCCTTTTCCATCGTATCCATCACCCCCTTCCGAGGTGATGTTTTTTTATGCCCTTTGCTTTCGCGTGCCTAGGATGCCACGTCCGACCGCCAGACCCATAGCGGACCTCCCTGGAAGCGGACGAGCAGCTTGGTCTTCTCTGTTCCCTCGACCACGCCCTTGTCGCCCGGGCGTAGGATGAAGACGGTCCCCGCGTTGAGTTCCTGTATCAGCGACGTGTCGCGCCGCGAGGCCTCGTCAGGCGTAGGCGGGAGCATGTCGAGGCGCGCTGGGTCTGCCGTGGCAAAGCAGGGCTGTGTCACCGTGACGGTGCGGCTGGCCATGTCGGTCTGAAATCCCGCCGCGTTGCGGTTGCGAGCCTGCACCATTGCGTCGCCTTGGTCTATTCGCTCCGTCTCCACCACGCTGGTAGGCTGTGGCGTGGCGTTCGTGTCTGTCGGGATGGGTTGCGAACCGTCGTCGCCCTTGCCGCTCTTCCCGCCCGAGCAGGCGGCGAACGTGGCGGCCATAGCCAGGGCCATGAGAAGTCTTTGGTTCATTTTCTCCTTATTTAATATATATTAGAAGGAGCTGCCCAGACGATGTACGGGCAGCTCCTCGCTATTCATTCACTATGCTTGTTTCGCACCGTGGACTATTACCAGATGCGTGCACGCTTGTTTGCCGGGATGAAGAGCTTTTGGCCCTTCTTGACGTTGAAGGCCTTGTACCAAGCGTCGATGTGGGGCAGGGCTGCGTTGACGCGCGCGCTGCTCGGGGAGTGAGGATCGGTGGTGATGATCATCTCGATATACTCCGGACGCATGTTGGAAGCCCATACGCGGGCCCAAGAGAGGAAGAAGCGCTGCTCCGGCGTGAAACCGTCCTTCATGCCGAGGTCCTGCACCTTGAGCGTGTTCTGCAGGGCACGGAAGGCGATGTTGAGACCGCCGTTGTCGCCGATGTTCTCGCCGAGCGTCAGCTGACCGTTGATCTTGCGGCCCGGCACGGCCTCTACGGTCGAGAAGTAGTCGGCGAGCACCTTGGTGCGGGCGTTGAAGTTGGCCTTGTCCTCTGCCGTCCACCAGTCGTTCTGGTTGCCGTCCTTGTCAAACTGTGCTCCCTGATCGTCGAAACCGTGGCTCATCTCGTGGCCGATCACGCCACCGATGGCACCCAGGTTGGCCGCATCGTCGGCCTTCGGGTCGAAGAAGGGCGGCTGGAGGATGGCTGCCGGGAAGCAGATCTCGTTGGTCGTGGGGTTGTAGTAGGCGTTGATGGTCTGCGGCGTCATCTGCCACTCCATCTTGTCCACGGGCTTGCCCACCTTCTCGCTGAGGACGTCGCAGGTCTCCCAGTCTGAGATGGCCGCCACGTTGTCGTAGAGCGACAGGCTCTCATCGACCTTCATGCCGTCGTAGTTCTTCCACTTGTCGGGGTAGCCGATCTTGATGATGAAGCTGCGGAGCTTGTCCTTGGCCTTCTCCTTGGTCTCCTGGCTCATCCAGGTGCTCTCGTCGATGCGTTGTGCCAGGGCGTCCTGCAGGCGGTGTACGAGGTCCACCATGCGCTCCTTCGACGACTCAGGGAAGTATTTCTCCACATACATCTTTCCCAGGGCCATGCCCATGCAGCCGTTGACCAGGCTGACGGCACGCTTCCAGCGCGGCTTGTCCTGCTGCAGACCCGTCATTGTGCTGGAGAGGCGGAACTGTGCGGCGCGGAAGTCGTCGCTCAGCAGTCCGGAGGCCGACGTGACGACGCGTACCTCCATATACGACTTCAGGTCGTCGAGCGGCGTGTCAGCTAGGATCTTCTCCACCTCATGGATGGGCTCCGGCTGCGACACGTCGATGTATTCGAAGTGGGGGAATCCGACCAGCAGGAAGGTGTTGCCCCAGTCGATGCCCGGGAACTCGTCGCAGAACTGCGCGTAGGTCATCTTGTGGTAGTTGGCCGAGATGTCGCGGAGCTTCACCTGGTCGTAGGCCACGCGGGCCAGTCTTGTCTCGATGGCCATTGTGGCTTCCATCTTCTTCTGTGCCGTGGCCTCGTCGTATCCAGCCAGGCGCAGCACCTCGACGATATAGGCGCGGTAAGCCTCGCGCACGCGCTTCGTCTGTGCGTCGTCGTTGAGGTAGTAGTCGCGGGTGCCCAGTCCCATGCCTCCCTGTCCGATGGAGACGATGTTGTTCTTGGCGTCGCGGAGGTCAGCGCCCACGCCTATTCCGAAGAGCATCGAGGCCTGGCCGCGGCGGTCCAGCTCGGCAGCCAGACGTTGGTATTCGGCTACGTTCTTCACGGCAGCCACGCGCTGGAGCACGGGCTGGATGGGCTTCGCGCCCTCACGGTTGCGGCGCACGGAGTCCATGGCCAGACGGTAGAGTGATCCGATCTTCTGTCCGAGCGATCCCTGCGGCTGCTTGCCGTCGGCATAGCCGAGGATCAAGCCCCGCACCTGCTCCTGCGACAGTTCGAAGAGGTCGGTGAACGCACCGTTGTCGGCGTGCTCAGCGTCCAGCGGATGGCTTTTCATCCAGCCACCAGCAGCATACTCGTAGAAGTCATTGCCTGGCTTCACCTTCAAGTTCATGTTGTTGCGGTCAATACCGGAGGTCAGCTCCTGGGCGCCAGCGCTTATCGTGGCGAGCAGAGCGAGACCCATCATGATTTTTCTCATTCTCATAGGTATGTTCTCTTTTTTGATCCTAATTTCCGCAGCACTATGAGTTAGCATTTTTTATAAGTACCTGAGCA
>ENA-OYWQ01000998-OYWQ01000998.1-human-gut-metagenome-genome-assembly--contig:-NODE-998-length-12877-cov-5.868741_pt1 | contig 12877 bp, 9 predicted proteins | sample MGYA00244810_ERZ653396 | MGnify/ENA primary metagenome ERZ653396 (study PRJEB26926, sample SAMN06165045) | human gut metagenome | biome: ENVO:00009003; feature: ENVO:2100002; material: ENVO:00002003... | reverse complement strand
GGCTCGGAGATGTGTATAAGAGACAGCCATCATGGGCATCCTCTCCGCCAACCCCGCTGATCTCGACGACCGATTCCTGCTCGTCGAGCACCGGGATGGCGGCATGGCCGCCATGCAATGGTTCTACGACTACTGTGTGGCCAACAATTATGTCAAGCGTGCCCAGCTCGACCGGAACCCGCGCTTCGACTCGCACGGGCTGACGGTGACCATCAACCTCGCCAAACCCGAATTCAAGAACATGAAGAAGGCGGCGGCCGGCAACGCCGTGGCCGGCGGCTACCCGAAGTGCACGATCTGCCATGAGAACGAGGGCTTCGCCGGACGTGACAAGCGCACGCTGCGCACCCTGCCGGTCACGCTCGGCGGCGAGTCATGGTTCTGGCAGTTCTCGCCCTACGGCTACTTCGACCAGCACGGCATCTGCGTGAACACCGACCACACGCCGATGCATGTGGACCGCGACACCTTCGGCCATCTGCTCGACTTCGTGGACCGTTTCCCCGGATACTTCCTCGGATGCAACGCCGCGCTGCCTCGCATCGGCGGCTCGGTGCTCGCCCATGACCATTACCAGGGCGGCGGCGAACTGCTGCCGATGCACAAGGCCGCCACTTGGGCCGCCTTCACGCTCGCCGACTATCCGGACGCCGTGGTCGAAATCCTCGACTGGCCCGGTACCGCCGTGCGTGTGGTGTCGAAAAACCGCCAGAGCATCATCGACGTATCCGACATCATCCGCGAGGCATGGGTCGGTTATGACGACGCGGCGAACGGCATCGCCAGCCATGACGCGGACGGCAACCGCCAATCCGCCCTCTCGCCCAGCGCGATCATCACCGAACGTGGCTATGAGATGAGTCTCATCTTCCGCAACAATGCGATCAGCGACGAGTACCCGGAAGGTATTTTCCATGCACACCCCGAATACTGGCCGGTCAAGCAGGAGCCGATTGGACTGATCGAAGCCCAAGGCCTGTTCATCCTGCCCGGACGGCTCGTCGATCAGCTCGGCATCGTCGAGGAGGCGCTCGCCGAAGGCCGCGATTTGCCCGATGAAGTCAGCGAATTCAGTCTCGAATGGGGCGAACTCGCTGAAACATTGGCCGGAAACCGCGACCGCGAGGCCATCCACCAAGCCGTACGTGACGAGCTCGGCAGCGTCTGCTACCGCATCCTCGGCAACACGGCCGTCTTCAAGCAGAAAGCCACCACGCAAACATTCCTCGAAAGTCTTGGTTTTGCCGCTAGGTGAAACAGGTCAAGTGAAGTAAGCTCAATACTGAAGGAAAACCGAAGGCAAGTCCTTCCAAAGGAGGAGATATGACTACTGTTCTGGTTACGGGCGGTGCTGGATTCATCGCCACCCACACCGACATCGAACTGCTCGACAAGGGCTACGACGTTATTTCCGTAGATAACTACGGCAACTCGTCTCCCGTGGCGCTTGAGCGCGTCGAGCAGATCACCGGCAAGCCGGTCAAGCGTTACGACGGTGACGTGCGCGATGAGGCGCTTATGGAACGCGTCTTCACCGAAAACAACATCGATTGGGTCATTCACTTCGCCGGTCTCAAGGCCGTGGGCGAGTCCGTGGCCAAGCCGATCGAATACTACGACAACAACCTGTACTCCACGCTTGTGCTGCTCAAGGTGATGAAGAAGCACAACGTCAAGAAGATCATCTTCTCCTCCTCCGCCACCGTGTACGGCACGCCGAAGGAACTGCCGATTACCGAGGAGACGCCGACCGGCGGCACCACCAACCCGTACGGCACCTCCAAGCTGTTCCAGGAGCAGATTCTGCGCGACGTACATGTGGCCGATCCGTCCTGGACCATCGTGCTGCTGCGCTACTTCAACCCGGTCGGCGCACACGAGTCCGGCCTGCTGGGCGAAGACCCGAAGGGTATTCCGGCGAATCTCACCCCGTACGTGGCCAAGGTCGCGGTCGGCGAGCTCAAGGAAGTCCAGGTCTACGGCGACGACTACGACACGCCCGACGGCACTGGTGTGCGTGACTACATCCACGTGGTCGACCTGGCCAAGGGCCATGTGGCCGTCATTGACCACATCGACAAGGAGGGCGTGTTCGTCTACAATCTGGGCACCGGCCACGGCTACTCCGTGCTTGAGGTCATCAAGGCTTACGAGAAGGCCGCCGGTCATCCGATTCCGTACACGATCAAGCCGCGTCGCCCCGGTGACATCGCCGCCTGCTACGCCGACGCTTCCAAGGCGGAGAAGGAGCTTGGCTGGAAGGCCGAGCTGACCATCGACGACATGGCCGCCTCCTCCCTCAACTGGCAGACCAAGAACCCCAACGGTTTCCGCGACGCCGAGTGATATGAGCAGATGAGCTCCCTCTGATGGGGGAGCTCATCTGTCGTTTATCACACAATGCGCCTATCGGCGGCCCAGCGGGTGAGCTCGGTGCGATTCGAAAGCTGAAGCTTTCGCAGCACCGAGCTCACGTGCGTTTCGACCGTCTTGATCGAAATGAACAGTTCGGCCGCCACCTCTTTATACGTGTAACCACGCGCGATCAGCCGCATGACCTCCTGCTCGCGGGCGGACAGCCGGTCCAGCTCCTCATCATGAGCCCGTGCCGCACCATCAGCGCCGCCATCAGACCCCGCCGCCGGCACACCCTGGAAGGCCGAAAGCACAAAACCGGCCAGTTTTGGCGAGAACACGGCATAGCCCTCATGCACCTGCTTGATGGATGAAATCAAATCAGCGCCGGTAATCGTCTTGGTCACATAGCCCTGGGCTCCGGCGCGAATCACCGCCCCCACATCCTGCGGCGCATCCGAAACCGACAACGCCAGAAACACGGTAGTGGGGGAGTAGGGGCGCGATTTGGCGAGGATCTCGGCACCGCCGCCACCTTCACCGCCGGGCACATGCACATCCAGCAACACCACCTGCGGCTTGGTCTGTGCGATCATCGCCACCGAACCGGGCACGTCCGCCGCTTGGCCGACGATATCGAAGGAATCGCGCAACGTGGCGATTACGCCCGCACGGAACATCTCATGGTCATCGACCACGGCCACACGAATCTTGGCTGTCTCGTTCTCGCTCATCGATGTTCTCCCTGCGCCGCTTTCAGCGCGATCGGCATATGCATTCTGACCTCGGTGCCCCAGCCGGCTCTGGACACTATCTCCACTGTACCGCCGCGCCGTTTGATGCGGCCGATAATCGATTCGCGGATGCCCAGCCGGTCGGGCGGAATGGCGTCCATATCGAAGCCTTCGCCATGGTCGCGCACGAACACTTCAACCATCGTGTCGCTGGCCTCGCAATACAAAGACACCGGCTCGCCGCCATGCGTGACCGCATTGACCAACGCCTGACGGGTGGCGTCCAGCAGCGCATCGGTCTGGGCGCTCGGCCGCGCGTCGCCCACGGTGACCACCTCAATCGGTTTGCCGTGCTCGTCCTCCACCTCGGCGGCGATCTGCTTCAATCCGGCTTCCACCGAACGATCCGATGTGGAACGTTCCTGATACAGCCATTCGCGCAGCTCGCGCTCTTGGCTACGCGCCAGGGCGAATACGGTGGTCGGTTCCTCGGAGTGCAGCTGAATCAGCGCCAACGTTTGCAGCACGCCATCATGCAGATGGGCGGTCATGTCCGCGCGCTCCTCTTCGCGTTCCTTCAATGCCTGCTCGTGGGTGAGTCGTTGCAGCATCGCGTTCGCCCACGGCATCACCGCCACCACGATACTGACGATCATCATGAATCCGCTGGCAACAATGCGTCGAGGAGAGGTGCCCCACCCAGGAATGCTGACATTATGCACATACAATGCCCATCCCATGAAAATCAGTGCGATGCCGCCCAACATAGACAACAGCTGCGTGCCTCGCGGACTAAGATTCATCCATGCCAGTGCGATGCCGCCCAACCCTACCAGCAGCGGAAGCACAATCTGGACATCCGCACCGGTGCTGGTGAGCAGCAGTCCGGTGGCCATCAACGCGAAACCGGCCAATGCCACGACGGCCGGTTTCGGAGCACGTTGGATGGCCTCGGACAATGATTCCGGTGCGGCAGCCGATTCGTCGTCATGAGCGGCAAGTGGCTGATTGCCTCGCGCAAGCGGCGCCTGATCAACGGGCACTGTGCGAGCTGCAGCCGTCACCGGGTCTCCGGCGGGCATGAACACCCACAGGAATACATAAGCGATGATGCCTGCGCCGTAGAGGAAGGTCAGAGCGATGAACGCAATCCGAACCCATGCCACGCCGATGCCCAAGTGCAGGGCGATGCCCTTGCACACACCGGTGAGCCAACGGCCCTGCCGGGGGCGCATCAACGGCATGCGCGCAGGCAGCAATGGTTCGGGAGATGACGTCATACTCCTATTGTGCCGCGCTCAGGGCGTTGCGGCCGGGGTTTTACCCGGTGTTCAGGGAACAATCAGGGTGTTCCCCGAGCGTTGTGGCAGTGGTCGGGCGGTGTAATGGAATCATGAGCAATCCAAACGCGAATCCATATCAGCCACAGCCGCAGCCTGGTCCGCAAAAAAACAAGACATCGCGACGCTTCTTCACTTGGGTGCGATCCAGTGGACTGGTTCGCGGCGACGACCGGTGGATCGGCGGCGTATGCAGCGGCATCGCTTTACGGCTTGGCTGGAGCCCCACATTAGTACGTGCGTTGGTGATTGTATGTACATTGTTCTTCGGTTTTGGCGCAGCTCTGTACGCACTCGGCTGGTTTCTGATGCCGGATGTACGCGATGGGCACATCTTGGCCGAGGACCTCATTGCCGGCCAATGGGACTGGAATTGTCTGGGATGCTTCCTGTTCCTCGCCGTGGCAATCGTGATTCCAGGTGCGGGGTGGGGTTGTATTGCGCTCGCCGCCTTAGCGCTATGGCTGTTGGCCAAAAGCGGCATTCGCCAGCAGGAAGGGTACGGATTCGGGGCATCTGCGCCGCGACCGGTTTCACAGCCTGTGTCATATCCAGCCGCGCAACCAGTACCTCAATCTCCTTTGTATTCAGCTCCGCAACCTTTTCCACAACCTGTTTCACAACCTGTTTCACAGCCTGTTTCACAAACCGCGCCTAGTGTTTCACAGCCTGTTTCACAGCCTGTTTCACAGCCTGTCTATCAGTCGATGCCCAGCGTGATGCCGGGTACTGTGCCCGGCGCGATGCCCGGCACAGTACCCAACGGGCCGTTTGCCCCCGACCGTATGAATGCGACGGCCTATGCCCCCACCGAGTCCAAGCGCCGCAAGCCGGCGGGCCCAATCGTGGTCTTGAGCATACTGGGCCTTACCTTCCTCTCCTTTGCCGGTCTGATGGGACTGATTTGGGTAAACGACATGGGCATTATCGGCATTATGCGTCTGGGCACCATCTGGATTGCCGCAGTATGCATAGTGATGGGGCTGGTGGTCATCATTCTCGGATTCAGAGGACGGCGTACCGGTGGTCTGATTCCTCTCGGACTGGTTGCCGGTGGATGCGCGCTCTGCATGACCATCGTTTCAGGCACGTATGGCGTGTACTACCGTGATCTTGGTGCCAGCGGCATCAATACTGTTGTTTCACTGAGCCAATCTGTCAGTGCGAGAAACAGCGACGGCATGAACGATGTGCAAAAGGATGGCATCTTCGTTGCCGATGCCAGCGATGCCACGTTTGAAACATTGCAGCAAGGTGTGGCGTTCAGCGGTGAAAACTACAACACCGATCAGGCAATCATTGATTGGTCCGATTGGGACAAGACACATGGACCGCACACGGTGAAGATGCTGGATGGCAAAACTTCCATCAGTAATTGCCCGGTCGGTACCATCACCATAGCCGCAACACAGGCGCAAGTGCATATCGTTCTGCCGGATTCCTGCACTTACGCCTTCGGCACCGCCGACTCCTACTACTCCACTTCGAGTGACGTTGGCGGCAAATACGAGATGGTATACAACAACTACATGGGTCCAAGCTTTGTTTTCTTCGAAGCTGAAAGTGCCACCAATGGGCCTGATCACGAATGGTTGTATAAGGAATCCGCCATGCCGGACAACGGCCCAGAATTAAAAATCAATATTCCCTATGTGGTGGAAGCACGTGTCAACGTGGTGTACGCCTCCGATTGGGAAGGCTCTACGTTCCAGCCGCTTGCCGATATATACGACGGCAACAGTACAAGCAAGAACACAACCGAACAATCGGAATGATCAAGCCGTTGCAACTAGGAGATGGAATCATGACTGATGAAACCAAGGAATTCGCCTCCATCGAGGATGCGACACCGACCACGGCCATACCTTCCGAAACCGACGCGACCACCGCGACAACAACCATGGTGACCGTCGATGACCGAACCGATACCACGGTGCTTCCATCCGCAGCGGATGATGACAAAACGGCTGTGCTACCCGTCCCCGACGATCATGCGGATGCGTCGGTCTCGGATGTGGATACGCAGGCAACAACTGCCTCTCCATCGCCCATCGAACCATCCACAGATCGGATTGCCCTGGAAACAGTTGCCGATGCCGTGGAGGGAGATGGTGGGCCGATTCCATCTGCCGATGATGTACCGATGTACGCAGCATCTTCAGCGCAACCTTCCTATGAGCAGTCTCAGACCGCCGGCAAACCATGCCAGCCTGGGGGGAGCGCCAAGAACGTCCAGAATGCTAAGGATGTCAAGAGTGCCAAGAACATCCAGAAACAGAGCACCAGCGCGCCTACTGTGGTATTCGGACTATTAGGCGTGATTATCGGCGTGATCGCGCTGGTTTTCGGGTACATATCTCCGGATCGGATGATTTCGCTGTTCTCGCCGAATCCGCAATTGCTGACGGCTATTATCTGCGCCGTAGTGGGACTTATTCTGGTAATAGTGGCCGTTGTATGGGCCATAGTCGGTGCCGTCAAGAAGAGAAAATAGCGTTACAACCATTGCATTACGGTCCCAGTAGAAGCACATTATGACGGGAGCCGACCGATAAGAGCCGACCGTTCTATGCTGATGGGGGGAGGCATAGTAACTATGAAACGGATTTCGGCGCGGCGGGTAGCGAGCGTCATCGCCACCGCGATGGCGATGACGCTGGTATTCGCCACACTTGGCTGGGCGATGATGCCGCAATGGAACACACGGCCCTACACCAAGCACATCGCTATCGCTTCTGCCGACACCACCATCACCCCTGCCCATGCGAACATTCCCCACGAGGGGCGATATCGTACGCGTGAAACCCGACTATCCATCAAGACCGGCGACGGCGTCACGCTACCCGCCGTACTACGTGAACCGGTCGACGCTCCCGGGCCACGCCCGGCTTGTCTGTTCATTCACGGGTCCGGTACCAGCGGTGCCGAGGATTTCGGCGATATCGCCAACGCCATGGCCTCTGCCGGCATCGTGACCTTGGTGCCGGCCAAGCGCAACGACAACTACACCGTGCTGCATCGCGACTACCCGCGTTTTGCTCGCGAATACGGGCGTTCGCTCGACGTGTTGCGTGGCATAAGCGGCGTGGACCCCGCCAAAACCGGCATCTACGCCGAATCCGAAGGCACCTGGATCGCCACGATTCTAACCTCGAAACGGCAAGACATTGCCTTTGCCATACTTACATCAGCACCGGTGTTCAATGGACGTGAGCAAATGGCCATGGCTGTCAGCGCCTATACGCATGAGGCCGGCGCGCCCAAGCCCGTGGTCAAAGACATGGCCAAATTGATGTCGCTGGACTACGCGCCATTCGATCTAGCCTATGCCGACTTTGATGCCGACCGGTATCTGAAATCCCTCACCATGCCGGTGCTGGTGAACTACGGCACCTACGATACGGCCATGCCCATCGAACAGGGGGCGCAGCGGATCATCGCCACGGCCAACAAGTCCGGCAACGAGAACGTCACCGTACGCTATTTTGCCGGCAACCATCAGATGCGGGCTGGTGAGGGCTTATTCACCCCGAACCTGCCATTGGCCGAAGGCTATACGCAAGCGCTGGAAAATTGGGTGAACGGTGTGACTGCCGGAACCAAAGCCGATGGATGGGCAACGCCTCAAGTCGCCGGTGCAACACCTCACCAGCGCTTCGCCGCGTCGCAACGTACCAGATCCGGTATCGTCGGCTCGCTTGGCGTGCTGGCCGGTCTGATGGTGGCAGGGCCCGTGCTGATCGTGATGGCGGCGATATTAGGTATTGGCTTGACTGTGTTTTCTTGGCTACAGACGTTGCTGGCCGGGCGACGTAGTGTGGCGACTGTGCGGGCCGTGCATGCGACGCCGAGTGAGCTGGGGGCCGCCCAGCGGCGCATGTTGCACGGCATTGCCGGCTTATCTGCCGGTATCGGCACAGCGGTGATGGTGATTACTGGGCTGTTGTACGGCTATATGAGCGCCGTAGGCGTATCGGCTGTATTGGTTATGCCTCAACCGCAGTTGTTTTCCCTTGGGTGGAGGGCATTGCAGGTGCTGACCGTGCTGTTGGTCGTGCTGTTCGCGTGGGAACTGGAACGTATGTGGCGGTATCGCGCCAGCATTATCGGCGTGCGTCGTGTCATTTGCGTGATGGTGACACTGGCTGCACTTGTCACATTGACGATATTGTCTTTCTGGGGGTTGTTCAGTCTGTGATATTCACGGTCGTTACCGGCTCCTTCCCGAATATGTGCCACTGAGTCGCCGTGAGCGTCACAAATTCGGGAAGGTGGATGGGGCGTGACGGCGTGGAGGCACTGTCGTCAGCGCTGAGCGGCTTCAGCCTCATCCAAAGTGTCGAAACCGCCGAGCTGGACTGTGTGCAACAAGGTTTCCTCAGTGATATTGCGTTGCGGGCTGGCTGCGGCGCGCTCGCTAATCATCACCTCGTAGAGCTGGAAGGTCTGGTCGGAATACGTACCAAGCTCGCCGCGCAGATAGGTTTCGAATGAGGTGGCAGATGGTGTGTCTTCGGTGGTGGTGAGTGCGCGCATCGCCTCGCCGAGCTTGGGGTAGCGCTCGCGGAAATCCTTGGCCCAGGCGACCTGCTGGGCGATGACCTGTTCCTGACGGGCCGCGCGCTCTTCAGAGAGACGCGGAATATACGGCTCTATGTTCTTCGTGAAATTTTCCGGTGCGGTGGAGGCCATCATGCGGCCGTATTTTTCGGTCACGAGGTTGCGGCCCACGTGGTCGGCCGCGTCAAGATCAGCGGCATAGCTGGTGAGTAATGGCCGCTCCCATGTGAGGAACTGGGCCAACCGCATCTGGTGGAACACCGGCCAGTTGCCTTGGCATGCCGCGCGTCCACCCTCATTGTTGGTGCGCTGGAACTGATCCCATTCATGACGCACAATAGCCTCGCGCAGTTCATCATCAGTCAGTTCGTTGGTCATCGACGTTCCTTTCACTGATACCTCCCTCTGATGAGGGAGGTGGCACGGCGAAGCCGTGGCAGAGGGAGCTTGAATCTACAAACTTTTAAGCACCGGATCATCAGAGGCGATGTGGTCCTCGACATACGGGCGCTGCCATTCGAGGAAGGTCTCGCCGGACGTGGTCAGGTGTTCGCGTTTGAGTTCCTTGACGATATCCACCGCAATCTGCTCCACAATATCGTTGATTTTCTCGATTGCTGGAGCCGCGCCCTTGCCGCCTTCGCCAAATCCGGCCCCGCCATAGCAGGCTGCCGAACTCAATCGCATCACGGTTTCCAACTGTTCGCCCACGTTCGGCAACAGCGCGAACATCGAGCCAGACAGCTTGCGCAATGCTGCGAACTGCCACTTGTAATACGGCATATAGCCCACCACCATCGGCACGTTAACCAGGAACACCAACGAGGCGGTGGCCTGCACGAACTCGTGGATGGACAGCCATGCGGCCGCGCCGTCGCCGCGCTTCAACGAACGCGGCAGATTATATTGACCGGCCTGGGCGATCATGCCGAGTCGCTTGGAGATCAGCGCGAGCCGCACATCGTCGGGCATGTTCTTGAACCCTTGGCGCGTCTTGGAAAACAGACCGGTGGGATCGGCGAACACCTCGCCATTGGTGGCGGCGGCCAAGGTCGATTCCTGAAGCATTAGCCACTCATGCGGCGCGGTCTGCGCCGGCGCAGTGTGATACCCGGTGATCGACTCAAAGAAGTCACCGATGCGGAACACGCCGTCACGGCGATTCGCGCCCTGTGCGCGCGGCGTGACGGGGGAGAGCGGTGCATCAATCGGAGTCGTCATCGCTTCCGCCACATCAGAGGACGCCGCGCCTGACTCGGCAGTGGCGGTATCGTGCGTAGCGGTGCCGGGGGTGGGTGCGTTTGCCGCATCGGGTATGACGGTGGAGCCTGCACCTGCGGCGGGGAATGCTCCGGAAGCATCGGACCTGGCATGCGCCTCGAACGTCACGCGGCCTTGCGCATCCACGCTGAACTTGCGCGGCAGTGCCTCGTAATCGACCTCAAGTTGCTCGCCGATCGCCGCGTAATCCTCATCCGTAAGCCACAGGCAGAAGCGCGGGCCGAAATCGTGGTCCTGCGAATACGCATCATCGAATCCGTAGCATTCCGAGCCATGACCCACCAGACCGGCGGCGATACGCCCGGCATACTGCGGATACTTCGCCGCAATCATCGGCTTGCCCATCTGCGTCCAGAACGCGCGGGCCAGCTTCAGTCCGGACACCGGGCATGCGGAAACGGCCTCGGCCGCGCCCGCAGAACCGGTCGACACCGAAACGGTGGATGGGGAAGATGCCGCGTTCGCACCGGTCTTGCCCTGTGCCGGGCTGTTCGGCAGCCGCGAGCCGGACTGGGGCAGCGCGCCTGCATCGCCGGCAACACCTGCATTGTCAACCGTCACCCCGGCCTGCGCCGCCGCTTCCTCGGCCTGCCGCAGATTGTCGGCGGTGATACGCCAGTAATCGGTGTCCTTGCCGTAACATTCCTCGATCACGGCCAGCGCATGCCGGTATCCAGTAACCGCATCCGCATACCGTCTCTCGGCAAAGCACACCTGCGCGAAGCCCGCCAGTGCGGAGGCATAATGCGCGGAATGTTCCAGATGGCCGGTGCGATAGATTTCCAGCGCCTTGGCTGCATGCCAATGCGCGTCCTCCAACTTGTGTTCGGTCAGCAGGGTCAACGCCAGATTCGTGTGCGAGCTGGACACGTCGATATCCGCGTCCGGGTTCACGCTCGAGGCTTCGATAATGCGCAGCGCTTCACGCAACTCCAGTTCCGCCTTGTCGGGCCGATTCGTCTCGCTGTAGAGCATCGACAGATTGTTGTGCAGTGCTGCGAGCCTACGGTCGGTGGGCGCCAGCGAATGCCGGCAGACACTCTGCGCCTGATGATACAAATCCTCGGCCTGATCGTATTGTTTGGCCGCGCGCATCGAGGTGGCGCAATTGATTAGCGTGGTGGCCCACGCCTCGGATGTGCCGGTGGTCAAGCCCATACGAGCGGCCAGTTCCAGCGCTCGCTGCACAATCCACTGATTCTCCTTGTGCCGACCTTGCGAGCGATAGAAGCCCATCGTTTCGTTGAGCACGGTGAGCAGTCCGGCCTCGTCGCCGGCGTTTTCCGCGTCCACCATCGCCTGTTCCAAGTACGGGCCGGCTTCGGTGGCTGCCGCGTGGCGATCGAAAATCGCGTCCAGTCCGTTCAGGAATTGTTGGGTATCAAAGGTTGCGGGCGATTGATCGGCATCGTCCGCAACCTGGTTCGCCGTGGAATCGGCACCTTGTGCTGCGGCCGCCGCATCGGTGTCGTCGGCATCGTCTGGACCATGCGCGAATTGCGCGGCGAATTGTTTGAGCAGTGCTTCCTCATCCATACCGCCAGACCTCCCTGAATCGTGTCTGATTTCAGTCTATTAATACTGTGAACAAACACGTCAGGGAGTTTGCTGTGAGCTTGGTCTCAGTCCACCTTGGTTTCGCGCAAGCGGTGAATGGCGTCGGTATCGGTTTCGCAGCGCCACGAGTAGAAGGCCAGCAGCCCTACGGCAAGCAGAGCCAGCGGCATACCGCCCAGGCCGGTATAGCGATAGTTCATCGAGAAGGTGGTGAGCATCGCGCCGCCGACAATCGAGCCGATGGCATTGCCGAAGTTAAACGCCACCTGTACAGCCGCGCCGGCGATCAGCTCGCCGCCGCCCTGGCCGGCTTCGGTCATCAGCAATTGCTGTGGAGCGGAAGTAAAGAACAATCCGATGGCGATCCAGAACGTCAGTACAGCGGTCATCGGCTGATTACCCGGAGTGATAAGCACCAGCAACAAGCCGAGGCAGGAGATGGACTGACCTATTGCGGCCGCGCCGGCATGCCTCCAATGGTCGGTCAGACGACCTCCAAGCAGACCGCCGATGACCATACCAAAGCCGGCAAGCATCATCAGCATCGGCACCAGGGAAGACGACCATCCGCCGGTTTTCTGCAGCCAAGGGGAGACGTAGCTCCACCAGCAGAACACACCGGCATTGCCGGTGAACACGGCGGCCAAAATCACCCACGGGCCACGGCGGGTGAGGAACTTGAACTGACCGGCGATGCCCGCGTCTTTAATCGGTGCAACGTACGGAATCCACGCCAACGCCAGCACAATCGTCATTGCCGCCCAAGCGGCCAAAATGCCGAAGGCAAGACGCCAGGAAAGGAACTCGGCCATCAAGGTGCCCGCCGGTACGCCGAGCATATTGGCCACGGTCTGTCCGGTGACCATCACGGATACGGCCTGCGCCTCCTTGCCTTCCTCCGCCAGAGTCTTGGCGATGAGTGTGGCTGTGCCGAAGAATGCGCCGTGCGGCAGGCCGGCGACGAATCGTGCGACGACCAGCATGGCGGCATTGACGGAGAATGCGGAAGCCAGATTGCCCACCAAGGCAATCACCATAAACAATATGATG
>ENA-OYWQ01000967-OYWQ01000967.1-human-gut-metagenome-genome-assembly--contig:-NODE-967-length-13111-cov-5.156633_pt1 | contig 13111 bp, 9 predicted proteins | sample MGYA00244810_ERZ653396 | MGnify/ENA primary metagenome ERZ653396 (study PRJEB26926, sample SAMN06165045) | human gut metagenome | biome: ENVO:00009003; feature: ENVO:2100002; material: ENVO:00002003... | reverse complement strand
CTGCGATACAGCCGCATTTATTACCAGAATCAAGTCGGAAACCAAGCCCGGACATGTCAGTGCATTACGCACCATGCTCGAATATACAAACCATGGCAGCGGCGGAACCTACGGACATATCGACAAGCTTCCCCGCATATGCCCCGCTACGGAGTACGGACGCAGCCACGAGGGTGAACGGCGGATGAAACGCTACAACGGTATTGTACTGCTGGAAGTGAGCGGGTCTGTCCGGCATGTCCGAAACGGAACTGGTGAAAGAACAGGCGGCACTTCTTCCCCAAACCTATGCAGCTTTCGCAGGAAGCAGCGGACGGAGCGTAAAAATATGGGCGCTGTTTGCCTTGCCGAACGGCAAACTTCCGCAGCGGGAAGAAGAAATCAACCTGTTTCATGCACATGCCTACCGCATGGCGGTACAGTGTTACCAGCCCTTGTTTCCGTTTCCCGTGACACTGAAAGAACCCTCTCCTACCGACACTTTCCGCATGACGCTGGACGAAACGCCTTACTTCGCCCCCAATGCCGTACCTTTCTGCCTCGAACAACCCGTAACCATGCCCGGTGAACGGACATTCAGCCAACACAGACTGGCGGAAAAAAATCCTCTGAAACGATTGCAACCGGGATTCGAGTCCTCACAGACATTTACCCTGCTGTTTGAAGCGGCACTGAACCGTGCACTGAATGAAGTGGAGAACTGGCAGCGCGACCGGGATGATTTCCACCCGCTGCTCATCCCCATAGGCGAACAATGCTTCAAAAGCGGTATTCCCGAAGAAGAAACCGTCCGACAGGTAATGATGCACTACCGACAGCAAGCAGACGAACAGACGGTGCGTACCACATTGCATAATCTCTACCGCGAATGCCGGGGATTCGGCAAAAAGTCTGTGCTGACTCCCGAACAAGACACAGCATTGAAACTGAACGAGTTCATGGAACGGCGTTACGAGTTCCGATACAACCAGTTGATGGGCGATTTGGAATACCGCCAACGCGACTCCGTACATTTTTATTTCCACGTGATGGACCAGCGTGCACGTAACAGCGTGGCGATGGATGCCCTGCAAGAGGGAGTGCGTGTATGGGACAGAGACGTGAACCGCTACCTGACTTCCAACCGTGTGCCGTTATACAATCCGGTGGAAGAATATCTGTACAACGTAGGCCGCTGGGACGGCAAAGACCGTATCCGTGCACTTGCCGACCTTGTTCCCTGCAACAATCCATATTGGCGCGAACTGTTCTACCGCTGGTTTCTGAACATGGTGGCACATTGGCGGGGGCTCGGCAACAAGATGCATGCCAACAGCACGTCACCGCTACTGATAGGTGCGCAGGGCTATCGCAAGTCCACTTTCTGCCGCATCATCCTTCCACCCGAACTGCGTTTCGGATATACAGACAGTCTGGACTTCGGCAGCAAACGTGATGCAGAGATGTATCTGGGACGTTTTCTGCTGGTCAACATCGACGAGTTCGACCAGGTGAGTATCCATCAGCAAGGCTTTCTAAAACACCTTTTGCAGAAACCCGTTGCTAATCTGCGAAAACCCTACGGGAGCAGTATTCAGGAAATACGCCGGTATGCCTCGTTCATCGGGACGAGCAACCACAAGGATTTGCTGACGGACAGCAGCGGCAGCCGCCGTTTTGTATGCGTGGAAGTGACGAATCCCATCGATACGAATGTGACGATAAACTATCGTCAGTTGTATGCACAAGCCATGCAAGCGATACGCAGCGGCGAACGTTACTGGTTTGATGATACAGATGAAGTGATTCTGAAAGAAAATAACCGTGAATTCGAACAAATCAGCCCGATTGAGCAATTGTTTCATTGTCATTTCCGTTTACCGAAAGAAGAAGAAAAGGGAGAATGGATGTCACCGATACAGGTTTTGGAAATCCTACATGCAAAAAACAGCACTACGAAGCTGACAGAAGGGTATGCAAAATATTTCGGAAGGATACTGAAAAAGAACGGTGTAGAAAGCAAACATACCAACAAGGGGGTTGTATACCTGATTGTCAAGTTATAATATTTCATATTTATGGAGTGATGACCAATTTTCAGTCATCACTCCTCATCACGTTATCATCACTCTTTAACAATCTTATTCTTAATAGATTATGCAACAAGTGACGAGTGATGAGAATATTTCACTTTATCCAATCTATACAAAATTAAAACGTCGTTCAACAGAAATGAAATACATTTAAACTACAACATTTTTATTTTCAACACCAGTGAATCTGCAACTCCATTAATTTCATTTACTTTGTATTGTACAAAACAATATAACTATGAAGTTCATTATCATTTTATTAGCTTGTGTCTTATCCTTTGGAACTATGCAGGCACAATTACTTAACAAAGAAGTATTTTCACTACTCAACCTGGACTATCCCGGATTGGAGAAAGTAAAAAAGGCCTACTACGAAGATAAATTCGAGGAAGCTTCCCAAGAATTATTGAAGTACTATCGTCAACGTACAGGTGTAGTCAATCCTTTCCTGGATTTAGAAAACATCACAATCAGTCCTACCCAACAAAAATGGGCGGATGACGCTTTACAGCACACATTCTTCGTACACAACGGTTATCAGCCCTCATATAACTATGGCAAGGATATCAATTGGCAATATTGGCCGGTAAGGGATAACGAACTCCGCTGGCAACTCCATCGCCACAAGTGGTTCACTCCCATGGGTAAGGCTTATTGGCTGACTAAAGATGAAAAATATGCCAAGGAGTGGACATACCAGTTTCTGGATTGGATAAAGAAAAATCCTCTGCAACAGATTGACCCCGTCTTATATGAAGTATATGACGTAGATGGTGTAAAAGGATTAGCGGAAAATGTACGCTTTGCATGGCGTCCGTTGGAAGCAAGCGGCCGTCTGCAAGACCAAATCAACCAGTTTACGCTATTTCTGCACTCTCAGGCCTTTACGCCCGAATTTCTTACCGATTTTTTAGTGAACTACTCCAGACATGCCCACCACACCATGGCTAATTACTCACAACAAGGCAATCATCTTTTGTTTGAAGCCCAATATGTACTTTGCGCCGGTATTTTCTTCCCCGAATTTATAGAAGCCCCAAATTGGCGCAAAAGCGGTATCGGCATCTTAAACCGTGAAATCAAGAAACAGATATATGATGACGGCGGACAATATGAATTGGACTTAGGCTATCATGGAGGCTGTATCAGTATCTTCAGCAATGCACTCAACATGGCCCGACAAAACGGTTATGGCAACGAATTTCCCGAATCATTTGTCAATACCATCAAAAAAATGATGCTGTTCGCTATGCACACTTACTTTCCCGATTATACTTTCCCTTGCTTCAGCGATGCCCGCCGTGCAACACCATTCAGCCTTGTACGGAATTTCCGGCACTGGTCGATGCTTTTCCCGGAAGACGAGCAGCTACGTTACTTTGCCACACAAGGTAAAGAAGGTAAGGAACCCTCGCAGCTTTGCCATGCTTCCAAAACTTCCGGTTTCTTTACTTTCCGCAACAGTTGGAAACAAGATGCCACAGTAATGATATTGAAAGCCGGACCGAAAGGCGAATGGCATTGCCAACCCGACAATGGAACTTTCGAATTATGGTTTAACGGTAAAAACCTCTTTCCCGATTCCGGTTCGTTCATCTACGGCGGCGATGAGGAAGTATGGAAACAACGTAACTGGTTTCGCCAGACAGCAGTACACAATACTCTGACACTTGACAACAAAAACATAGAAACCACCCAATCCGTCACCAAATTATGGAAGACGCTGCCCAATGCCCAAGTACTCGTCACTGAAAATCCGAGTTATAAAGAGTTGACACATCGGCGTTCCGTATTTTTTGTAGACAACAGTTATTTCGTCATCGTCGATGAAGCCATCGGTAATGCCACCGGTAATGTAAACCTTCACTATCAACTCTGCGACGGTAAAGCAGACCTTGACAAGGCTAAAGGACAACTCTCCACACGCTACCCCGGAAGTAGTAATGTACTGCTTCGTTGTTTTGGTCCCGACAAGATGCAAATGGTGGAAGAAGAAGGCTGGTACTCCATTGCTTACCGCCAACGTACCCAACGTCCGGCCATAGCATTCAACGTAGAGAAAACGACCGGTGAAACCGTACGCTATGTTACTGTCATTTATCCGCAGAAACAAGTGAAAAAATCAATGAAAATATCGGCATCCATAAAAAATGCTACAGATAATAAGTTAGAAGTGGAAGTGAGCGTAAACGGCCGAAAACAAACATTGGGTTACGAATTCTAATAAAAGAGTTATTTACATATATTTTATTCAATAGAGTTTATTATAGAATAAAGAGCAAGGGTATTGAAAATCAATGTCCTAAAATCTTATTCTATATAATGTTTAACAATCATGAAAAAAACAATCATTCTTTTATTTTCCCTTATGGGAATCATCTCAAGCATTCAAGCACAAGCGGTTTTTGCTGTCGGAGATATTCATTTGAAGTCCAAAACGTATGAATGGCCTACTGACCCTGCCGTATTGGAAAAACTTAACAAATGGCAGGATCTCAAGTTTGGTATCATGTTCCATTGGGGAATCTATTCAATTCCCGGCATTGCCGAGTCCTGGTTACTTTGTTCGGAAGACCGCTTTAGCGAGCGTAGAAAGCGAGTAAGTAATGGCATGAACTATGAAGAGTTCAAACAATGGTATTGGAACTTGAACCGTTTGTTCAATCCTGTTAAATTCGAACCGGGACAATGGGCGGATATTATGTACGATGCAGGATGCAAGTATCTTATCTTTACGACTAAACACCACGACGGTTTTTGCATGTACGATACAAAATTGACAGACTATAAGGTTACCAATACACCTTATAAAAAAGGGAAATACAGTAATGTTGCCTACCATGTATTTGATGCGTTCCGCCAAAAAGGCTTCATGATAGGTGCCTATTTTTCTAAACCGGATTTCCACAATACGGATTACTGGGATCCTTTTTGGGCAACTCCAGATCGCAATCCCAATTACCCCCTTGATAAATATCCTCAAAAATGGGAAAACTTCAAGAAATTTACAGCAGGACAGATTGATGAATTAATGAGTAATTATGGAACAATAGATATACTATGGCTGGATGGCGGGCAAGTCAGACCCCCAAAGTTTGATATCGGTATAGATAAAATCATTGATAATGCACGCCAGAAACAACCTGGTTTACTGGCCGTGGATCGTACTATACCCGGACGTAACGAGAACTACCAGACACCAGAACAATCCATTCCTAAAGAACAGTTATCCAATCCGTGGGAAAGTTGTCTGACTTTAGGTAAAACATGGGGATGGTCTCCTCATACAACTTATAAATCGGCTACATGGGTCATTAACACATTAGCCGAAATCGTAGCCAAAGGCGGGTGTTTGGCATTAAATGTAGGACCTACTCCACAAGGTTGTATTGAAGAAGAAGCCATTGAAATATTAAAAGAAACAGGAAATTGGTTACGTAGAAACGGAGAAGCTATTTATGGAACTCGTACCACTCCTAATTATCATAGTGGCAACACATGGTTTACCGCAAACAAAGACGGAAAAACCATTTATGCCATTTACACCCTTCCTGAAGGAGAAGAACTTCCTAAAACGATTGAATGGAAAGGAAATATTCCTCATGGCAAAATAACATTGTTACAGAATGGAAAGCAAATAAAATACCGTTGCCAAGACGGTAAAGTAACGATCACCGTACCTCACGGGATTAAAAAAGAAACTTTGGCTTTTAAATTCAGAATTCAATGAAAATAACCATTTCCGTTTACCAAAAGAAAAGAGAAACTGTTAATTACTAATATTCCATACTTACAGGAGGTTAAATCAAAATTCTGACGCAACCTCCTGTTTTATATTAGGTTCACTAAATAGCCGCCTCATTCTTAAGCAATTACATTAAAAAGACTAAATACTTTCAACATAATTATACTCTATTATACTGATATCTCACTATTCTCGCTTATTCAGAAAAATTAAACTTGAGATCGGTTTTCAGCAACCAGCTCTCACAAAATATAAATACCATGAAACACATTTCACTTTTAGGATTACTTCCTTTTTCCTTATTGCAACAATTCGCTTTCGGACAGACCCGCTAAAACCTCACCAGTCTCTCCTCAACAAAAACCGAACATCATCTTTATACTTACGAACGATATGGGTTACGAAGATGTGTCCGCATCTAATAAGAAATCCCATATCCAAATATCCAATATCGACAGAATGGCAACCAACAGTATCACTTTTACAGATAGAAGGGATTATGAATAATGACTGACTGATTAATAAATAATCTTTCATGTACCCCAAAAAGCATCTTTTTAATTGTACGTACCGTAAATATAGAGGACATCATTCGATGCCGCAATCTTTTATTGGCATTTTTTTTGCCTATAGCCCACATAAAGAGCCAATAAGAAAGCGGCACCGAATACGGCAAAGACAGCATACAGTCCCGGCGGTACATCACCGCTTCCGTAGGAATGCAACCCCGACAAGTAATAATTCACTCCGAAATAGGTCATCAGTACGGAAGACAATGCAAAAACAGACATCACATTGAACACGTAGTCCGAACTTAACGACGGTATGAAACGTGCATGAAGAACAAAAGCATAGACAATCATGGTAATAAGCGCCCACGTTTCTTTCGGATCCCATCCCCAATAACGTCCCCAAGATTCATTGGCCCAGACAGCTCCCAGAAAAATACCCGCTGTAAGCAAATACAATCCGATATGCAGTGACATCTCGTTGATAAGGCGCAATGCACGTACATGAGTTTGTAATACAGCGGTTGTCCTGCCTGCTGCCATAAAACCCAATGACAACAATCCCAACAGAAAACTCATCCCGAAGAAACCGTAACTTGCCGTGATAACCGCTACATGAATCATCAGCCAATAGGATTTCAATACCGGAACCAGAGGAGTGATTTCCGGATCCATAAAATTGAGATTGGCCACAAACAGGATAATTCCCGCAAAGAAGGCTGCCAAAGCCAAAGTCATGGTGGAACGGCGCATAAACAGAATACCCGCCAAAACCGTGGCCCATGCCACATAAATCATGGATTCATATGCATTGGCCCAAGGAGCACGTCCTGATATGTACCAACGGACACCGATGCCGAAGGTATGCAGCAAAAACAACACCACAACCATAACCGTCAGGGCAACCGTAATCCGCTTCAACCAACGCTTGGACTTCAACAAATACCATACAGAGAATAAAAGTAACAACAAGCCCGCACTCATATACCCCATCGATGACCGGAAAAACAAATCGGAACGGTTATAAAAAAGCTCCCATGCCACTTGTCTGTCTGTCAGCAGACCGGCTGTATTCCTTTTCTGCTGGTACACATTTATCATGGAAAGCACTTCGTCAGCCGCAGCCCAATCTTGTGTCTGCAAAGCATTACCTGCCTCTTCCGCATACCAATAAAAGATTTTGGAGACAAACATCGAATCCTTACCGGAGAATGCGGATAAATCGTCACCGGGCGAATACCACTTTCCTTCCTTACTGTCCGGCAAAGGAAAAAGAGCAAACATCCCGCCTTGCTGCAAGGAGTAGAGAATGTTGACTTTCTCATCCAATTTCAGCAAATCTTTCTCCATGCGCGAACGCTTGGCCGCCGGACGCGAATAGGCGCTATCTACCGCCTCCGCAATAACATACCGCCCTTCTTCATCAAACAAATCAAAAAAACGGAGATACTTATCCGAAGGTAACGCCAGCTTCTCAGCCAATTCCGTATTGGACTGGCGGATAAGAGGCACGTTTCCCCAGTATGCAGGGTTTATCAGAAAGCCTAAAATAACCTGCTCCGAGCGCAATCCCTCGAAACTGTCGTCACGATAGAGTTTACGAAGCAGTTTAGAGGTATATGTATTCACCGGTTCGATACGTCCTGTGGAACACTGAACCTGCATACGTCCCCATACCTCAGCATGATCGGCAGGGATAGTATTCTCATGTAAACAATGAGTTGCACCGTCCTGTGCAGCCAGAGGGAGAGGAAAGCTGCAAAACAACAGCAACGGAAGCGTTTGGCGCAATTGCATGGCAAGTCGACGGAAGCGGGACTTCGAATCAAACAAAGTCAAAAGCATACCGGCAAGCAGCAACAAATAGCCGACATACGTAACAGCTGTTCCCCAATTATCATGATTTACAGATAGAATAGTACCCCGTTCATCGGTGTCGTAGGAAGACTGATAAATCCGGTATCCTTGTTCATAAATCACTTTATTCATATAAATGTGTTCCTCACGTGTACCTTTGTCCGAAGAAATAACTAAAAAACTTTCAAAAGAAGACGGGCTGTTAGAGCCCGGATAGCGTACCAGTTTGAAATCATCCAGTCGGAGAGAGAAAGGAAGTTCACGTGTACCATGAGGCTGGCGCAACAATGAAGTGGTTTCTCCCTCACGGATATGAACAATACCTTCAAAACCGAACAGATTCGTAATCAAAGCGCCTGCCAAAATCACTACGAATGCCACATGGAACAGTAAGATGCCATACTTACCCTGTCGCCACAAACGCATACGTACACTTGTCGCTATAAACTGTACCACCATCAGCAGTTGCAGCAAGTAGAAAACCGGCTGGTTATAAACCAATTCCTTAGCAACCGGAGTTCCATGTGTTTTCTCTATAAATGTAGCCGCAGACAATGAAACTGCATATATCACCAACAGTATCAATGTAAAACGCCATGACACAAACAGACGTTTAAGGGGGGAGAAGTATTTTTTCATCAATTATTTTTCTATCGAAACGTGTAATGAATCCAGTAATCCGGACAATGCAGCCGGTGTCAGTTGCTGGGAAGAATCGGACAAAGCCTCTTGCGGACAGCAATGCGATTCGATAAACAACCCGTCAATGTGCAAAGATAAAGCTTTCTCGCAAACGGACGGCACCAATTCACGTTTTCCTGCTATATGACTCGGATCGCAATAAAAAGGCATACCGGGAAAACGAGTACGGAAATCCTCTGCCAACTCCCAAAGAGGAGCGTTGCGATAGGGATGATGACCGACTGTACAAAAACCGCGGTGAATAATACGGATGTCCTTCAAGCCCGCATGTTGAAGACGTTCCACCGCACCAATCCATAATTCGACATCAGGGCACACCGGATTCTTTATCCATACCGGAATATCACAGCCCTTCAACGCTTCTGCCAACTCATGTATCATGAATGGATTGACAGAAGTACGCGCTCCAATCCATACCATATCGATACCGGCCTTCATCACCGCCTCCACATGGGAAGGTAATGCAACTTCGGTCATCACTTTCAGACCCAATTCCTGTTGTATCTCATTGAGCCATACCAATCCGTGTTCCCCCACTCCTTCGAATGTTCCGAAACGGGAACGGGGCTTCCATAGTCCTGCACGTATCGTTCCAACACCAATATTCTTCAAACCTTTTGCCGTTTCCAACATCTGCCCGCGGTTTTCCGCACTGCACGGACCGGCTACTATACCTATCTTATTATACTCCTTTTTCATAACAAGCTCAAAAAATGACACACATCCAAAAGGTATTTTCTATTTCGAAGCGGGCAAACGGAAATCCTCCAGATAATATGCAGCAGAAACTTTATCTATATCTTGCTTGTTATTCAAAGTCCATACCACTTTGCCATCTCCATCAATTTCAATCAATTGTGGCACATCCACCACGGCACCTCTAGTATGTCCGTCCCAGTTACATATCAACAGATTCCCGTTGTTCAATTGCAACACCTGGGCAACAAACCAGAATGATGCACCTTTAATATCGTCACTTGTAACCCGCTTTAATTCCTTACCTGTGTTACGATCCACTATTATGTAATAGTGTTTGTCTCCACAAGGCAACAGCAGGTTACCATCCCTCAATTCCAATGAAGAAAAGGCACCTCCGGATATATCATGTTCTGCTACAAGCTTTCCTTTCCGGTCTATTTCCATAACAGCCTGTTTTGCCATCACCGGTACCAGATAATTCTTATTCTTCAGCTGGAATACTTGCCGGAATTGACTGTGAGGTTTTGTTACCCCAAAATCGAATGTGACCTTGTTTGTTTCCTTTCCTTTTTTATCCAATTCGACGAACTGTGCCGGATTACCGCAAATTCCCAACAGCATACCACCATTGCGCAACAAAGTGGCAGACTGAAGTTCCATTCCGTCGGAAACCCGGTAATCCCATACCACTTCATGGTTCCATTTCACCACCTTGGCACCTTTCTTGTAAGAATACAATACATTGCCATCTTTTGTCAAAGCAACCGTATTACATTCTTCCCCTTTTTCCAAGGCATGCTGCCATTCCACTTTCCCCGTATGCTTGTCTACAAGAGACACGTACGGATTTCCCGAACCGGCGACCAGGATCTTATCCTGCGCCGCCGCCCGGAAACCACATATTAAAACGGCTATAATTAATAAATAAAGCCTCATTATCTTCTCTTTTAAGTAATAATTATTACTTATTCTTCAATTCATTAAACAATTCAAACGCCTGTGCAGGCTTCATATTATCGTGTACCACAGCACTCACCGCCTGTATCATTGCAGCCGGAGCTTCCGACTGGAACACATTACGTCCCATATCAACACCCGCAGCACCTTCGTTAATGGCATTGTAACAAAGCTCGAGAGCTTCCAACTCCGGCAATTTCTTACCGCCGGCAATCACCACCGGCACAGGACAGGCAGCAGCAACTTTTTCGAAACCGTCACAATAGTAGGTCTTCACGATATTGGCACCGTTCTCTGCCGCAATGCGGGAAGCCAGACCGAAATAACGTGCATCACGTGCCATGTCTTTACCGACAGCAGTGACTCCCATGACAGGAATACCGTAACGGGTACCCTTATCCACAGCCTTATACAGATTGGCCACTGTAACAGCTTCATGCTCGGAATCGCCAATGGCAAGCATTACCGCCATGGCGGATACATTCATACGGACAGCATCCTCTATGTCAATCAACACATTGTCATTCAAAGACGTCAGGATAGAGGTACCCGCATCAGAACGAAGACAAACCGGTTTGTTGGTGGTAGGAGGTATCACCGAACGGAGAATACCGCGTGTACACATAAGGCAGTCGGCATACTCAATCAGCGGAACGATATTCAGGTCGATACGCTCCAAACCGGAAGTGGGTCCCATGATGAAACCGTGGTCGCAGGCAAGCATCACCGTCCTGCCTGTCTTGGGATTAAAAATACGGGACAGACGGTCCTTCATCCCCCAAGGAAGATTTTCCGCACCTTTCACATGAAAACCATTATTGGCAGCAGCAACTCCCAAACCGAAGTCGCAACCTTCTCTCAAATCATCTAAATCAGCCATTTTTCTTATCTATTTTATCTTTTTAGTTTCTATATATTACAGCAGGTTGACAGTATGACTACAACGCTTTTGCAAATGCATCGAACATACAAGACCAGGATGAGGCGCCGGAATCAGCATAACCGATGGAACGCTCACCGTAATTACGGGCACGGCCGAAATTCGCCTTCATATCCTTCGTGGATTCAGCACCTTGCAAGGCAGCCTGTGCACCGGCTTCCATGACTGCTTTCACATCATCGGTCTCAACGGCCTGCATAGCCTCTACCGCAGGAATCAAAGCGTCCATCATGGTCTTGTCGCCACGTTGGGCCTTCGTCTGTTTTCTGACACCTTCCAGCCCGCCGGCAAACATGGCTTTTACCGCTGCCGCATCCAGCTCGGTACCTTCGGCATGGTCGCTCATCCCCAAGAAAAGACCGCCCAGCAAAGTGCTGGTGGAACCGCTGATTTGCAACATCACATTAAAGCCCATATCATTCAGCATACTCTTGAACTCAGTACCCTTCTCTGCCGACTCTACAATGGCGGACATCGCCTGAACGATAGCCGTACCATGGTCACCGTCTCCCAATACCGCATCCAGGCGGGAGAACTCATCGGCACGCTCCGTAATGCACGCCAACGCATTACGGAGCATATTCTTAAAATCTTCTACTGTCAGTTTTTCCATACTCATTTACCGATAGTTGTCCAATACGGAGCATTGGACATCCTGTTATTCAAATAATCAACATGGTCAGCATCCAGCAGACCGAGTATCATCTGGAAACCGGCCTGTTCCTGAACGGTCAGCAGCTCGCCGATACGGCTCGACACTACTTCAATACCCGCATTCTCAAGGACCTGATGTGCCTTACGGTAAACAATGTTCATTTCCATATGGGTAGTGGCACCCACGCCGTTAATAATCAGCAACGCCTTGTCACCGGATTTCGGCTGTACCTTCTTCATGAGCAGGCCAACCATTTCCGCGGCCGTATCATCGGCGGATACCAGTTGTTTGCGTCCGCCACCGCCTTCACCGTGCTGACCCATACCGATTTCCATTTCACCATCGGGAAGGTCGGAAATCATCATGCCGTTCTGAGGGTGGGTACAGGACTTCATCGCAACGGCCAACGTGGCAAGTTTGCTGTTGAAACGTTCGCCTATCTCGATAATCTCGTCCAAGGACTTGCCTTCCTCAGCGGCGGCACCCACAATCTTAATCAACGGGATACAGCCAGCCAGGCCGCGACGGTCGTCATCGGGAGCATCCAGACCGGCACTGATATCATCATGAGTCAGGATTGTCTTCACCTTAATGCCTACACGCTCTGCCAGCTGGCAGGCCATATTGGCGCTCATCACGTCACCGGAATGATTCAACACAACCAGCAGGATACCCGCCTTGCGCTTGAACAACTGCAATGCCTGGAAAACACGCTGGGCACCCGGAGCGGCAAAGATATCACCGACCACAGAGCAGTCCAGCATTCCTTCGCCTACAAATCCGCTCAAAGCAGGCTCGTGGCCCGAACCGCCCAATGTGATTACGGCAACCTTGTCCTCGGACTTGGCATGCGCACGTACGATTATATTTTCTCCACCGATGGCTACCTGGTCGCTGTATGCCATTACATAGCCTTCCAATAATTCGGAAGTAAGATTATCCCTGTCTCTTATACACATCTGACGCTGCCGACGA
>ENA-OYWQ01000962-OYWQ01000962.1-human-gut-metagenome-genome-assembly--contig:-NODE-962-length-13167-cov-4.774558_pt1 | contig 13167 bp, 41 predicted proteins | sample MGYA00244810_ERZ653396 | MGnify/ENA primary metagenome ERZ653396 (study PRJEB26926, sample SAMN06165045) | human gut metagenome | biome: ENVO:00009003; feature: ENVO:2100002; material: ENVO:00002003... | reverse complement strand
GATACTGATCGGTCTCGTGGGCTCGGAGATGTGTATAAGAGACAGGTGTAAATGGGATTAGAACTTGAACAGAAAGTATATTTAATTCACTACAATAGTATAACTGTTGAGACAGTATACGCTATTGGTAAGGATGCTTTTATTAGAAGCGGTTTTGATGATGCTTCATATTTACCTAATGAGTACTTTTTCGATGAGTATGAGAAAAGATGGTTTACAGACCTTGAAAAAGCTAAGAAGTATCTTCTCAACATATTTAAACACGATGCTCCTAATGATGACTTTGAAATCGTGAAGGTTGAAGACGGTTATTATGAAGTGCAGTACGCGTCGTAAACATCTCCTTTAATGAAAACAATATGTTTATATTTGAAAGGAGAATAATTATGAAGATTAATGTAACTATTAAAATTGATGATGAGGAATTAAAGAAATTATTCAATCTGAAATTAGAAGAAGAATATCCGGATAATAGGATTGACAAAACTGAAAACTTTAGTCAATATGCTAAGATATTCGACGATTCTTGTGTGGGATGGACTAAAGATCCAGAGTATAATATGCACTTTTTGAAATCACAGCAGGATTATTGTAATGATAAGCTGAAATCAAAAGGACATTTATTTCTGAACGAAGTCTATGACATATTAGGAATTCCGAGAACTAAAGCAGGAGCACTTGTTGGCTGGGTTTACGACGAGAAAAATCCTATTGGAGATAACTTTGTTGATTTCGGACTGTTTGATGAGAGTAACAATGATTTCATCAATGGTTTCAAAAACACAGCAATATTAGACTTCAATGTGGATGGAGACATATTGAACTATATTTAAAAGAGGAGGACTCTGACAGAAATGTCGGGGTCTTTCTTTTTTCGTGAGGTGATATGATTGGCATTTAAATGTAAAAGACGTTCTAGTAAATCAAAACGTAAGAATATCGATTGTAAAGGATGCAAGTATTTAATGAAAACTAAATGTTTCGGGATTACTAAATGGCGATGTACTTGTTAAATAGGAGGGTTGATATTATACCTAAAAAGAAAATTCATCGACTCAACAAAGAATGGTATGTATCAGACGAGTACGGGCATACCGATAAGATTCTGGTTCAAAAAGTAAACGAGTTAATTGGATGATGAAGAATAGGAGATGATTACCATGATAAAGGTAATTTGTATTGGAAGAGTTGTAAAAGGCAGATTGATATTTGAAAAGGTGCTGCCAGGAAAGGAGAAATAAATGAATAAAAAATGTAGTTTTAAAGGAACGTAAAATATTTGAGGAGAATAATCGATTATATTTAAAACTGATGTATGAGTATGAAGACGAGCATGGTGTATATGAGCTTATCATTCCTAAATTAGAGTTACAGATTCGCACAGACTATTTACCAATTATTAATCATGACTTTTATGCAGGTCCTATGTGTATTTTAGATTATTATATCAATCGTGATTCTGATACTTTTAACTTATTGCGAGATGATGTAGCTGTTAGAAAAAATGGTGTGACTCTCAAAAGCGAAAAAGCAGCTTATGTCATTAATACTCTAAAAGAAGAGCCTCAAGAGATGACTATAACAGAAATCGAAAAGAAACTCGGTTACAAAATCAAACTCGTTAGTGAGGAGAGCAAAAATGAGTGACAAAGATCACACCAATGTTATTTATGACAGTATGACTGGCAGAGTTATCGTATACGAGAAAAACGGTAACTGGGTATTACCATCATATTTGGATCTAGCACATTTTGAAAACGGTTGTGAACCTGTCTTCGATGAAACCGAGGATGGGAATTTGTATTTACGACCTAATACGATGATTGTTAATGGGATGTAAGGAGATTAGGTAAATGGGACAGTTTGAGGATATTTTTGGAGGGATGTTTGATGCTTATCGAAACACATCTGCATATAAGGATCGCTCTATGATTGATATCATGTGTCAACGTAAGGAATTCGAGGAGAACCTGGATAATATGTGGGCTATTTATATGAGAGGAAATCCTGCTCAGTTGGTCGAGTATAACAAAGGACTCGATCAAATTAAAAGTTGTGGATTGAAAGTGTTAAGGAACTCGGCAGGCAAACATAAGATTGTGGTTCCGAAATAAAGAAGGTGAGATTAATGAATAAATTGATAAAGCATATAAGGCGATGGATTCTATGGAGAAAGAACTGTATGAACAGTAAACTCCATAAATTTCTCGTCTTATTTGGTGTCGTTAAAAGTCCAACTATGGCTACCGTATTTTTACCTGATGAAATTGAAGAGTTTGTGTATCTAAAAAACTAGCACGACCGAAACAAAATAACTAACTAGAGGACGTGACTTCCATGAGAAGCGTAAAAGTATTGGAAATGCTTAATGAAGGTAAGATTGATGAGTTGAAGACTAAACTACAAGACGAGATATATGAGGATTCATTAAAGTCTAAACCAAATGCTAAGAAACGTTACACAGCTATGAAAAAGTATTTCTCATATACTAACAATGCCAGAGAATGTTGCCAGAAGCCTTGTGAAATTGAGTTTGAAGGAAAACCTTATATTTCTTTCACTAACTCTTGGTCTTTGGTTTTAACTACCGAAGATGTTGGTGAAATCGAACTGTTTGATAAGGAGAATTTAAAATACCCTGACGTTACTAGATTGATTAGTTTCGAGGGGATTAAACGGAAAGTAGATTTCAGTAAGATATTTGCAGAGGCTAGGAGTCGAGGTTATAAACTTACTAAGAAGGAAGTTGGACCTGGATTCGAGTACATGATGCTTTACGATGGTACTTATTACAAAATTGGATTGTTGGAAGCGACTTATGGAATTATCGATGACGGTAAAGAGGCTATGGTCTATCATCCTGACGGTAAACGTAAACCGATTACTATTCAGACAAGCATTGGTATTTGTATGATCATGCCCGTGTTTATCGATGATGATAGCGATATTGAACCGGAGCGAGTTATTGAAATTGAGTTGTAAGAAAGGGGGAGAAATAGTGTGTCGGAAGAGGTATTAAAGGTAGATTGATATTTGAGAAAGTATCATCAATATTAAACCTAAAAGAGAGAGAGAAAACAATGAATGTTAATAAAGTATATCAATTTGTAGAAGAACAATGCGAGGGTTACGACTCTATTTACGAAGATTATCTTATTCGTCTGATCGGAAAATACGGTCTTAATTTACTGAAAGAAAACAGACTTATCGAAACTTGTGGTGTGGTAAATGGACGTCAACTCTATATTCTTACAAAAGGAGGAAATAATGAACGAAAATAATGAATACAGACCATGTTTAGTAGACGGTGAAAAAGCTATATTTCATAGGTGGGTCGAAAGAGAACGATTGCTATTGAGAGATACCATGATTAGATCAGAAAATGCTGCCGAACGTGTATATGAAAGATATATTAACACACACGTCGTTCCTAGAGGCATGGATATCGATAAATTAAAAGATACGGCAGCTATAGTGGAATTCTTAGACGGTAGCGTTAAAGAAGTTAAACCGGATAGATTGAGATTCCTGGACTGTGCTCAACGGTTTGGAGAGTTTCAATCTATTTTTGATTCTATTGATGTGGGAATCGAGGTTGATATTTAAAGGAGGTGAAGCATAAATGTTTTCGTTTTTTGAAAATCATACCACGGCGATTCTCAGTACAGAGATGGCTAAGAGGTATTACAAATTTATATTAATGTGCTTAAAACCATACGGAATAGCCGAGGACAATGTATACGAATATAGAAACCGCGTATTTGTTGAAAGAATGCCTGTCATTTTTACTGATAAATGCAACATAGAAAGAGATCACTATTTTATCGATGGTGAATATCGTTTTACTATTAAAAAGAAAGTTTCATTCGGCGACGACTCGTATAAAACAGAACATAGGATGGTTGTGGATGAGCGCGGGGATTAATGTAATTTACGACGAAATGACTAGGAGAGTCATTGTGTATGAGGAAAATGGACAATGGGTAATTCCGTCGCATATGAATTTAGCACACTATGAGCCAGGATCAGAGCCAGTCTTCGTAGAGTCAGAAGATGGTTCAGTATATTTAAAACCTAACGCAGTTATCGTTACGGATTTGTAGGAAAGGGGATGAGACATATGTCGGAAGAAGAAATGATTGAATGGATCAAATGCGAGTGTTTTACAGGAGATCCTAACGCAGACCATGAAAGAGCTGATGAAATTCTCTGTGATATTCTCAGATTACTCGGCTATGAAAGACTCGTAGAGACATACGAATCTGTCAGTAGATGGTATGAGTAACAAACATTATATTCGCGGATAAAACAAACTCCTTTATAGAAACAAAGTAAAATTTTAAAGGAGGATAAAATTATGACAGATTATGACAGATTATGGTTATTTATTTTCGAAAATGTTGCATACAAAACTGAAAGAAAAAGTTTGGGCAGGAGTACATGTGAAAAGTACACCAGATGACAAATTGGAGATTGTTATCGCAAGAACAAGCGAGAATCTAGTCTTCACTATGTATGTCGATGACTTTTCAACGAAACTGTTGAATGGATATTCTACAGATTATGCAGTTTACGAAATATTAGAAAAGTATAAGAGATTCATAATGAACAACACTATGAAAAAATACTTTGTGATGAACGAGAGCAGCACTCAGTAACGGGTGCTACTCTTTTGTTTTTCGATAATAAGAAAGATGGGAGGTGTGGCACATGAACGACAATTACAAAGAAGTATATTTCGGTGAGTATTGTAAGACTTGCAAACACTTCGACAAAAATGATGATCAGGAACCGTGTTGTCAGTGTTTAGAAGAACCGGTAAATTTATATTCTCATAAACCGGTTAAATGGGAGGAAAAGTAGTTATGGAACTTGTTGTAATCGGAATCTTGTTTGCGTGCTTTGTGATTTTATTATTCATGCTTAACGAATTGAGAAACATGGAGAATGAAATCAAGAATCTCAGTAAGTACATACACACTATTGTATTCAGAGATCTTTTGCTAACTAACAAAGTCGAATTATATGAATGACACATAAAAGAACCAAATGAAAAGGAGACACAAAACAATGGAAATTAATTATTTTATGATCGGGTTACTTATATTTATGACATGGATTGTGGTATATAGCATCGTTCATCGTATTTGTAAATGCGTGGAAACAAAAGAGATGTATCGCGCGTTTGGTAGTTGTTTATCGGGGCATATCATAAAAGATCCTGAAACATTTAGTAAATTAATTAAACAGAGTATTGTAAGTAAGGAGTAAGACATAATGAAAAAAGACAAATCTACCGGAGTTTATATATTTGCACTGATGGCAATGATCACAGGAGTATCGGCTTTTATCACTTTTTGGGGTACTCAATACGCGGCTGCTGTAAACGAAGCAAAGCCGAAAGAGAAAGTAAAAATAGAAGATCTAGTCATAAACACTCCTAAGAAAAAGACGTCAGGTATCGTAAAATTCAAAGATCCAGACGGAGCGATCAATTATGAATATTTCGGACAGATTTATATAAACAATGATGGAACTAATGGAAAACCGGTAGAAATAGTTATCGAGTATCCATTTGAATGAGGAAAGTGAGAAAAGTAATATGGCACACAATAATCTTAAGTCATCTAAAGAAAAAAGAGCTATGAGTCAACAATCCGAAAATAGAAGAAGGATTGAATTATCGTATTTGATAAAGCACGGAGCAAGTAACAAGGCTAGGGAAAGATTTGAAAGACCTGCGTATTCCATTAAACATCCGCAACATTATTCGGAGGAGGAGTAGACTTATGCCCATATTTAGTTGTATGGAATGCGATCACAGACACATTAATTGTCATAGCACTTGCGAAGTATATATTCGGGAAAAAGCCGAGCACGATAAACTTCAACGTGAAATTAGGGAGGAAAACTTCGTTGATCAGTATATAACCAACAAAAAATGTAAAGCTCGCTATAGCCAACTTAAAAAATACGGAAAATCCCATGTTTAATCCTCACAGAATGCCCCTATAACGTTGTATTTTGCGATTCTGGAGGTTTTATGAATACTAGACAAGATTTGTGAGACCGATATTTTTAAGTATGTAGGTGACGAAATTAAGGCGTAATATGATAGAAAGGAGAAAGGAGAAATGAGTATGTTATTTAATTTTTGGAGGAAGTATCCATTTTTCAAGCCTAAGAAAGCAGGCTGGTATCAATGTACCGTCATGTATGGGTTTGGCGTTCGCAGCTCGAAAGTGATGGATTTATATTTTACTCCTTATAATGACATTTCAGTCAATATAGAAGAAGAGAAAAGTGAATATGAGAAAAGAAAAAACGGTATTTGGACAGACCTAAGAAGGCAGCAGGTATTCCAGGGCTATAAAGTGTACAAGCCGTCTCGTGCTGCTATCGAAGATAATAGAGTATGGGAAGATAGTTTATGTGAACGAGATGATGTTGTTGCTTGGAGGAGATTACCAAAACCGTATAAATGGAGGGTTAAGGAGAATGAGTAAAGGAAGTATTATATTAGATTCATTGCCGGCCAGATGCGTCAGTTGTTCTTGTTATGACAGCTTTACCGTTAGAGGCGACACGGGGTTCTGTCTCATTAAAAATCGAAATGTAGAAAACGGAGATAAGTTTGGTCGTCCTGATTGGTGTCCTATTAAAGAGATGCCAAACAAGAAAAGCGAATTTGAGATGGATATTTTAGAGCATGAATCGTTCGATTTGGGTAAACGCGCAGGATGGAACGAATGTATTGACGAGTTATTAAGGGAGGGAAAATAAACATGGGTTATGCTGAAGAAAGTTACAATTCATTTTTAAGAGAAGTAAAAAACCTTGTGAATAAATATAACAAGTTAAGTATAGAAGAAAAACATCACTTATCTTGCTCTATCGCTGCTTTGTATATTCTTTACTGCGACAAACACGAAGACTATATTTTCGAAAAGCTTAAGGAGTCATTATCGAAGTAGAAAGAAGGGAACAAATATTGGTAATTTACATATCGTAAAAGTTAAACCAGGGTCAAAACAAGAAGCTCATTTTATGGAAATACTGAAAAAAGCTGATGTCAAGCTTGAATTGGTTCTCTGTAAACCGGGCTATTTATTTTGGACTGCCGACGACGAATACATATTAAGCGATGGGTTATGGAAAAAGATCGAAGATGATATTCGCGTAAATAACATTTCTTCTTATAGAAAGATTAGGAGGTAAATAGTTATGAATAAAAAGGGATTATTAAAACAGAGAATGGCATGTTTAGTACTTATTCTTATCGGGGTTGTTAGCAGCATCGTATCAAACGGTGACGCAACATTCTTGATGTTTATAAGCATGATAGCATTACCAGGTTTGTTTAGTAAAGATCGGATGTTTGACTTTTACGACGAATCAGAGGAGGAGCTTTAGTCTTAGGACTTGAGCTCTTTCTTTTTCATTCTATATTTTGTTAAGCATATTGATTGGAGGTGATTACCGATGGGAAGAAGAGGGCGTCCTTATAGTAAAGACCCTAGAAAGAAACATTATATGATTCGCATGAATGATGCCGAGGATAAAATGCTTGCTGAGACTTGTAAGATGACTGGTATGGGTCAGGCTGATGTTTTTAGGACAGCTTTGGAATTATTACATAGTAAAGAAATTGAAAAGGAGGAACAGACAAAATGATAGCACATAAGTGTGATAGATGCGGGAAGTTATATGAATCTTATAATATGGATGAAAATTATTTAGAGATTAATGCAATATATACATTAAATCGAGATAGGCATAAAGGACGCCGCCACGAGCACGGTCCTTTTGATTTATGTCCGGACTGTAGTAAAGAGCTTGTGGATTGGTTGTATAAGTTTACTAAAGAGGAAACAGAAATAGAAGAGGAAACGGAAGTAGAAGAAATAGAAGAGGAAGAAGAGGAAGAAGAGAAAGCCGAGACATATGTAGACGCTTGTTTGGCAGATGAAATCACAGAACTTTGGAAGAAAGGATACAGATTTTTCGGCGGAAAGTGAAGTATCAGGGAGATTCGTTACCGTTGAGAGTGTTGAATGACATATGCACATAATAAAAGACAAAGATACCGGAGTAAATTACATATATATTAGAGATGCTTATGTGGCAGCTTTAAGTCCGCTATATGACGAAAATTGAGTTGGTTGAGAAGGAGGATTGATATTTATGGGATTGTTTAAAAAAGAAAAGAATTTTAAATTCTCTGTTACTATTGACGGGGAAGTGGTCTATGTAAATGAGAAGGTTTGGAGACATATTCGAGAGTTGGTAGAAAAAATCAACGAGTTACATGAGGATAATAATATGAAAAAACGTGAATTGGATAGCCTCAAACCAATCGTAGAAACGAAAGAATATAAACCGGCTATCGGTGAGGAGTGTGTAGATTGCAAATACGCCGAAGAACCTACCCCGAAAGAACACACTATTCGTAGAGCCACCATGTATAACTGTTTCAAACAAGTATTATATCCTCCAAAAAATTTCATTCCTTATAACTGTGACCGAACCAAATACAAAACCGAAGTACTTGTAGACACTTGTTTGGCGAATGAGATTGAGGAACTTTGGAAGAAAGGGATTCGTACTATGGGATGTTGCTGCGGGCATGGTCGACATTTGGGAATGATTCAAGTGCTGCCAGAAGATGCGAAGAAGATGGTAGCGCTGGGTTATGAGTTTTATATTTATCCGGAAGATTATAATTTTAGTAGAGCCGACGCCTTCATTCCGAAGAGTTACGGGCATGACTATAGCGGTTATACGGACAGTTATCTCGGTTGATATTTGTCGCGTGAAATACATAGTATTTTATAGAAAGAAACCGAATAGAAAGGAGTGATATTTATGACAAGAAATGAATTTAATGAATTAAAGATTGGTGATATTTGTATCATAACAAAGAAATTACATCATAGTTTCGGAAAGAAGGGTGAGGTCGTTTATAAAGACGATGATCACGTAGTATTAAAAAGCTTAGATGATGATCCATTTATTGATACAGGTATGCGGGCCAAACTTACAGTAAAACAATGGCAGTCTATAGGTATTGCTAATTAAAGATTAAGAGGAGTCTTGACTAGATTGATATTTAGTTAGGACTCTTTCTTTTTATCTCGCGTAAGGAACACTCTCTATTATGAGAAACTATAAACTTATAGATCAAAGGAGGATTTTAAAATGATTGAGAAGAAGGAAAGAAGGCTAAAAGTAAAAGTTGGCTTAGAGAAAGGAAATCCAAATTTCATTCTTGGCAGGATATCTGGAATTATTGATGTAGCAACTCATAAGAATCCAGGTGAAAAAACCAAAGCGATATATGGGATTAAAAACATGGAAACTGATGAAGTTGTATCATGTACATTTAGATGTGATGCTACAGATGAAGAATGGGAAATAGTCAAGAATTACGTATTTGCGAATAAACTCTATCGTAAAATCGTAGAGATCACAAAAGAATAGTTTTTGTAGATAGGAGCTTTGACTAGATTGATATTTAGTTGAGGCTCTTTCTTTTGTTTTCATATTAATGTGGATAGCCAATAAAAGATAAGGAGGAATGATAATAATGGCTAAGAGAGGAAGACAGTTTAGTGATGATCCTAGAAGAAAGGATTGCAGAGTTAGGATTAATATGGCGGAAAATGAGATGCTTAAGGAAACTTGTAGGATGACTGGTATGATTGCCACCGATGTGTTTCGTACTGCTTTGGAGAGAATGTATCATGATGAGAAATTTAAAGAAGAACATCCGTTGAGTCCATTACATAATAAGAGGATGATAAGTAAGGAGGAATGATATTTTATGAATTATTGTGAAGAACAGCTTAAAGCTGCCGAGAAAAAAGCATGGGAAAAACGAATCAAACGAGTTAATGAGCGATTAAAGTCTTGCCCGTGTTGTGGTGGAAAGGCAGAAGTAAAAGAATGGTTTGATACAGATGGACGATGTGGTTATGTCACTGTGTATATTGAATGTAGTAGATGCGGATTAAGAACTGAAGCACTTATCACAGATGGATATTTCGACGAATGGCATACCCCGGAAGAAGCTGCTGAGTTATGGAACCGTAGATATTCCGGTATTAACGATAAAAACGGAAATCCAATTTGTGATGGTGACTATATTCGCATAACTGGGGAGAATTGGTCGGATGAGATCCCTGGTGTGTATAAAGTCGAATATTCTGTTAGCGAATTTACTTGGTATTTAACTAGAGTCTATGAATATGAATGCTCCAGTAATGGATTACATTCTTTCGCTGATTTGAACTTGAGCATGTTTACCGATGAAATTGAGTTGGTTGAGAAGGAGGATTGATATTTTATGAGAAAGAAAATTATAGTTTCTGTATTCTTGTTGTCTGTTTTGTTAACAGGGTGTTCTTCGAATGATACTACTATGGATGGCGGTCCTAAATTCGAAAAATCTCGTTTTGAATATATTGATACATTGGACGAATACTGGAGTATTGACATGTATTTAATTCGTGATAAAGAAACTGGTGTTAATTACATATTATCAGCTGGATACCAGGCATCGTCGATGTGTCCTTTATACGACGAGAATGGAAACGTGGTTATTACTAAATAAGGAGGATTAGAGTTATGAATTTATTTAGAAAACCTTTAGAAACTGTTGAAATTCCTACTATAAAACTGCCAATGTTTAAATTCCGTAAATATGACGATTTTCTGTTTGAAAGGATTCTTTATATTCGTGAAGTGTTAGCTAATCCCGATAGATTCATAGATGCTCCCGATGAGGATGCGCTGAATAATGAATTATTTAGATTGCTTGTGGAATATGAGGATGCTATCGGAAAGAAAATTAATATGAATGTTGAGGAGGATTAGACAAATGGGAAGATGTGAAAGATTGAAATGGAATAGAAGAAAACTTGGGATGACGCAAGAAGAACTGGCTAAGAAAGTTGGAGTTAGTCAGAAAACAATCTCAAATTTAGAAACGGACGAGACTGCCTGGGCGAGCATGAGAGACTCTACAACCGATGGTATATACAACACATTACGGGAATTGGCGTCTTGGCAGTGCGATATTCATGCCATATTTAAGGATAATGCGAATGAGGAGGATATTCGTGAATTGCGAAAGAAAGTTCGAGAAAAACGGCAGGAGCTTGGTATGTCTCAAAAAGAGCTTGGTATGATGCTTGGGCTGAATTATACCACGATCTGTGACTATGAAAAACATGACAAGGCATGGAAAAGTAAGCGGTCTACTGTGCCGCATAAATTAATGGAATTTTTGAATGGGAAGTATGATAGTGAGAATGTTGTTGAGAGTGATGATGTTGAGGAAGTGACTGCTGAAGAGAATGTGACGGACATTATAGAGAGCGCTGATGGGGTTGGTTATACCGTAACTAGGACAGAAACCAGGATACTTGAAACAACGCCAACAGAATCGGCGGAAGATACTCTCAATACGGTTATTGATATTTTACAAGAAAAGTTAATACATAAGTTTGCTGTCGGAGAAGATGCTGGGGTTTATGTTGGTATGATCGCTGGTGTTTGTGATGGCTATTTGAAGTGTAAGAAGGAGGATTGATATTTTATGAGTAATTTAAGAATTAAAAACAAACGGTTGAAAAGAGAATTAGAAATGTATAAAAAACGCACAACAAAACCAATGTTTGTTTATGAGAGATCGAATGTTGATGTCATCATGGCTTCGAGAATCTTTCCACAAGAAGATCTACCGTTCGTGAATGAGAAAGTGGTTCGAAATTTATTAATCGAAGACTTACGTGAGGAGATTGGTGAGCATATGGAGATAACATCGCAGCCAAGCGATTATATACCAGGTGGTGTGAGGTATAATGGTAAATTACGACTTATAGGTAAAAGTAAGGAGGATTGATATTTTATGAGTAAAACAATCGTACAGGTTTTTAACGAATTACCAGATGAGATAAAGCAAGAAGTTTATCGGATTGTTAGTTGGTCGGCTGAGCATGATAAGATTCGTCCCGTTATAGAACAATACGAGTCTGGTCAGGATGGAACTAATTTATATTCGTCTAATGATTGGTGTTGGTTTGGAAAGTTAACTGAAGAACAGATGCTATGTATTGCAGCGATTGTTAAGCAGTCTGCTGTGGAGAAGGAGGATTGATATTTTATGAAGATAGTAGATTTTAAAACATTTAATCGTATGCCTGCTGGGACTATATTTGCGCCGTATACACCGTGTGTCTTAGAAGATAGGTTGGCGATTAAGGTGGATCATGGAAGTGAATTTGATCCGGATATTTGTCGTCATGACTGGTTGTTTAATGGTGTTATGCCGCTGGAGCCGTGGAATCTTGATTGTGTGTTTGATGAGGAATCAGTTAAGGCTAGTTTTGAGATTTACGACGGCGACACAAACGATTATTGTGACTACGATAAGTTCTTGATATTTGAAGAGTGTGATATCGACCGTCTGATACAGGTGTTGTTGTGGGCTAAGGGTGGCTGCAAGGACGAAGATTTTCATGAGTTTGATGAGTGGTAAGGAGGATTAAATTATGAGTAGAATTATTGTAAAACTTAGTATTGAGGATATCAGTGTTCTATTGCTTGGTGGCACTGTGTCAACAGATCTTACCGTACATAATTATGATAATTTGCATGGTGTAGATATTGAATTAGATCGTTATGGTTCGTCTAGTGCTCGCGAGGAGGATTGATATTTTGGGAAATGTTAAAAAGAAACGTGGGAGGCCGTTGAAGTTTGGAGCGAGAAGGAAGCCTATTTTCTCTAAATGCAATGACGAGGAGTATTCGTCTATAGAGAGAGCAGCTAGACTTAGTGGAATGTCTATGTCGGAGTTTATTAGAATCAGTACGTATAAAGCATCTATCGATAGTATTAACAAACGTCAAGAAGCTTTAAAAGAGTTATGTGGATCTGGTAGTGACGATTATAATGATGAATTTGAGTATGAAGACGACATAGATGAGGACGATTATGCGTAAGATATGCCGAATTTTGGTCTGCTAATAATTCGATTTTTGCTATTTTTGGTCTGCTAATAATTCGATTTTTGCTATTTTTGGTCTGCTAATAAATAGGCAATATTGAATTTTGGTCTGCTAATAAATAGGCAATATTGAATTTTGGTCTGCTAATAAATAGGC
>ENA-OYWQ01000951-OYWQ01000951.1-human-gut-metagenome-genome-assembly--contig:-NODE-951-length-13259-cov-4.495229_pt1 | contig 13259 bp, 7 predicted proteins | sample MGYA00244810_ERZ653396 | MGnify/ENA primary metagenome ERZ653396 (study PRJEB26926, sample SAMN06165045) | human gut metagenome | biome: ENVO:00009003; feature: ENVO:2100002; material: ENVO:00002003... | reverse complement strand
CCTTATCGTCGGCAGCGTCAGATGTGTATAAGAGACAGGATATAGGTATCAGTGAGTTCTACATTCTTTTCATGATTGGTCTGGCAAGTGAGATCAACAATCTGCCCCAATATGTCCGGAGCGCTGTTGAGTTTGTCGGCACTTTTCAGCGCATTCTGAACATCGACTCCGATAATAATATCGGCTCCCATTGCTTTGGCCACATCTGCCGGATAATTATTGACAATTCCACCGTCTACCAATACCATACTGTCTTTGCGTACCGGTGTAAATACACCAGGGATGGCCATACTGGCACGCATGGCAGTAGAGAGTACGCCATCATGGAATATGATCTGGTCTCCATTGACTACATTGGCCGATACACAAGCGAAGGGGATCGGTAACTTATTAAAATTGATCGAGTCATGGTAGCCCATTGTCAGATCAGAGAACAGATTGGCAAGATTCTGTCCTTTGATAATTCCTCCGGACATGGCAGCTTTCGGATTCTTTGTAAAAGGAAGCGAAACAATGTATTTTGCAGAGCGTTCGCGTTCGGTGAGCGACATGGCACTGCGTTTGATACGATCGCTCAAAAGGAAAGTCCAGTCTTGCTTGCGTACCATACTGTCCAGTTGTTCCGGAGTATAACCGATGGCGTAAAGTCCACCGACTATAGATCCCATACTAGTGCCTACTATATAATCGATCGGAATGCCTGCTTCCTCGATGACTTTCAGTGCTTTGATATGTGCCACTCCTTTGGCACCGCCGCCACTGAGGACGACGCCGACCTTCTTCCGTTGTTCCTGAGAATAAACAGAAAAAGGTAATATCAGGCACATTGCAAAAACTAATGTTGAAAAGATTTGTTTTTTCATTAGGACATGTTATTGTGTTGATGTACAATATAACTACAAATGTAGGGGATAAATTGTTTAGTTGATGAAACAAGAACTATAAAAAATGTTCTAAAAGTCGGAAATGTGGATAAATTCTACACTTTAAGGATGTTTTCCACACTTCTGTCTTCAAGAGGAAAAACGTAATATGTTGATAATAAATAGATAAGATAAAACAGGATATTTTGGTATGTGTATTGCATAATAGAGTGTAGAACAAACATAAGTTAAATTAAATAATAAGATTCGATATGAGATTATTCTTTTCGAAACATGAGTTGAAACTGAGGAGAAAGAGAACCATTGCTGCTGTAGTATGTATGGTAATTGTGTTGGGAGTGTATTGGATACTGACACGACCTCAGAAGGCTGCACCGGAAATGCCGACAGTGATTGTTGAACCGGTTATAAAAGATGATGTAGAGATATTCGGAGAATATGTGGGGCGAATCCGTGCCCAGCAATTTGTCGAAGTACGTGCCAGGGTAGAAGGCTATCTGGAAAACATGCTTTTTGCCGAAGGCACTTATGTAAATAAGAATCAGGTCTTGTTTGTGATCAATCAGGACCAATATCGTGCGAAAGCCGACAAAGCGCGGGCTCAGTTGAAAAAGGACGAAGCACAGGCATTGAAAGCTGAACGTGACTTGAAACGTATCCGTCCGTTGTACGAACAAAATGCCGCTAGCCAGCTGGATCTGGATAATGCGGAAGCAGCTTATGAAAGCGCTGTTGCGACAGTAGCGATGAGTGAGGCGGACTTGGCGCAGGCTGAACTCGAGTTAGGCTATACTATCGTTCGTTCACCTCTTGCCGGACATATCAGTGAAAGAAATGTAGACTTGGGAACGCTTGTTGGTCCGGGAGGAAAGTCTCTGCTGGCTACAGTAGTAAAAAGCGATACCGTATTGGTCGATTTCAGTATGACGGCACTCGATTATCTGAAAAGTAAAGAACGTAATATTAACCTCGGTCAGCAGGACTCTACCCGTTCCTGGCAACCGAACATTACTATTACTTTGGCGGATAATACCGTATACCCCTATAAAGGATATGTTGATTTTGCGGAGCCGCAGGTCGATCCCCAGACAGGTACTTTCTCCGTACGTGCAGAGATGCCTAACCCAAAACAGGTATTGCTTCCGGGACAGTTTACCAAAGTAAAACTACTTTTGGACGTACGTGAAGGAGCCATCGTGGTTCCGATGAAAGCTGTTACCATTGAAAAAGGCGGAGCTTATATTTATACAATGCGTAAAGATGATACAGTAGAGAAACGTTTTATCGAGTTAGGACCCGAAGTGGGGAATAATGTCGTAGTGGAAAGAGGACTCGCTGTAGGAGAGACAATTGTTGTAGAAGGTTTCCATAAGTTGACCCCGGGTATGAAAGTACGGATCAGTCAGCCGGAAACGGAGGTGAAGGATACCACTATGGTGGCAGGTGATTCTACAACAGGAATGAAGAATAACGCAAAAGGAGAATAATCAATGAAAGTTAGTTTTTTTATAGACAGGCCGGTATTTTCGGCTGTCATTTCCATCGTGATTGTGATTGTCGGAGTCATCGGGCTGACCATGCTTCCGGTGGATCAATATCCGCAGATCACGCCTCCGGTGGTAAAGATCAGTGCGTCTTATCCGGGTGCGAGTGCGCTTACCGTGTCGCAGGCGGTGGCTACTCCGATTGAACAGGAAATCAATGGTACGCCCGGTATGCTTTATATGGAATCGAACAGTTCTAACTCTGGTGGCTTCTCGGCAACAGTTACCTTTGATGTATCTGCCGACCCGGATCTGGCTGCTGTGGAAATTCAGAACCGTGTGAAGCTGGCTGAATCCCGTCTTCCGGCGGAAGTGATTCAGAATGGTATTTCCGTAGAGAAACAGGCACCCAGTCAGTTAATGACACTCTGTCTGACTTCTACCGATCCTAAGTTTGACGAAATTTACCTGAGCAACTTTGCTACGATCAATGTGCTCGATGTGATTCGCCGTATTCCGGGGGTAGGACGTGTATCTAATATCGGTAGCCGTTACTATGCCATGCAGATATGGGCAGAGCCTGATAAGCTGGCTAACTTCGGATTGACTGTGCAGGACTTGCAGAATGCCTTGAAAGATCAGAACCGTGAATCGGCAGCCGGTGTATTAGGTCAGCAGCCGGTACAGGGACTGGATATAACGATTCCTATCACTACTCAGGGACGTCTTTCTACAGTAGGGCAATTTGAGGATATTGTGGTACGTGCCAATGCCAATGGTTCCATCATCCGGCTGAAGGATGTGGCACGTGTATCCTTGGAGGCTTCTTCATACAATACCGAGAGTGGTATCAATGGTGAGAATGCAGCGGTACTCGGTATTTACATGTTGCCGGGTGCCAATGCAATGGAAGTGGCCGAGAATGTAAAGAAGGCGATGGAAGAAATCAGCGAGAATTTTCCGGAAGGATTGAGTTATGAGATTCCGTTTGATATGACAACGTATATCTCCGAGTCTATTCATGAGGTATATAAGACCTTGTTTGAAGCATTGGTGCTGGTTGTGTTGGTAGTGTATCTGTCTTTGCAGAGCTGGCGTGCTACGTTGATTCCGGTGGTAGCGGTACCTATTTCCCTGATTGGTACTTTCGGATTCATGCTGATTTTTGGTTTCTCTATTAATATATTGACCTTACTCGGGTTGATTCTCGCCATCGGTATCGTGGTCGATGATGCGATTGTAGTGGTGGAAGGAGTGGAGCATATAATGGAAACGGAGAAGCTGAGTCCCTATGAGGCGACAAAGAAAGCGATGAACGGATTATCAAGCGCATTGATCGCTACTTCACTGGTATTGGCGGCTGTGTTTGTTCCGGTAAGTTTTCTGAGTGGAATTACCGGGCAACTGTATCGTCAGTTTACGGTAACTATCGTGGTATCTGTACTGATTTCTACTGTGGTTGCTTTAACGCTGAGCCCTGTGATGTGTTCGCTCATTTTGAAACCAGATAGTGGCAAGAAGAAAAATATAGTATTCAGAAAGATCAATGAGTGGCTGGGTATCGGAAGCAATAAGTATGTAGCTGCCGTCACCCGTACTATCAAACATCCTCGTCGGGTTTTGAGTGCTTTTGGTATGGTATTGATTGCTATTCTGTTGATTCACCGGATTATTCCGACCAGTTTCTTGCCGGTAGAAGACCAAGGATACTTTAAGATTGAACTTGAACTGCCGGAAGGAGCTACATTGGAGCGAACCCGTGTAGTAACGGAACGCGCGATTGCTTATCTGGAGAAGAATCCATATATAGAATATGTACAAAACGTGACCGGAAGCAGCCCGCGTGTAGGGAGTAATCAGGGGCGTGCCGAGCTGACCGTTATTCTGAAACCTTGGGAAGAGAGAAAGAGCACCAGTATTGAAAAAATTATGGATACGGTAGAAAAACATTTGAGAGAATATCCCGAATGTAAAGTCTACCTGTCTACTCCTCCGGTCATACCGGGACTGGGTAGTTCCGGTGGTTTTGAAATGCAGCTGGAAGCTCGTGGAGAGGCTACTTTCGATAATTTGGTAGATGCGGCAGATACGTTGATGTATTATGCTTCGAAACGTAAGGAACTTACCGGTTTGTCTTCTTCCTTGCAGTCTGAGATTCCCCAGCTTTATTTTGATGTGGACAGAGACAAAGTGAAAATGCTGGGAGTACCTTTGGCAGATGTGTTTTCTACGATGAAAGCGTATACAGGTTCGGTGTATGTGAATGACTTTAATATGTTCAACCGTATATATAAGGTGTATATTCAGGCGGAGGCTCCTTATCGGGAACATAAAGACAATATCAACCTGTTCTTTGTGAAAGCTTCTAACGGAGCTATGGTACCGTTGACTTCTTTGGGTAATGCCTCTTATACAACAGGACCGGGAAGTATCAAGCGTTTCAATATGTTTACTACTGCCGTTATCCGGGGTGCTGCCGCACAGGGATACAGTTCCGGTCAGGCAATGGAGATTATGGAGCAGATCGCCCGTGACCATCTTCCGGATAATATCGGACTGGAGTGGAGCGGACTTTCTTATCAGGAGAAACAGGCAGGCGGTCAGACAGGTATGGTCATGGCATTGGTGTTCTTGTTCGTCTTCCTTTTCCTTGCCGCACAATATGAAAGTTGGACAGTGCCGATTGCTGTATTGCTATCTTTGCCTGTAGCAGCTTTGGGAGCCTATCTGGGAGTCTGGGTATGCGGACTGGAGAATGATGTCTATTTCCAGATCGGATTGGTAATGCTTGTCGGGCTTGCCGCCAAGAATGCCATTTTGATTGTTGAGTTTGCCAAAGTGCAGGTAGATAAAGGTGAAGACTTGATACAGTCGGCAATCTATGCAGCGAAATTACGTTTCCGTCCTATTCTGATGACCTCCCTTGCGTTTGTATTGGGAATGCTTCCGATGGTATTGGCGAGTGGTCCGGGTTCGGCTAGCCGACAGGCGATTGGTACGGGCGTATTCTTCGGAATGATATTCGCTATCGTATTTGGTATCATTCTCGTGCCGTTCTTCTTTGTGATGGTGTATAAAACAAAGTCGAAAATCTTAAAACATAAGAAATAATGAAACTGAATAAACTATATATTGCTATACTACTGTTTGCAGGAATACTGACTTCCTGCAAAGTAGGCAAGAGCTACGTCCGTCCTGAGCTTCATTTACCCGATAGTCTGGCTCAACATCAGGATACGGTTAGCTTTGGAGATCAGGACTGGGAAGAAATATACACGGATTCTACACTTCGGAACCTTATAGACCGTGCTTTGGAACATAATAAAGATATGTTGATAGCGGCTGCCCGCATCAAGGAAATGGCAGCTCAGAAACGTATCTCCACTGCTGCCTTGCTTCCGGATATTAAAGGTGAAGTGACTGTCGAGCGCGAGCTTGAAAATCATGGAGGAGATGCCTTCAGGAAGTCGGATACTTTTGAAGCTCAGTTTCTTGTTTCATGGGAACTCGACCTTTGGGGAAATTTACGATGGGCACGTTCAGCCAGTATTGCTGAATATTTACAGTCGATAGAGGCGCAGCGTGCACTTCGGATGACGATTGTGGCAGAAGTGGCGCAGGCTTATTATGAACTGGTGGCATTGGATACGGAACTCAATATTGTCAAGCAGACTTTAAAAGCCCGTGAAGAAGGTGTTCGTCTGGCACGTATCCGTTTTGAGGGCGGACTGACTTCGGAGACTTCTTATCGCCAGGCACAGGTTGAGTTGGCTCGTACAGCTACATTGGTTCCTGATTTGGAGCGTAAAATATCGCTGAAAGAAAATGATATTGCTTTTTTGGCCGGAGAATACCCTAACCGTATAGCTCGTTCCCGCCTGCTTCAGGAATTTAATTTTCCTGAAACTCTTCCGGTAGGAATGCCTTCCACTTTGTTAGAACGCCGTCCCGATATACGCCAGGCGGAGCAGAAGTTGATCGCTGCTAATGCCAAAGTGGGAGTAGCATATACAAATATGTTTCCCCGTCTTGCTCTGACAGGAGGTTTTGGAAGTGAGAGCACGTCCTTGTCCGAACTTTTAAAATCTCCTTATGCTGTTATGGAGGGGGCGTTGCTGACTCCTATCTTTGGCTGGGGAAAGAACCGTGCTGCGTTGAAAGGCAAAAAAGCGGCCTATGAAGCAGAAATACATAGTTATGAGAAAACGGTCCTGACAGCTTTCAAAGAGACACGTAATGCGATTGTCAACTTTAATAAGATAAAAGAGGTGTACGCACTTCGTGCCAATCTGGAACGTTCGGCTAAGAGTTATATGGATTTGGCGCAGTTGCAATATATCAATGGAGTAATCAATTATCTGGATGTTCTCGATGCCCAGCGTGGTTATTTTGACGCACAAATTGGTTTGAGTAACGCTATTCGTGATGAACTGATCACCGTAGTACAACTGTATAAAGCACTTGGCGGTGGCTGGAAGCAATAGCCTCTGTAACTATGCAGCGAAATAAAATGAGGGCTTCTCTTTCATAATTCGAGGAAAAATGCGAAATTTGCAACGCTTTTCAAGTTTGACAAGAAACTTACTAACACCTTTAAATAAAAATAAAGAAAATGACTAAAAGTGCATTGCAAATCGCAAGGGCTGCTTATCAGCCCAAACTTCCGAAAGCATTGGCAACAGGAGCCGTTAAAGCTGTAGCAGGTGCTGCTACTCAATCTGTAGCCGATCAGGAAGCTATCAAAGCATTATTCCCTAACACGTACGGAATGCCGTTGATTACATTCGAAGCGGGTGAAGCTGTTCAACTTCCTGCTATGAACGTAGGTGTAATCCTTTCCGGCGGACAAGCTCCGGGCGGCCACAATGTAATCTCTGGTTTGTTCGACGGTATCAAAAAGCTGAATCCTGAAAGTAAGCTATACGGCTTTATTCTGGGTCCTGGCGGTCTGGTAGACCACAACTATATGGAACTGACTGCTGACATCATTGACGAATACCGTAACACAGGTGGTTTCGATATCATCGGTTCGGGACGTACGAAGCTGGAAACTGAAGCTCAGTTTGAAAAGGGATTTGAGATCATCAAGGAATTGGGTATCAAAGCACTGGTTATCATCGGTGGTGATGACTCTAATACAAACGCTTGTGTGTTGGCTGAATACTATGCTGCCAAAAAGTACGGTGTACAGGTGATCGGTTGCCCGAAGACGATTGACGGTGACTTGAAGAACGATATGATTGAAACTTCTTTCGGTTTCGATACAGCTTGTAAGACTTATGCAGAAGTAATCGGTAACATCCAGCGTGATTGTAACTCAGCCCGTAAATACTGGCACTTTATCAAATTGATGGGTCGTTCGGCTTCTCACATCGCACTGGAATGTGCTTTGCAGGTACAGCCTAACGTATGTATCGTTTCTGAAGAAGTGGAAGAAAAAGATATGTCTCTGGATGATGTAGTAACATCTATCGCTAAAGTGGTAGCTGACCGTGCTGCACAGGGAAATAACTTCGGTACAGTATTGATTCCGGAAGGACTGGTGGAATTTATTCCGGCTATGAAGCGTCTGATCGCTGAGTTGAACGACTTCCTGGCTGCAAATGCAGAAGAGTTCTCTCAGATCAAGAAGTCTCATCAACGTGATTACATCATCCGTAAGCTGTCTCCGGAAAACTCTGCTATCTATGCAAGTCTGCCGGAAGGTGTAGCTCGTCAGCTGACACTGGATCGTGACCCGCACGGAAACGTTCAGGTATCACTGATCGAAACAGAAAAACTGTTGTCTGAAATGGTAGCTACCAAATTGGCTGCTTGGAAAGAAGATGGCAAATATGTTGGTAAGTTTGCTGCACAGCACCACTTCTTCGGTTACGAAGGTCGTTGCGCTGCTCCGTCAAACTTTGATGCTGACTACTGCTATTCTTTGGGATACACAGCTTCTATGCTGATTGCTGACGGTAAGACCGGTTATATGTCTTCTGTACGCAACACAACTGCTCCTGCTGCCGAATGGATTGCAGGTGGTGTGCCTATCACCATGATGATGAATATGGAACGCCGCCACGGTGAAATGAAACCGGTGATCCAGAAAGCATTAGTGAAATTGGATGGTGCTCCTTTCAAAGCATTCGCTGCACAGCGTGACCGTTGGGCTGTTGAAACGGATTATGTATATCCGGGTCCGATTCAGTACTTTGGTCCTACAGAAGTTTGCGACCAGGCAACTAAGACTTTGCAATTGGAACAAGCTAAATAAGAAAACTTCACCGGACTGTAGTAAGAAACAGTTGCAATGAAGAGCTCTTTCAGGCACGGATTACGCGGATTGACGCGGTTTTAGTTATACTATTTCTTAAAACCGTGTATTCCGTGTAATCCGTGCCTATCTATATCACTTTCATCATTCAAAGTAAATGTCGTCACGTAATAATCCGATTTCTGTTGTCCAAAAGAAAAGAACTGCTTCCACTACCCCCAAAAAGAGGACGGTTTCTTCTTCCAGGCCTTCCCGTGCTCCGAAAAAGGCATCGGTGAAGCAGCATTATTCGATGCCCGGTTGGCTTCGAAATATATTGGCTGTGGCAATTGTCGGTTGTTTCTCTATAGTTTTCTATTATTTCTTTATACGTCCTTATGCTTATCGGTGGAAACCTTGTAATGGTTTAAAGGAATATGGAGTTTGTATTCCTTCCGGATATGATATTCATGGGATTGATATTTCCCATTATCAAGGAAAAATAGACTGGGGGAGACTTTTACAGAATAAACAGACGGCAACTCCTTTGCACTTCATTTTTATGAAAGCGACGGAAGGGGGAGATCATAACGATACTACCTTTCAAACTAATTTTGCTAATGCGCGTAATCATGGCTTTATTCGTGGTGCTTATCATTTCTATATTCCCGGTACGGATGCTTTGAAACAGGCGGACTTTTTTATACGTACGGTCAAACTGGATTCCGGCGACCTGCCTCCGGTTCTCGATGTGGAAGTGACCGGACGAAAAGAGAAAAAAGAATTGCAGCAAGGCATTAAGCGCTGGTTGGACCGTATAGAATCCCATTATGGGGTGAAGCCCATTCTATATACCTCTTATAAGTTCAAGACCCGTTATCTGAACGATTCTATTTTCAATGCTTATCCTTATTGGATCGCCCACTATTATGTCGATTCGGTGAAGTATCAGGGCAAATGGGATTTCTGGCAACATACTGATGTCGGAAATGTACCCGGTATTAAAGAAGATGTAGACCTCAATGTATTCAACGGTACATTAGAAGAACTCAAAAAGCTGACGATCAAGTAGGATGATTGGTCTGTCATACAACTAATCTCTTCTCTTATTTGTTATAATCGTATTATTACTAAAAAGATACGATTATGAACTTTGATATAGCTATTATTGGTGGTGGCCCTGCTGGTTACACAGCTGCCGAAAGGGCAGGGGCAAACGGGCTGAGAGCCGTTCTGTTTGAAAAAAAGGCAATAGGTGGGGTATGTCTGAATGAAGGATGTATTCCTACTAAAACATTGTTATATTCTGCTAAAATTCTGGATAGCATCAAGAGTGCTTCCAAATATGGCATTTCTGCCGAATCTCCTTCGTTTGATTTAACTAAAATAATGAGCCGTAAAGAGAAAACGGTGAAAATGCTGACTGGTGGGGTAAAGATGACCGTGAACTCTTACGGAGTGACGATCGTGGAAAAAGAAGCCTTTATAGAAGGAGAAGAAAACGGGCTGATTCGTATCATCTGTGACGGAGAAAGATATGAAGTGAAATATCTGTTGGTATGTACCGGTTCCGACACGGTTATTCCTCCGATACCGGGACTGTCGGAAGTTAGTTACTGGACGTCAAAAGAGGCTTTGGAGATCAAAGAGCTTCCTGAAACGTTGGTTGTTATAGGTGGTGGAGTCATAGGAATGGAGTTTGCTTCTTTCTTCAACAGTATGGGAGTGAAAGTGCATGTTGTCGAGATGATGCCGGAGATACTGGGAGCCATGGATAAGGAAACCAGCAGTCTGCTTCGTACGGAATATGCAAAACGTGGAGTCACTTTCTACTTGAATACAAAAGTAATAGAAGTGAAACCTGACGGAGTCGTCATAGAGAAAGATGGGAAGGCTTCTACTATCAAAACGGAAAAGATCTTGCTCAGTGTGGGGCGTAAAGCAAATATTACCAATGTCGGATTGGATAAGCTGAATATAGAACTTCATCGGAATGGGGTTAAAGTAGACGAATATCTTCAGACTTCTCATCCCGGAGTATATGCGTGCGGTGATATTACAGGCTATTCTTTATTGGCGCATACGGCAATTCGGGAGGCGGAAGTGGCAATCAATCATATTTTAGGAGTGGAAGACCGGATGAATTATAACAGTGTGCCGGGAGTTGTCTACACCAATCCGGAAGTGGCCGGCGTAGGTAAGACAGAAGAAGAGCTGACCAAACAGGGCATTCCTTATCGTGTTACGAAGTTGCCGATGGCTTATTCCGGACGTTTTGTTGCGGAAAACGAACAGGTAAATGGAATATGTAAGCTGATACTTGATGAAGCTGATCATATTATCGGTTGTCATATGCTTGGAAATCCAGCGTCGGAATTGATTGTGATTGCCGGAATAGCCATTCAGAAGGGCTATACGGTTGAGGAATTTCAGAAGAATGTATTTCCCCATCCTACGGTTGGAGAGATTTATCATGAGGTGCTTTCATAACACTTTTACAGATATTTATTTTCATCTGGCGGCAGAAGAGTATTTGCTGAAGCAGGAAACAGATTCTGTTTTCATGCTTTGGCAGGACACTCCTTCTGTAGTGATGGGAAAACACCAATCTGTACAGTTGGAAGTGAACCGGGAATGGGCGGAAGAACAACAGATTCAAATAGCCCGTCGGTTTTCGGGTGGGGGAGCTGTATATCATGATTTGGGTAATGTTAATTTAACTTTTATCGAAACAGTGTCCCGCTTGCCTGATTTCAGTCTTTATCTTCATCGGATACTGGATTTCTTAAAACAGATAGGATTGCCGGCAAAAGGAGATGAACGGCTGGGTATCTATCTTGATGGTCTGAAAATATCGGGGAGTGCCCAGTGCGTACACAAGAACAGGGTGCTTTATCATTGTACTTTGTTGTATGATACGAATCTTACCGCTTTAAACAAGGTACTGAATCCGGAGAGGAACATTGAGACGGGTGTGGCATCATCTGTGTATGCTGTTCCGTCTGTCCGTAGTGAAGTCACAAATATCAGTCGTTACTTACCTATGGAAACGGTTGATCATTTCAAAGCGATACTTTTCGAATATTTTAGTCAGAAGGGATGTGCTGATACTTTCAGTGAGAAAGAATTGGAAGCAATCCATAAACTTCGGACTGAGAAATATATTTGCGAAGAATGGATCTTCAGTCGTTGAGTCCGGTTAAAAATACTTTAACTTAAAACTTTCTTTTTCAGCGGGTTGTTTTAATAGTTCAAGGTTGAATAATAAATTTACTGTCTATGTCAAGATTCGAAATAAAAATGCCTAAGTTGGGCGAGAGTATAACCGAAGGGACGATTGTCTCTTGGTCTGTGAAAGTGGGGGATATCATTCAGGAAGACGATGTTCTCTTCGAGGTAAATACGGCGAAAGTCAGTGCGGAAATACCTTCACCAGTAGCCGGTAAGGTAGTGGAAATCCTGTTTAAGGAAGGAGATACAGTCGCTGTGGGTACAGTGGTTGCTGTTGTAGATATGGGAGGTGAAGAGGCATCCGATGAAGAAACTGCAAGTGGAAAAGAAACTGCAGAAAGCAAGGAGAATACTTCTTCTGATGCAGGAAAAGTATCTTCTCAGGTAGCAAAGGCTGAAGAACGCTGGTATTCTCCTGTGGTGATTCAATTGGCACGAAGTGCGAATATTCCGAAAGAAGAACTTGATTCGATACAAGGCACAGGATACGAAGGCCGGTTGAGCAAGAAAGATATAAAGGATTATATTGAGAAGAAGAAAAGGGGAATTTCCGAAGTCTCGAAGGCGGCGATACCTACCGGTGATGCACCTACGGCTTCTGTACCTTCTTCGACTGGAGGGGCTGGCTCTACGACAACTTCTCCTGTGGCGGCTTCCGTGCAAACTCATGTTGCTACACCGTCTGCTCCATCTAAACAAGCATCTGCGGCTACCAATATTCCGGGAGTAGAAGTGAAAGAAATGGATCGTGTCCGCCGGATTATTGCGGATCATATGGTGATGTCCAAGAAGGTTTCACCACACGTAACCAATGTAGTAGAGGTAGACGTAACCAGACTGGTACGATGGCGTGAAAAGAATAAAGACGCTTTCTTCCGTCGTGAGGGAGTGAAACTGACCTATATGCCTGTCATAACAGAAGCTGTTGCAAAAGCATTGGCAGCATATCCTCAGGTCAATGTATCTGTTGACGGATATAATATTCTTTTCAAGAAACATATCAATATCGGTATTGCTGTTTCTTTGAATGATGGCAATCTGATAGTTCCTGTGGTACACGATGCCGACCATCTGAACTTGAACGGATTGGCTGTAGCTATAGACTCGCTGGCATTGAAGGCTCGTGATAACAAATTGATGCCGGATGATATTGACGGAGGTACGTTTACCATTACTAATTTCGGTACATTCAAGAGTTTGTTCGGTACGCCGGTAATCAATCAGCCACAGGTTGCCATTTTGGGAGTGGGATATATTGAGAAGAAGCCTGCCGTAATAGAGACACCGGAAGGTGATACGATTGCTATCCGTCATAAGATGTATCTGTCCCTGTCTTATGACCATCGTGTAGTTGACGGTATGCTGGGAGGCAACTTCCCTGTCTCTTATACACATCTCCGAGCCCACGAGACCGATCAGTAT
>ENA-OYWQ01000950-OYWQ01000950.1-human-gut-metagenome-genome-assembly--contig:-NODE-950-length-13265-cov-7.586752_pt1 | contig 13265 bp, 10 predicted proteins | sample MGYA00244810_ERZ653396 | MGnify/ENA primary metagenome ERZ653396 (study PRJEB26926, sample SAMN06165045) | human gut metagenome | biome: ENVO:00009003; feature: ENVO:2100002; material: ENVO:00002003... | reverse complement strand
CGAGATACTGATCGGTCTCGTGGGCTCGGAGATGTGTATAAGAGACAGACATGACTGTCAGAGTATTAATCAAAAACGCAAGCCCGAAACGCTTAGTAAATAAATTTTCTTTCAACCGAAGATATAGAAAATATTTATCGTTTTCCAGAATCAATTCGGGCGTAATGCCGATACGCCCGCCCCCGCAGACGGGCTAAAGAGCTTCTGCGCCGGCAATATAACCGGCGATAAGCATTTCCGGCCGGATAATATACGGGTGCGGCTTTTCGGGGCGGCATTCTTTTTTATTTCCGATTTTTTGTCTAACTTTGATTAAACATGCAGACACAATGGCAGTTCAGACTCTCAAAAAAGTGTTTCGGTTCTATGTGGACGGCTTCCGCAGCATGACTGTAGGCAAGACGCTCTGGGCCATCATTCTGGTCAAACTGTTCATCATGTTCGCCGTCCTCAAACTCTTTTTCTTTCCCGATTTTCTGGCCGGCCAAAGCCCCGAAGAGCGCAGCCGCTCGGTGATGAAGGAACTAACCCCCGAAAAATAACTCCGTATCTATGCTATCCGATTACTTGCAAACAGTCGATTGGTCGCGTGCGCAGTTCGCCATGACGGCCATCTACCACTGGCTTTTCGTGCCGCTCACGCTGGGACTGGGCTTCATCCTCGCCATCATGGAGACCCTCTACGTCCGCACGGGCGACGAATTCTGGAAACGGACCACCAAATTCTGGATGCGCCTGTTCGGCATCAACTTCGCCATCGGCGTGGCGACGGGCATCATCCTAGAATTCGAATTCGGCACCAACTGGTCCAACTACTCGCATTTCGTGGGCGACATCTTCGGCGCCCCGCTGGCTGTCGAGGGCATCATGGCCTTCTTCATGGAAAGCACCTTCATCGCCATCATGTTCTTCGGCTGGAACAAGGTCTCGAAGGGCTTTCACCTCACGGCGACATGGCTCACGGCCATCGGGGCCAACCTCTCGGCCCTGTGGATTCTGGTCGCCAACGCATGGATGCAGTATCCCGTAGGCTGTACGTTCAACCTCGAAACGGTGCGCAACGAGATGACCTCGTTCTGGGACGTGCTCTTTTCGCCCGTGGCGATGAACAAGTTCTTCCACACCGTCACCTCGTCGTTCGTGCTGGCGTCGCTGTTCGTCGTGGGCGTCAGCGCATGGTACCTGCTCAGGCGGCGCGAGCAAAAGATGGCCCGCAAGAGCATCGCCATCGCTTCGGCCTTCGGCTTCATCTTCGCGCTGGTCACGGCCACGACCGGCGACCGGTCCGGCGCAGTCATCGCCCGCGTGCAGCCGATGAAACTCGCGGCCATGGAGGCCCTCTACGACGGTTCGCAAGGCGCCCCCCTGACAGCGATCGGCATCGTCAAGCCCGAAGCCGAGCGCACGTCGAACGAAGACGCGTTCTACTTCAAAATCGACATTCCGAAACTGCTCTCCATCATGAGTTTCCGCGATGCGGACGCCTATGTGGCGGGCATCAACGATCTGGTGAACGGCAACGAGCGGTACGGCGTCATGTCGGCGGGCGAGAAAATCGAACGCGGCCGCGTGGCCGTCGGCGAGCTGGCCCGCTACCGCAGGGCGCTCGACGAGGGCGACCAAGCCACGATCGACGAAGTCACCGCCAAATTCGATCCCGCAACGCCCCAAGGCGAGGAGTTCCTGCGCGAATACTTCGCCTACTTCGGCTACGGCTACCTCGACGCACCGCAGGACATCGTTCCCGACGTGCCGCTGCTGTTCTACTCGTTCCGTGTGATGGTGGGCGCCGGATGCTTCTTCATCCTGCTGCTGGGGCTCGTCTGGTGGTTAAACCGCAAGGACCGGCTGGCGGACAAACGCTGGCTGCTGTGGATCGCCGTATGGTCCGTACCGCTGGCCTACCTCGCGTCGCAGGCGGGCTGGGTGCTGGCCGAAGTCGGCCGGCAGCCGTGGGCCATTCAGGACCTGATGCCCGTGGGCATCGCCGCGTCGAAGATCGGCAGCACGTCGGTCACGGCGACCTTCTTCATCTTCCTCGCGCTCTTCACGGCGCTGCTGATCGCCGAACTGAGCATTCTGTTCCGTCAGATTAAAATCGGTCCCGAACAAGAAAAAGAATAAACTACTATGGAAACTATAACACTCTTGCAACATTATTGGTGGCTGATCATCTCCCTGCTGGGAGCGCTGCTGGTCTTCCTGCTCTTCGTGCAGGGCGGACAGGGACTGCTTTACTGCCTCGGCAGGACCGAGGAGGAACGCAACATGCTGGTCAATTCGCTGGGCCGCAAATGGGAGTTCACCTTCACGACGCTCGTGACGTTCGGCGGCGCGTTCTTCGCCTCGTTCCCGCTCTTCTACTCCACCTCGTTCGGCGGCGCCTATTATGTCTGGATGACCATTCTGCTGAGTTTCGTCATACAGCCCGTCGCCTACCAGTTCCGCCGCAAGGCAGGCAACGTTTTCGGCGAAAAGACGTTCGACGTCTTCCTGACGATCAACGGCATTGCAGGTCCCCTGCTGCTGGGCACGGCCGTCGGGACGCTCTTCACGGGTGCAAACTTCACGGTGGACCGCCTCAACTTGGCCAACGGCGCAGGCAGCGGCAGCGCAACGGTCATCTCGCAGTGGACCACGCCGTGGCACGGTCTCGAAGCGCTCGGAGACATGCGCAACGTGGCGCTGGGGCTGGCCGTGATGTTCCTCGCCGGGATGCTGGCCTGCCAGTATTTCATGAACAACATCGCCGACGAGACGCTCTTCGCCCGCGCCCGCAGGCGCATGCTGACGCTCGCCGCCCCGTTCCTCGTCTTCTTCCTGACGTTCTTCGTCTGGCTGCTCTTTTCCGACGGTTTGGCGGTCGATGCCGCAGGCCGCATTTCGGCCGAGCCTTACAAATACCTGCACAACATGCTCGAAATGCCCTATGTGGCCGCAGCGCTGCTGATCGGCGTGGTATCGGTGCTGTGGAGCATCTATTCGGGCTGGCGCGGAAAACGCAATGCCGTCTGGTTCGGCGGCGCGGGCACCGTGCTGACGGTACTGGCCCTGCTGCTGTGCGCCGGATGGAACAACACGGCCTACTACCCGTCGCTGGCGGAGATGCAGTCGTCGCTGACGATCTACAACTCGTCGTCGAGCGAATTCACGCTCAAAGTGATGAGCGTCGTCTCGCTGATGATCCCGTTCGTCGCAGCCTATATCTGGTACGCATGGCGGGCCATGAACCGCAAGCCGATCACCCGCGAAGAGATACGCGGGAACGACCATATGTATTGACACGAAAGAGGGGGAAAGTCTCGGACTTTCCCCCTCTTTTATTCCAACCTTTTCCGCCGGCTATTTTTCGCCTTCGCCGAACGGATACTGATTCTGGTGCACGTCGTCGAAACGAAGTCCCTTCTCGTAGGTCTTCATGGCGCGGCGGCTCATACCCATCGACGAGAAACCGCCGTCGTGGTAGAGGTTCTGCATCGTCACCTTGCGCGTGAGGTCCGAGAAGAGCGTCAGCACATAGTCGGCGCAGTCCTCCGCCGAAGCGTTGCCCAGCGGCGACATGTTCTCGGCGAACTCCATCAGGTCGCCCAGTCCCAACACGCCGCTTCCGGCGGTCGTCGGGGTCGGCGACTGCGATACGGTGTTAATGCGCACGTGCTTCTCACGGCCGTAGATATAGCCGAAACTGCGCGCGATCGACTCCAGCAACGCCTTGGCGTCCGCCATGTCGTTGTAGCCGTAAAGCGTACGCTGCGCGGCGATATAGCTCAGCGCCACGATCGAACCCCAGTCGTTGATGGCGTCCTTGCGGCGTGCCACCTGAATCGCCTTGTGGAACGAAATGGCCGAAATATCGAGCGTCTTCGAGAGATAATCGTAATCCAGATCGTCGTACGTGCGGCCCTTGCGGACGTTGGGCGACATGCCGATCGAGTGGAGCATGAAGTCGAACTTGCCCCCGAAATGTTCCATCGTCTTGTCGATCAGATTCTCCAGATCCTCGACGCTCGTGGCGTCGGCCGGAACGACGATCGTATTGCATTTTTCAGCCAGCCGGCCGATTGTACCCATGCGAATAGATACGGCAGTATTCGTGAGGACGATTTCGGCTCCCTCTTCAACGGCGCGTTCCGCCACTTTCCATGCGATCGACTGCTCGTTGAGTGCTCCGAAAATAAGGCCCTTCTTGCCTTTCAATAAATTGTATGCCATCCTATTTAGATTAAAAATTCGGGCAAATATAACAAAAATATTTCAATCGACCGCGCCGACCGCCCGGATCGGGTATAAATCGGCTGTATCCCGGCAAACGCCCGCCGCCGGACTTTCATCTTTTTTCGCGCACCGCAGTATCTATCTGCTTTATTTATCGTACCTTTGCCCCCGATTAAAATATGCACATGACCATTACAGACGATTTCAGCGCACTGGGGCTTTCCGAGCAGATGCTCACCGCAGTCCGCGCCAAGGGATTCGAGACGCCCACCGCAATCCAGAAGCTCACAATCCCCCACCTGCTTACCAAAACCAACGACATCATAGCCCAGTCGCAGACCGGTACGGGTAAAACCGCGGCCTACGGCCTGCCGATACTCCAGTCGCTCGAACCCGCCCGCGGACCGGTTCAGGCCATTATCCTCGTGCCGACGCGCGAACTGGCGCTGCAGGCCGCCGAGGAGCTGCTCTCCTACAACCGCGAAAAACGGCTCTCGATCACTGCCATCTACGGCGGCGCCGCGATGAGCGAACAGCTGCGCCGGCTCGCCAAAGGCGTCGATATCGTCGTCGGCACGCCGGGCCGCGTGCTGGACCACATCCGCCGCGGCACGCTGAAACTCGAAAACGTCCGTTACCTCGTACTGGACGAAGCCGACGAAATGCTCAACATGGGCTTCGTGGAGGACGTCGAGGAGATCATGAGCCACACCAGCGAGGAGCGGCGCGTGCTGCTCTTCTCGGCGACGATGCCCGAACGCATCATCCGGCTCTCGAAAACCTACATGCGCGACACGGAGATCGTACGCGTCGAGAACAAGCAGCTCACGACCGCCCTCACCGAGCAGATCTACTTCGAGGTGCGCGAAGCCGACAAGTTCGACGCCCTGACCCGCATCATCGACGTCGAGCCCGAATTCTACGGCATCATCTTCGCCCGCACCAAGATCGGGGCCGACGAAACCGCATCGCGGCTCGCCGCCCGCGGCTATGCCGCCGAGGTGCTGCACGGCGACGTCTCGCAGGCCCAGCGCGAAAAGATACTCCGCAAGTTCCGCGACCGCTCGGTCAATATCCTCGTCGCCACCGACGTGGCGGCGCGCGGCATCGACGTGGGCAATCTGACCCACGTCATCAACTACTCGCTGCCGCAGGACTCCGAGAGCTACGTGCACCGCATCGGCCGCACGGGCCGCGCCGGCAAGCAGGGCACGGCCATCACCTTCGTCTCGCCCTCCGAATTCCGGGGACTGAACAACCTGATGCGCGACATCAAGGTCGAGATCAAGCGCGAAACCCTCCCTTCGCCGCAGGACATCGTCGAGATGAAACGGCTGAAGATCAAGGATGAGATGCAGGAGATCGTCGAAAACGAAAGTTACGACGGCTACCGGGAGTTCGCCGAAGAACTGCTGGCCGAATACACGCCCGACGTAGCGCTGGGCGCCCTATTGCGTCTGGCGTTCCGCAGCGAACTCGACCAGAGCAACTACCCCGAAATCCGTTCGTTCTCGGTGGACCGCAAAGGCACGGCGCGGCTGTTCCTCGCCGTGGGCAGACGCGACGGCTACACGGCGCGCAAGCTGGTCGATATGCTCAAGTTCAAGTGCGCCCTGCGCGACAAATACATCAACGACGTCCAGATCTCGGACAACTTCTCGTTCGTGAGCGTGCCGTTCCACGATGCCGAAGAGATCGTCCGCAAGCTCAACCGCCTGAACCGGGGCCGCCGGCCGATAGCCGAAATCGCCCGCGACGGCGAGGAAGCCGCAGCCCGCAAACCCCGGCGCGCGAAAACGGCCGACGCCGGCGGAGAGGAATAAGCCCCGACCCCGAAAAAATCCGTCCGCAGGGAGAAACCGGCCGCCCCGGCACAAACCGCCCCGGCCGCCGGCGACGAATCCGCCGCGCCGCACCGCAAGCTGAAAACCAAGGTCCAAACCGAACCCCGTCCGGAAATCCCCGATTTCAGCAAAATGTCGAACGAAGGTTTCGACTGGTCGGCCTTCATGAAATTCGACGACGGCACGGCATGGGGCCGCGACGAGAACGGCAAAGGCAAGGGCACCAAAAGCGTCCGCAAGACACCCAAACGGACCGTCACGGCCGCCCAGCGAATCGCCGCCAAAGGCAAGAAACGCAAATAACCGCAATAGAACAAGCCCCGGATTCCGGGGCTTGTTCATCCCCCCTCCGAATTGAAACATATAAAAAAAGAGTGCAACCTAAATTGTCGCACTCTTCCTTGGCGGAAAGAGAGGGATTCGAACCCCCGGAGCCTCGCAGCTCAACGGTTTTCAAGACCGCCGCAATCGACCACTCTGCCATCTTTCCGGGGACAAAAGTAGCACGGATTTTCCATTCTGCCAAATCTTTATCCCGTTTATTCCCGACGGAGGGCGGCAAAGTTCCAATTCCGCACTATAATTTTTGACTTTTAGGAAAATTGCATATCTTTGCCAATAGGTTAGGAAGAGACGCAACTTTCACACTCAAATAATATGAACAAAGCGCAGTTGGTCGAGGCTATCGCTCTCGATGCGAACATTTCGAAAATCGACGCGCGCAAAGCCGTCGATGCCATTATCCGGGTGACCGTACAGTCGCTCCGCGAAGGGGAGCGTCTTACCCTCACGGGTCTCGGAACGTTCAGCGTGCAGCAGAAAGCCGCGCGCATAGGCCGCAATCCCCGTACGGGTGCGGCCGTGAAGATCCCGCCCCGCAAGGCTGTCAAATTCCGTCCGACGATCGAGCTTGAATAGTCTCCTGCGTCATTCAAAAACCTTTTCACGCATGCCCGAAATCTCACAACGCGCCGAGCTGATGCCGGCATCTCCGATACGCAAACTCGTTCCGCTGGCGGAAGCCGCCCGGTCGCGGGGAATCAGAATCTACCACCTCAACATCGGCCAGCCCGATCTGCCGTCGCCCCAGACGGGACTCGCAGCGTTGAAGAAGATCGACCGCAAAGTACTCGAATACAGCCCCAGCGACGGTTACCGGTCGCTCCGCGAAAAGCTGGCGGGCTACTACCAGCAATACCAGATCAAACTTTCGCCCGAAGAGATCATCGTCACCACGGGAGGTTCCGAAGCGGTGCTGTTCGCCTTCATGTCGTGCCTGAACCCCGGCGACGAGATCATCGTGCCCGAACCGGCCTATGCCAACTACATGGCTTTCGCCATCTCGGCGGGCGCCGTGATCCGTCCGGTCGTCTCGTCGATCGAACAAGGCTTTGCGCTGCCCGACGTCGCAGAGTTCGAAAAACTGATCAACGAGCGCACGCGCGGCATCCTGATCTGCAACCCCAACAACCCCACGGGTTATCTCTACACCCGCAAAGAGATGGAGCGCATCCGCGATCTGGTGAAGAAATACGATCTTTTCCTCTTCTCCGACGAAGTTTACCGCGAATTCATCTATACGGGATCGCCCTATATTTCGGCCTGCCACCTCGAAGGCGTCGAACAGAACGTCGTGCTGATCGACTCGGTGTCGAAACGCTACTCCGAATGCGGCATCCGCATCGGCGCGCTCATCACCAAGAACAAAAAACTGCGCGACGCGGTGATGAAATTCTGTCAGGCGCGGCTCTCGCCGCCGCTGATCGGCCAGATCGTCGCCGAAGCTTCGATCGACGCTCCGCGCTCCTACAGCACCGAAGTCTACGAAGAGTATATCGAACGCCGCAAGTGCCTGATCGACGGTCTCAACCGCATTCCGGGCGTCTACTCGCCGATTCCGATGGGCGCCTTTTACACCGTGGCGCGGCTCCCGGTCGAAGACAGCGACGACTTCTGCGCATGGTGTCTTTCGGATTTCGAATACGAGGGGGAGACCGTCATGCTCGCCCCGGCTTCGGGCTTCTACTCCGACCCGACCCGCGGCCGCAACGAGGTCCGCATCGCCTATGTCCTCAAAAAAGAGGACCTCGAACGCTCGCTGCTCATTCTGGGCAAGGCGCTCGAAGCGTACAACAACCGGAAATAATCCGGCATGGAACGAAGACTCAGGTGCGGCATGACACATGCCGCACTTTTTTCATGCGGCAGCGCCTCCCCCGCCCCATCCGTCCTTTCGGCCAATCCTATACCATTCAGGTCAATTTTCAGGAATTTTAGGCCAAAAAGTTTGGGCGGCGGGAATAGTTTTTATACTTTTGCCCTCGATTTTTCGCACTCCGCAGTGCGGACAGTATAAACCAAACCAATACGTTATGAAAAAAATCTTCCTACTTCTGGCCGCCGCTGCCGCCGCCTCCGGAGCATACGCCGAAGGATATCAGGTGAACAACCTCTCCTCGAAGCAGAACGGTATGGGCCATGTGGGTACAGCCATGAAACTCAACTCCGAATCGATCTGGTTCAACCCCGCCGCCGCTTCGTTTCAGGACTCCGAGTTCGACATTTCGGTCGGCATCACGGGTATCGCTTCGAAGGCTACCTATACGTCGCTCCCCGACTATACGGGCAAGACCAAACCGCAGCACTACACTTCGGACAACAGCATAGCCACTCCGCTTTACGCCTACTTCAACTACAAACCCCTCGACTGGATGTCGGTCGGTCTGGCCTTCAACACGCCGTTCGGCTCCTCGATGGACTGGGGCAACAACTGGCCGGGAGCGCAGCTCGTGCAGTCGATCAATCTCAAGGCATACAACGTCCAGCCAACCGTCTCGTTCAAACTCTGCGAGCACCTCTCCGTCGGCGGCGGTCTGATGATGACATGGGGTAAATTCGACCTTTCGCGTTCGCTGCTGCCTATCGGTGCGGACAACGCGCAGAACAAGGCGCTCATGGGCGCATTGCAAATGCTCAATCCGCAAATGCCCAACCTCTTCGAAATGGCCGGGGACAAAAACCTGATGTCGCTGGGCCTCGAAGGCAAAGCCAAGATGGCCGTCGGCGTAAACCTCGGCATGATGTGGGACATCAACGAACAGTGGTCGCTGGGCTTCACCTACCGTTCGAAACTCAAAATGAAGGTCAATTCGGGTTCGATCGACCTGCGTATGATCGACAACGCCCAGATCGCTCAGGCAATCGGCCAGCTCCTGCCCCAGCTGGGTCTCGACCCCGCCAAACTCACGTCGGCCGTCGTGAAGACCGAACTGCCCCTGCCGGCGTCGCTGACGTGGGGCGTCAGCTTCCGCCCCGTTCCGAAGTGGGAATTCGCCGTCGATCTGCAATATGTGCTCTGGAGCGCCTACGACCAGCTCGACGTCCGGATTCTCGACCCTGACAGCAATACGCCCGTGCTGAACATTCCGGTCAGCGACAAGAAATACTCCAATACGCTGGCGTTCCGCTTCGGCGGCCAGTACCACGCTCTCGACTGGCTGACGGCCCGCATGGGTATGTACGTGGACGAAAGCCCCGTGCGCAGCGACTACCTCAATCCCGAAACCCCGTCGATGACCAAACTCGCCTATACGGCCGGCGTCACCTTCCGCCCGATCAAATGGATGAACATCGACATCGCCTACGGCTATGTCAATTCGGCCGATCCGGAGCGCACAGGCTCCTATCCCTACACCAATTCGGTGCTGGGCATCGTAAACGAAAAACTGACGGCGGCAGGCATTCCCGAAAGCCAGCTCACCAGCCCGATCGCCGATTTTTCGGGTAATTACACCGCCCGCGCCCACACGTTCTCGATCGGCGTAGGTTTCAGTTTCTAAAAACGGGAAAAATTATTATCTTTGCGGTGCGCTTCGTCGGAAGTGCACCGCTTTTTTCAGGGTCTCATAGTTCAAGGGATAGAACGAGGGTTTCCTAAACCCTAGATTCGCGTTCGAGTCGCGGTGAGACTACAAGGAGAGAAACCTCGGTTTCTCTCCTGTTTTATAAACCCGCCGGGCAGGCCTCCGATCTCTTCAAATCTCTTTCGGGAAGAGAAAATTCCGACATTTACATTATCTTTGCGGCGGATAAACCTCCGCTCAGACAGGCGGCGTCCCGGCACGGTTCGAATAAATTCGTCTCTGCGCCCGGCCTGCACTGTCTTTGCCCCGAAAACAACGATACGATGGAATCACTCAAGGAGTTGTACAAAATAGGCAACGGCCCGTCGAGCAGCCACACGATGGGTCCGAAGAAAGCCGCCGAACGCTTCGCCGAACGCTGTCACGATGCGGACGCCTACCGCGTGACGCTGTACGGGTCGTTGGCCGCCACCGGCAAAGGCCACCTTACCGACGCCGCGATCCTCTCGGTGCTGGAGCCTCTCGCTCCGACCGAAATCGTCTGGAAACCGGAAGTCGTGCTGCCCTTCCACCCCAACGGCATGCTGTTCGAAGGGCTGAAGGCAGGCAATGTCGCGGACAGCTGGACCATCTACAGCATCGGCGGAGGTGCGCTGGCAAACGAGACGTCGCGTCTCGAAACGCCGCACAGCATCTACCCGCTTACTACCGTCAGCGAGATCAAAGCGTGGTGCAGCCACGAAGGCAAGACTTACTGGGAATACGTAACCGACTGCGAAGGTCCCGAAATCTGGGATTACCTCGACGAGATATGGACCGTGATGTGCGAGACGATCCAGCGCGGCCTGAACAACGACGGCGTACTGCCCGGAGGGCTTAAAGTCGCCCGCAAAGCCAGCACCTACTGGGTCAAATCGAAGAGCTACACCGATTCGCTGAAATCCCGCGCCCAGATTTACGCCTATGCGCTGGCGACTTCGGAAGAGAACGCTTCCGGCGGCACCGTCGTAACGGCCCCGACGTGCGGCTCGTGCGGCGTCGTCCCGGCGGTGCTCTACCATCTGGCCAATTCGCGCAACTTCCTGCGCATCCGCATCCTGCGGGCGCTGGCCACGGCAGGACTCTTCGGCAACGTCGCCAAAACCAACGCTTCGATTTCGGGCGCCGAAGTCGGCTGTCAGGGTGAGGTCGGCGTGGCCTGCGCCATGGCTGCCGCCGCGGCCTGCCAGTTGTTCGGCGGCACGCCTGCGCAGATCGAATACGCCGCGGAGATGGGACTCGAACACCATCTGGGATTGACCTGCGACCCCGTCTGCGGACTTGTGCAGGTCCCCTGCATCGAACGCAACGCGATCGCCGCGGCCAGAGCCTTCGACGCCAACGCCTACGCCACGCTCTCCGACGGTTCGCATATGGTCAGTTTCGACAAGGTCGTGGAGGTGATGAACGAAACCGGCCACAACCTGCCGAGTCTCTACCGCGAAACATCGACCGGAGGTCTCGCCAAGCGTTACAACGACAAAAAATAACCCGGACAGGCTCTCCCCGGCAGGAACCCGCAGTTTTTGCGGGCCGGGATTCGCATGGGTCCGCGTCAGCCGCCCGGCGTCATCGTATGAAAATAACGATCCGGCCTGCGGTATCACAGGGCAGCAACGCCGACATCCCGGCCTGCGCATCCTCTCCACTCCTCGCACTCTTTTTCGGCAGTTCCGGTCTGCCAGCTCTCTGCTTGGCAGGTTTTCGCCGGTCCCGTAAGTTCGAACAGCGCCAAGCACGCTTCGCTGCAGCGTACAGGGTTTTCAGCTATTCGCAGCAACTCCGTGAGCGGTCATCTCCGCTTGCGCCGAAACGCCCGGTTTGGGCGGCCAACGCATCCGACCGATAAGAAAGCAGCCAGCCAAGCCGCCGGGATTATGAACCATTTCGATTTACGCATAATTATCGGGACAGTGACGTGATAAAGACAATGAAAAAATCCGGACAAGGTAAAAAAGAAGCCGTTCCAGAAGGAACGGCTTCTTTCGAATCGTATATATAACGTAGGTTTACTGCGCCTGCTGAAGCGATTCCAACTCGGCTTTCGACCCGACCACGAGGTTGTCGTACTCGCGCAGACCCGTACCGCCGGGGATCAGATGACCGCAGATGACGTTCTCCTTGAGGTTCTCCAGCGGATCGACCTTCGCTTGGATGGCAGCTTCGTTGAGCACCTTGGTGGTCTCTTGGAACGATGCGGCCGAGATGAAGCTCGAAGTCTGCAGCGCGGCGCGGGTAATACCCTGCAGCACCTGCGTCGAGGTTGCGGGAATGATATCGCGCACCTGCACGGGCTTCATGTCGCGGCGCTTGAGGCTCGAATTCTCGTCGCGGAGCTTGCGCAGCGAAACGATCTGTCCGGGCTGCAGCGACGTCGAATCGCCGGCGTCGGTAACGACCACCTTGTCGTAAAGTTCGTCGTTGACGTCCATGAACTCCCACTTGTCGACGGTCTGGTCCTCGAAGAAACGGGTGTCTCCCGGATCCTCGATCCGCACCTTGTTCATCATCTGGCGGACGATGACCTCGAAGTGCTTGTCGTTGATCTTCACACCCTGCATGCGGTACACCTCCTGCACCTCGTTGACGATGTACTCCTGCACCTTCGTCGGGCCGAGGATATTGAGGATGTCGCTCGGAGTGATGGCGCCGTCCGACAGCGGACTTCCGGCCTTCACGTAGTCGTTCTCCTGCACGATGATCTGACGCGACAGGGGCACGAGGTAACGCTTCATATCACCCTGTTTCGAGGTGATGATGATCTCACGGTTACCGCGCTTGATCTTGCCGAACGACACCTCGCCGTCGATTTCCGAAACGATGGCGGGGTTCGACGGGTTGCGGGCTTCGAACAGCTCGGTAACACGCGGCAGACCGCCGGTGATGTCGCCGCCCGACTTGCCGACGGCACGCGGAATCTTGATCAGGATATCGCCGGCCTTGATCTTGGCGTTATCCTTCACCACGACGTGGGCCGAAACGGGCAGGTTGTACTGCTTGACCTCCTCGCCCTCCTTGTTGACGATCTTGATGACGGGGTTCTTGGTCTTGTCCTTCGACTCGGTGACCACCTTCTCCGAAAGTCCGGTCTGCTCGTCGCGCTCATCGCGGTAGGTAACGCCCTCGATGATGTTTTCGTAAACGGCGCGGCCCTCGTACTCCGAAATAATAACGGCGTTGTAGGGGTCCCACTCGCAGATCATGTCGCCCTTCTTGACTTCGGCGCCATCCGCCATGAAGAGCGTCGCGCCGTAAGGCAGGTTGTGCGTATAAAGAACGATTTCGGTCTTGGGATCGACGATGC
>ENA-OYWQ01000925-OYWQ01000925.1-human-gut-metagenome-genome-assembly--contig:-NODE-925-length-13516-cov-4.237501_pt1 | contig 13516 bp, 9 predicted proteins | sample MGYA00244810_ERZ653396 | MGnify/ENA primary metagenome ERZ653396 (study PRJEB26926, sample SAMN06165045) | human gut metagenome | biome: ENVO:00009003; feature: ENVO:2100002; material: ENVO:00002003... | reverse complement strand
GTTCAATACCGGACTGCCGGAGTTACCACCGGTAATGTCATTGGTTGACAGGAAGCAGACAGGCATATCACCGTTAGGTAATGCATAACGACCGTAGTCTTTCTTTTCTATAAGTTCTTTCAACTTGGCCGGTACCACAAATTCGCGATCTTCCGGATTTTCTTTTTCAAGAATACCTTTTGTTGTTGTGTAATAGTTATAGTGTACGCCATCTTTCGGATCATATGGTTTTACGTTACCATAGGTCAGACGAATGGTGAAGTTTGCGTCCGGATATGAAGGAACAGGTAATTTCATTTCACCTAAACCGCGGATGTAAGTTTTGTGGAGCAGAGCAAGTTCTTTGTCCAGCTCTTTTAGCTGATCAAGGAGATTGCCGTATTGATCGTATTTGGATTGGGCATATTGCAAAGCCAGATCCTCATCAATAGCTTTTACTGTCGGCTTTTTGAGGAATTTATCAAAGTTAGCCTGATTGGCAAAAATAGACTTATCGTACATATCGTCTACGAACTTGTTGTAATCTCCTTTATATTTTTGCTCGATCACTTTATAGATAGCAGGGCGTTGGTTTGCCGGAATCATTTCTGCATAGAGAGGAAGCAGTGCTTTAGCTACTTTGCGGTCTACTTCATGATCATAGTCTTTGTTATGGATGCTTTTGAAGTTTTCTTTCAGACCTTCCAGACGAACTTTGATCAGAGAGTCGTTTTTATCAACCAAAGCTTCCCGTGTTTTAGTTAACATTGAGTTACCAAATTCGATAGCTCCGAAGAAAACTTCAGTCAGGCAAGTCAGTTGATAATTGAGAGGAGCTGTTTGTGCTACCAGATCATCGATCTTTTTCACAACATTGGCATATTCGGTATTGTTTTGTGCCTTTGCATATTCAGCAAATTTAGCTTCCTGTTCTGCTTTAGTGCCCAATACGTCATTGTCAATGATCGCTTTGTTCATTCCGATCGAGTTTTTCCAGTAGTTACTGGAGCCTGCATATTTGTTTGCATACTGAATACGGATTTTATCGCTGGCGTTCATCACTTCTTTCAAAACAGCCAGGCGTGCACCACGAATGCGGATACGCGGTTCATTGGTTGACTCCATGCGTTCTTTTACTTCTGACACAGTCAGATAACGGCTGGTTCTTCCGGGGAATCCCATGATCATTGCATAGTCTCCTTCTTTTAAACCTTTGATGGAGATTGACAGATGTTTCTTCGTTTTCAGCGGAGTATTGCTTGCGCTGTATTCAGCCGGCTCTCCGTTGGCATCTGCATAGATACGGAACATGGAGAAGTCACCGGTATGACGGGGCCACATCCAGTTGTCTGTTTCGCCACCGAATTTACCTACTGAAGAAGGAGGAGCGGCAACCATACGTACATCCGGATATATTTTCTTGTAGAACAGGTAGAATTTGTTTCCTGCGTAGAAAGGAAGGGCTTGCGGTACAATTCCTTTCTTATCTTTCAGGTCACTTTTTTCATAGAGTTCTTTAGCCAGTCCTTCAAGGAAAGCACCGGTGAATGACTGGGATTCTGTAATCTCTTTGGCGGCGATTTTAGCATTCACAATATCTGTTATATCTTCAATACGTTCGATGAAGGTGAACTTTAGTCCCGGAGTAGGAAGTTCCTGATCTCTGGATGTAGCCCAAAAGCCATCTGTCAGATAATCGTGTTCTACACTACTGTGTTGCTGGATAGAAGAATAACCGCAGTGATGGTTAGTCAGGATCAAGCCTTCCGGTGAAATGATTTCTCCTGTACATCCTCCTCCGAATATACCGACTGCATCTTTCAAAGAGACACCATTGGGATTATATAAATCTTGGGCTTCCAGTTTTAATCCTTGTTTCTTCATCATATCTATGGAATGTTGCTGTTGCATTAGTTGCAATAACCACATACCTTCGTCCGCTTTTACGGTACATACCAGCAGCGCTGTCAGCGCTAATAAATAAAGTCTTAGTCTGTTCATTACTTTATGATAACAATTATAAATTATGATGTTAATATTCTATTTTTAAACTTCCGTCTTTTAGTGCTTTCATGATGTTGGCAGGAGCCTGTTGATTCATTAATTCTTTTTTCATGAAATCCATATAGGGAGCTACATGCTGAAAGTATTGGTAATATCCTTTGCACAGATAGTTCAGACCGGGTTCGCCGTCCGCTGTCCGACTGAAGCGGTTCTTTGGACATTCTCCGTTGCAGGCAAATAGAAAGTCGCACTCCTTGCATTGGGTTGGGAGTGATTGGTATTTCATTGTTCCGAAGTTATGCTGTCGTTCACTATGCATCATTTCCACCAAAGTTTGGCTATAGATATTTCCCAATTTATATTCCGGGAATACGAAGTGGTCACAAGAGTATACGTCTCCGTTGAATTCCATAACGCCGGCATGTCCGCAATGCTTCGCCATTGTACATATGCCCGGTTGCTCGCCCATCCAGTTAGCCAATGTGGAATCGAATATCTGTATGAAGAATTTGCCCACATCTTCTTTTACCCATTCATCAAAAATTGTACAGAGAAAGTTACCCCATTGTTCCGGACTTACGGAAAAATCAGCCAATGCCCCTTCTTTACCTTCTGCCAGAGAGGCAAGATGACGACCGTCCTGATGTGAAACAATGCGTTCAACAATCGGAGCGAACTGAATATAATGGCAATCTATTTCTTTGAAGAAATTATAAAAGTCTAATGGATATTCGGCATTGAAATCGTTCACAACAGCCATAGCGTTCCATTCTACTCCATGTTTTTTCAGGAGATTGATCCCTTGCATCACTTTGACGAAAGAAGGTTTGCCCATCTTATTTTTGCGATATTCGTCATGAAACTCTTGCGGGCCATCAATGGAAACCCCTACCAGCCAGTTGTTTTCACGGAAGAACTCGCACCATTCGTCTGTAAGCAAGGTTCCATTCGTCTGGATACAATTGTCAATCGTACGTCCGCGGGCGTATTTCTTTTGCAGCTCCATCGCCTTTTTATAAAAAGAAAGCGGACGCATCAGCGTTTCTCCACCGTGCCAGGTAAAAAGCACTTGAGGCATGGTTTGAGAGTTGATATACTCGTCGATAAACTTTTCCAGTAGCTCATCGCTCATTACATGTTTCGGGTTTTCTTTGTATAGATTCGCCTTTTCCAAATAATAGCAGTATTCGCATGCGAGGTTGCATACGGCTCCCACGGGCTTTACCATGACATAAAGCGGTTTGGCAAAAGGTGCATAAGTTGTTGCTTTCATGACTGCAAATTTAGATAAACTAAATGAAAAAAATGATCTCCCACCTCTGTTTATAAGGATTATTAAAGAAAAGAGTCTTACAAGTTTTAAATATTGATAAAATGTTTCTTTTAAGTCCGAATCAGTTGTACCTTTGTACCCAGAATTTAATGAAACAATGAACGTGAATAAGATTTTGCCTTTTGTGCTTTTGCTTCCCTTTCTAGCTTCGTGTACTCATAAGTATAAGATAGAAGGAACATCTTCAGTAAATGGTCTGGATGGAAAAATGTTATATCTGAAGACTTTGAGGGATGGAGAATGGACAAAACTGGACTCGGCTGAAGTAGTGCATGGATCATTTTCAATGAAAGGGAAAATCGATTCTGTACAAATGACAACACTTTATATGGATGACGAAAGTGTCATGCCGGTTGTGTTGGAAAGTGGCAAGATCGTTATTACCATTAGCAATACCGACCTTAAAGCGGTTGGAACTCCTTTGAACACAGCATTGTATGACTTTATTGCAAAGAAGAATGCAATGGAAGAAAGTATCGGTGAACTGGAAAGAAAAGAAACCCGTATGGTGATGGATGGTGCTGATCTGGAAGAAGTTCATGAACAGTTACTTGCAGAAGGAGATTCACTGATGAAAGCGATGAATCAATATGTCAAGACTTTCATCTCGGATAATTATGAAAATGTATTAGGACCTAATGTCTTTATAATGCTTTGCAGCTCTTTGCCATATCCTATTATGACTCCACAAATAGATGATATAATAAAGGATGCTCCCTATTCTTTTAAGAGTAATAAGATGGTGCGAGAGTTCTTGACGAAGGCCAAAGAGAACATGCAGTTGATAGAAGAACATCAACGGATGCAACAAAATGTAGGTCCGAAGAAATAAATCTTGAGTTTTTTGCGTATTTTTGCATAAAACTCAAGATAAGATGAAAACGTCCTTTTCTATTCGTATTGCTTTTTTCTTTATTCTTTCTTTTTTGATAGTTTCCTGTCATAGAGATATGGACGCTCTCAACATGACTTTTTCAAAAGTGGAAAAGTGTATGGATCTCTGTCCGGATAGTGCTCTAAATCTATTAAAAGGTATTCCTGAACCTGAAAAATTGTGGGGCGAGTCACAGGCGACTTATGCTCTTCTGATGACGCAGGCAATGGATAAGAATTATATGAAGTTTAGTTCGGATTCGTTGATTGCATTAGCCTTGAATTACTATACAATAACTCAGACTTCCCCAGTAATGTATGCAAAGGCTCTATTTTATCATGGAAGAGTTATGCTTGAATTGGATAAGGAGGAAGAAGCCTTGAAATTTTTTCTTGCTGCTAAAGATATTTATGAAAGAACTAAAGATCATAAAATGTTGGCATTGATAGCAGAAGAGGTTGGTATGATTAATCGAAAACAGGACTTGTACGATGATGCTTTGACGAATTTTAGGGAAGCACTTACTACATATAAGCAGTTAAAGGATTCTCTTTCGGTTATTAGTGCTAGTTTGAATATTGCTAGAGTTTATTTGTTTAAGTCTGAATGGGATAGCTGTTCCTTATATTATAATAATGCATTAGAAATAGCAGTACAGAAGAATTATTTATCTGAAATTACAATATTGCATGAATTAGGTATATTGTATCGCTCCATGCAAAATTTATCAGAAGCAGAACGTTATTTCTTAGCTGCTTATGAAAAAGAAACAGATGAAGAAAAGAAATATATGGAATGTTTGTCTTTAGGATATTTATATATGCAAATGGGGCAGACAGAAAATGCTAGAAAATATTTAATGATGAGTGCGAACTCTTCTAAAGCATATACACAGATTAGTGCATACGATTGTTTATATTTCTTGGAAAAAGACATTGATAATTTTGAAGAGGCAATAGTTTATCATGAATTGGCAGATTCCATAACTAATGCTATGGAGGAGCTTAACTCACGAGAGTTAATAGCAAGCTTACAGAAAAAATATGAGAATGAAAAACTACGGAATGATAATTTGCAAATGAAAGTACGATATACGAACTTTATTCTGTGGGGTACGATTGCTTTTTTATTTGTTGTTGCATGTATGTGTTATTATTATTATAAAAATCGGAATAACAAAAAGAAAATAGCCGAGATTGAATTACAGATTCAAGAGAATGAAGAAGAAATAGAACGATACCAACAGGAAATAGAGGATATTCAAATATCAAAAGATCAGGTGTTAAAGGAAAATCTGGTGGTAGAAGAAAATCGTACTAAAGTAGGAGAACTCAATGGAAAGATTGTTCTTTTAACCATGCAGAATAAAACTTTGTCGGAACATCTGAAAGAACTGGGGGGTGAATTAAATGTTGGTATATCTTCAGGCTCATTTATACATGCATTTCGGCTTCTATTGGCAATAAAAGAGGGGACCTTAAGAGGAAAACTTTCTAATGAAGAGCGTCAGAAGTTATTTAGTCTGTTTGATTTGATTTATTGGAATTATGTTAGTCGTTTATTGGAAAGAGCTCCAACTCTTACTAAACATGATCTTGAGATTTGCTGTTTTCTTAAATTTGGTTTGAGTCACGAAGAGCTAAGTTGTATCTTTCATACTACTTCTGATTCTGTAACGAGGGCAAAAGGCAGGCTTAAAGGTCGATTAGGCATTTCTCCGCAAGATGATTTGGACCTTTTTTTGAAGGAATTCTGAGAAATAAAAAATGGATTGTCCGGGTAAATGTTAAATTGATAATTAATAATATGTTGATTAATAGGTTGTTACTTTTCATTAACCTCTTGTAATTTGTCCGGGTTGATTTTTTTGTTTTTTCGAATACATACCGTACTTTTGGCGAAACAAAAAAGCAATATAATTATGAAAGTACGTTTTATTTTATCTTTTCTAGCTGCATTATTTATTGCAGGGAATATGATCGCTATTGAGAGTACAGAACGGGTAGAGAGAAAACTGCCTCTTGTGTTAAAAGGAGAAGTTCCGACTACGACAAGTCGTTCTATTCCTGTAATACCTATTAGTGCGTCTGTTTCTACAGATGATAATATTGTAGAAATCATTTTCACAGTTCCTTTGGGCGAAGTGAAAATACTAGTGGATGGACAAGTACAGGAAGTCTGTCAGGTAACGGCTCCTGGACAAACAACTTCTTTCTCTATAGAAGGATGGGCTCCGGGCGTTTATAAACTAGAATTTAAAGTCGCCGGAGGCGGATACGTATACGGAGAACTAGTAATAGAGTAAATAAGGAACTAGACCTTAACTTTTATATAATGAATAGTCATCATACAGTTGCTATTGGCACTTGGGAAGGTGACAAACAGCAATCTATTGAATATAATTCTTCTATTGCAGTCGGGATTGATTGTCCCCGTGCAAAATTGAGAGTAAGTATTCTATTAGATACAATACAAGAGTATCAGGTGAGATATATCTTTTCTGACGAGGAGATAAGTGAAGCTGTAAATGAGGCTGGGCTTATCATTGGCGCAAGGGGTATAGCCTATGAAGGGGTATTACAACGAAAACCGGTTATTGTAGTGGGGGAATATGGTTTTGGAGGTTTAGTTACTCCAGATACATTGCATGAACAATACAATAATTATTTTAGAGGCAAAATCAATGGAATAAAAGCAGAGTACTTCTCTTTAGAGCGATTAGAAGAAGAAATAAGAAGAGGATTTGCTTTGACATTCCAGGAATTGCAAATGATGTCTAACCAGACAATAAGATTTCTACATAATATATAGACTTTTTGATTTAATAGATTAATGCATAAAGACTGGTTAGGTATGCGGGGGTGCGTGAGTATCCCCGCATTTCGTTTCTTACCGATCCTGGTCTTCGTTTGTGATCATTCCTTTATGCTTTTCAGGAAGTGCACTCTCAACAGCAGCATAAGCCTCTGCCATAGTAGCTTTTATGTTTTCCATACCTTTTCCTTTAGGAGGAATAGGGTCATGAATGGTCAGAATCATGCGATGGCGATGTATCCATTTGCCTGTACGTGGCAGGATTTCAAAAGAACCGTCGATTGTAACGGGAACAACTGCCAGCTGCAAGTCATCTGCCAATTGAAACGCCCCTTTTTTGAAATATCCCATGTGTCCGGTGAAAGTACGTGCTCCTTCGGGAAAAACGACTAAGGATACCCCGTCTTTCAGCGAATCTTTTGCTTGCCGAATGGTCTCCAGTACTTTTTTGGGACCGGACCGGTCTACAAAAATGTGTCCTGCACTTTCACATGCTTTTCCTACAAATGGTATCTTACGCAGGCTTTTTTTCATCATCCACTTGAAATTTCTTCCGATGAATCCATAAATAAGAAAAATATCGAAGGATCCCTGATGATTCGGCACAAAGATATAAGAGGTCTTCCCGTGTAATTTTTCACGACCGTGAATCTTTACAGGAATCAACAGAAAAAGACAGATGAGTTGTGACCATATTTTGCCCGGATAGTATCCCCAGAAATGAGCTCCTCCTAGTAAAGAGCCTACAATGGTGACAATCGCTGTAAGAATAGTCAATACCAATAGGATAGGTAAAGCAATACAAATTTGATAAATATAATATAGTATCTTCATGGGGAGTTTATTTTTATATATATGCAAAGATACATGATTATTGGTAAAAAAAGCAGTAGGATACAACATAATCTTTGCGATTATGTTATTTTTGTCTTCTGTTATAGACAGATAATGATATGATACGTATACTACATACTGCCGATTGGCATTTAGGACAGACATTTTTTGGTTACGACCGCGCGGAAGAACATAAGGCTTTTCTTGATTGGCTGGCCGAAGAAATCCGACAAAACGAGATTGATGCATTGGTTATAGCCGGAGACGTGTTTGATGTTTCCAATCCTTCTGCTGCGTCTCAGCGCATATATTATGAGTTTATTTATCGGGTGACTGCGGAGAATCCGAAACTGCAAATTGTGATTGTTGCCGGTAATCATGACTCTGCGGCGCGTTTGGAAGCTCCTCTGCCTTTGTTGCAGGCGATGCGGACGGAAGTCAGAGGGGTAGTGCGCAAATTGGAGGGCGGAGAGATTGACTATGATCATTTGACAATAGAATTGAAGAATAGAGAAGGGGAAGCAGAAGTACTTTGTATGGCTGTTCCTTTTTTGCGGCAGGGAGATTATCCGGTAGTGGAGACAGAAGGAAATCCATATATGGAAGGAGTTCGAGAACTTTATGCGCGACTTTTGCAAAGATTGTGGGCACGCCGGGAAACGAATCAGGCTATTCTTGCTGTCGGTCATTTACAGGCTACCGGATCAGAGATTGCCGAGAAGGATTATAGCGAACGGACAGTGATTGGTGGTTTGGAATGTGTATCACCCGATACTTTTTCGGAAAAGATAGCGTATACGGCTTTGGGACATATCCATAAAGCACAGCGGGTATCCGGCAGGGAGAATGTAAGATATGCCGGAAGTCCGATTCCTATGTCTTTTGCCGAGAAGCATTATCATCACGGAGTGGTGATGGTGACTTTAGATGAAGGCTGTGCGGTTGATATCAGAAGGATAGAGTGTCCACAATCCATACCTCTTATCAGTGTGCCGGGTGGAGAGGCTGCTTCACCGGAAAAAATAATAGAAATATTAAGAGACTTACCGGAGGTGGATGGAGAAGCTCCTTATCTGGAAGTCAAGGTTTTGCTTGAAGAACCGGAACCTATGCTTCGTCAGGAAATAGAAGAGGCATTGGCTGGTAAGAAATATCGTCTGGCACGTATCGTTTCTGCTTATCGTCAGGAAGAAAGAGTGGAAAAGGAGGCTGATGGCTGGAAAAAGGGATTGCAGGAAATGTCTCCGTTGCAGATTGCTCAATCTGCATTCGAAAAGGTTTATCAGACGGAAATGCCTGCCGACCTGACTGATTTATTCCAGGAAGCATATATTTCCGCAACTCGTAAAGAAGAGGAGGAAGGAGAATGAAAATTATAGCAATAAGATTGAAGAATCTGACTTCGATAGAAGGCAGTGTTGAAATAGATTTTACGGTGGAACCGTTATCTTCGGCTGGTATATTTGCAATTTCCGGTGCTACAGGAGCGGGAAAGTCGACTTTGTTGGATGCTCTGTGTCTGGCATTATATGACAAGGCTCCCCGTTTTGCGGCTTCGGTGGAGAGTATCAATCTGGCAGATGTGGGAGATAACCAGATCAATCAGTCAGATGTGAGAAATCTGCTTCGTCGGGGGACGAGTGACGGATATGCGGAGGTCGATTTTCAAGGAGTGGACGGACATCGATATCGTTCCCGGTGGTCGGTCAGACGGACAAGGAATAAGGCGAGTGGTTCTTTACAGCCTCAAGTGTTGGAGGTGAAAGATTTGGATACGGAAAAAGAATTTCAGGGAACGAAGAAAGAATTGCTGGCACAGTTGGTAGAGTTGGTCGGTTTGACGTATGAGCAATTTACCCGTACCGTATTGCTGGCACAAAACGACTTTGCAACTTTTTTGAAATCCAGAGGGGCAGCGAAAGCGGAACTACTGGAGAAATTGACGGGAACAGGAGTTTATTCCCGCATCTCCCAGGAGATTTTTGCCCGGAATAAGGCTGCACAAGAAGAGGTGGCAATGATTCAAAGTAAGATGAGTGTGATTGAGTTGTTGCCGGAGGAAGAACTTTTAACCTTGCAAAATGAGAAAGAACAGTTGGTTGAGAAACGTGCGGCAGGGATTAAATTGCTGGCAGAACTGAATGCGCAATTGAATGTGGTTCGTTCATTGAAAATGCAGGAAGCTCTTTGGATGAAAAAGCAGCAGGAAGAGCGGGAGGAACTGAATAAACAAAAGAATCTACAGGATGCTTTGGTTGTTCAGGAAGAAGGACTGATTCATTTTAAAGCGCAGTGGGAAGCGATACAGCCGGATCTGAAAAAGGCACGTCAGCTGGATGTACAAATACAGTCGCAGCAGGCGGGGTATATACAGTCGCAACAAATTTTGCAGGCTGCCCGTCAGCAGGTGGCGGATCAGGATAAGAAATCTGCATCTGCAGTAGAGCAGTTACGGATTTCCTATCATTCTTTGAGTCGTCTGTTGAATCGTACGGATGTGGAGTCACTGCAGCTGGAACAGATTGAAGTCATCCTTAATGAGGAAAAGGATACATTGGAAACATGGACAAAGGTGAATGAAGAACGCCTTGGCCGGTTAAACTCTTTTGGTTATCCTTCTTTGGTAGATGAGCAGGGTCAAATTCAAAAAGAACTGACGCGCTTGCAGAATATAAAGAAATTGACTGAAGAACAATCGAAGTCGAAGCAGGATATAGAGAAACTGGAAAAGGAAGTGACTGCTTGTACACAGCAGTTGGCAGAGCAGGATGCTGTAGTTAAAGCTTTGCAGCGGCTTTATGAAAATGCCCGTATGGCGGTAGGAAAGGATGTGAAAGCATTGCGTCAGCAGTTGCAGGAAGGGGAGGCCTGTCCGGTTTGTGGAAGTACGACACATCCTTATCATCGGGAACAAGAGGTAGTGGATACTCTTTACCGGAATATGGAACAGGAATATAATACCGCAGTGTCTGCTTATCAGCAGATAAATAATCGCAGCATTGTCCTGCAACGAGATTTAACCCATCAAAGGGCAACTGAGGTACAGATAAAAGAACAGTTGTCCGTTTTACAACAAGAAGGATTGCCGGCTGGAGAGGAAGAACATATACAGAATCGGTTAAATGAGTTGGCGGAACGTATTTCAGCTTATCAGCATCTGTATGCGGAATGGCAGCAGAACGATGAGAAAATAAAGAAATTGCGGACACACTGTGATGCTCTGCGTGAGAATGTCTCACAGTGTCGTTTGGCTGCGCAAAAGGTATCAGCAGCTAAAGAACAGTCGGCTATTTTACAGAAAGCAGCTGTTGATGAGCAACAAAGATTCGAAGTGATCGCTAAAGCGTTGGATGCACTCCGACAGGAACGTTCTTTGTTATTAAAAGGGAAGAGTGCGGACGAAGCTGAGGCTGCTGTTGCCCGAAGAGAAAAAGAATTGAATGAGGCGTTGGAAAGGGCTCGTAAACAAGTGGAAGGAGTACAAAATCGTTTTTCCGGCCTGCAAGGAGAAATGAAACAACTGTCCGTTGTCATTGAAGAACTTCGGGAGCAACAGAAAGGTATTGAATTTCCGGAACAGCTTCCTCAGGCTATAGCGAAACAGCAGGAAGATAATCTTAATACGGAACGTACGTTATCGACTGCGGAGGCATGTCTGTTGCAGCAGGCAAAGAATAAAACAATCTTTGAGCAGATAACCAAAGAACTTACCGAAAAACAGGCAGTTGCCGTACGTTGGGCTAAATTGAATAAATTGATTGGTAGTGCCGACGGTGCTAAATTTAAAGTTATAGCCCAAAGTTATACTTTAAATCTGTTATTGCTTCATGCCAACAAACATCTGGCTTATCTTTCCAAACGGTATAAGTTACAGCAAGTTCCCGATACACTGGCGCTTCAGGTGATTGATTGCGATATGTGTGACGAGATACGTACGGTATATTCGCTTTCGGGAGGTGAATCTTTCTTGATTTCACTGGCACTTGCATTGGGCTTATCTTCGCTTTCGAGCAATAATTTGAAAGTAGAATCCCTGTTTATCGACGAAGGATTCGGCTCGTTGGATGCTGACAGCCTGAGAACAGCCATGGAAGCTTTGGAGCAGCTACAGATGCAGGGACGGAAAATCGGAGTCATTTCCCATGTACAGGAAATGAGTGAACGTATTTCAGTTCAGGTGCAGGTACATAAGAAGATCAATGGAAAAAGCGTGCTTACCGTCGTAGGGTAAGCACCGTTATTTCCGGCCATGCACCGAAGCGAAAAGGAAGTCCGACATAGCCGATGCCTTCATTTACGTACAAACCACGTGTCCCTTCCAGATACATCCCGCTCCATTCGGGATAGATATAAGAGGAAGGAGAATGATTCCCGAATTTTAACTGCATAGCGTGGGTATGCCCTGCCAGCATTAAATCGATGTCTGTTTGTGGGAGTACTTCCCGTCTCCAGTGGGTAGGGTTATGGCTTAAAAGTATCTGGAACATTCCTTCGGTTCCCCGCATCGCTTCGGGGAGGTCAGCATATTGGGAGAAAGGCGGTTCTCCTTCGTTTTCAACTCCAATAAGGGCGATACTGTCGCTGCCCTGAATCAGAATCGTATGAGAATTATTCAATAACTTCCAGCCCATAGCGGCTTGTCTTTGCAGGAGATCATTCAGATTATCGTCTTGCTCTTGCTGGCTTTTCCAGCGGAAATAAGGGCCGTAATCATGATTTCCTAAAATGGAGTAGACTCCATCTTTGGCTTTCAGTCCGGACAGTATATCTTGAAAATCATTTAGTTCGACTGCACGATGATTAACCAGATCTCCGGTAAAGACAATAAGATCGGCCTGTTGCTCATTCACCAGTTTTACTAACTTCTGAATAGCGGAAGTATTTCCCTGCCAACTTCCGATGTGAATATCTGATAACTGGACAATACGGTATCCATCGAAAGCCGATGGAAGCTTGGGCGAGGAATAAGTTACCTTTTTGACGTCAAACTGCGTGCGTCCGATAAAAGACCCGTAGATGATCATTACGATAGAAATCACGGCTAATGTCAGCCCGGTACAGATAAAGGGAGTTCGGGGCCACCGTAGCCATTTGTGGAAAGGTACCCCGATAATCGTGCAGAGAGACAGCAATAGTTTAGGAGCCGTAAACAGGAAGAAAAAGATGGAAAACCATCCAATAGCCTGTGTATGGCGTTCGGCAAAGGCGTTATTGGAGAAGTAAACCAGATAAAGTAATCCTGTGGATAACAGGAAAGCAGGCAGCCAGTAGAGGATTCTCAGCCAGCGTTTTGCCGTCAGATGAACGATAAATCTGAGATACAGATAAATGTCTGGTAGAATAAGGAAAATAAGTAAAAATATAAATAGGCGTTGCAACATAACAGCACGGATATTAAATTTTTAGTTGAAATAGGCGAAGCATCTGACTCTGGTCAACTGTCTATGATTTTAAGTTCGTCCAGGTTCTTCTTGATTTCCTGAATACGGTTCAGGAATTTCTTGCGATAAATCCACAAGATCAGCCCCAGCCCAGCTCCCCAAAGCAGGATAAAAAACAGAATGATGGCTATTCCATATTGCCATATCTGCCAATAAATAAATGAGAGTACTGCCAGTATAAGAAGGAAAGCAGTAGCAATCAGACGTTCCCGAATCATCCATCGGTGGATGCGGTTG
>ENA-OYWQ01000900-OYWQ01000900.1-human-gut-metagenome-genome-assembly--contig:-NODE-900-length-13869-cov-17.830607_pt1 | contig 13869 bp, 7 predicted proteins | sample MGYA00244810_ERZ653396 | MGnify/ENA primary metagenome ERZ653396 (study PRJEB26926, sample SAMN06165045) | human gut metagenome | biome: ENVO:00009003; feature: ENVO:2100002; material: ENVO:00002003... | reverse complement strand
TGTTCGGCATCGGCGGGAACGCCAAGGAAGTGCAGGCGGCTATAGACCGTCTTACAGACCGGAACGAGCTGCTGCAGACCTCGATAGAGGATCTGACCGACACCATCAAGCAGAGCCAGGGGACGAAGAGTGTGGCGGCTTACCGCGACGCGTACAAGATGCAGCAGGAAACGAATTCGAACTACCTGCAGATGGCTATGGCGCAAGCCGGCTACCACGGAAGTCACCACAGCTGGAACTACTACTGGGGCGGTTTCAACCAGGCACAGATAGACAAACTGAGCGGACAGATCGGCCGCCAGTGGGACGGGAACCTGTGGAGCCTGAGCCCGGAGGAAATGAAGGCACTGCGCAGCAACGTGGATATGTGGACGCAAATCCAGAATACCGGTAAGGGAGGCTATGGCGGGCGACTGACCGAGAAACTGGATGACTACATAGACCAGGCCGGCAAGCTGGAGGAACTGACCGACCAGCTGTATGAAGGGCTGACGGGCATTTCGTTCGACGGTATGTACAGCAGCTTCATCGACAACCTGATGAACATGAAGTACGGTGCCAAGGATGCGGCGGAGGATATATCCGAGTACTTCATGCGGGCGATGCTGAGCAACAAGATCGGTGAGATGTACAGCGAGAAACTGAAAGGCTGGTGGGAGAAGTTCGGCAAGGCCATGGAGGACAACGAACTGACCGAGGCGGAACGGAACGCGCTGATGGAAGAGTACATGCAGTATATGGATGAAGCCCTTGCCCTGCGTGACAACCTGGCGGCGGCCACGGGCTACGACAAGACCGAAGCCGGCGGCACCAGTCAAAGCGCGAAAGCGGGCGGCTACACGGCCATGACGTATGACCAGGGCACGAAGCTGGAGGGGATGTTTACCGGCGGTTTGCAACATTGGTCGAGCATGGACGACCGGCTGGAAAGCGTGTCGGAGAAGATGGACACGGCCGAAGGCCACCTGGCCCGGATAGCCGAGAACACCGGTGTGAGTGCCGGCCACCTGGGCGAGATAAAGGATGAGATAAAGAAAATGATACGTGACGGACTAAAAGTGAAATGACATGGCAGATATATTGGGCGGGCTGGTGCTGGTGAACGGCACGGACATCTGGACGGAATACGGCGTGTTCCTGGTGGAGGACCGGCGCGGTGGCATGGATAACCTCTCGGCGATCCTGACCCCGAGCAAGACGAAGAAGGAGACGGCCGTGGACATACGGGAGGAGGACGGGGAGAAATACAGTGCGGTCCTTACCCCGAGGAACGAGGCGCGTGACGTGACGCTGCACTTTGCCCTGTATAACAAGACAAAGGAGGGATGGCTGCGGAAATACTTCGCGTTCATCAATTTTCTGAAAAAAGGGAAGGACGGGTGGCTCGACATCGCGTTTCCCCAGCTTGATCTGACCCTGCACGTGAAATACACGGACAGTCCGAAGTTCACCCCGCTGACCTATTTGTGGAAGGAAGGGGTCCACGCCGGGAAATTCAAGGTGAAGTTCCGCGAGCCGGTACCGATTATATAACCATTCAAAGACGATTCGAATATGCTTCTAACGATATACGATAAAGCTGGGGCCAAGCGTGCGGACGTGGCTGCAAGTGACAGTTCGACGCAGAGCAAGGAGGTGCAGGGCGACAACGTGCTGGCGCTCTCCTTCACGCATTATGCCCATATCCCCCTTGATGTAGGCGACTTCACGGACTACATGGGCGAGCGGTACTGGCTGACGGAGCGGTACACCCCGAAAGAGAAAAGCGGGAGCGAGTGGGAGTATAACCTGAAGCTGTACGGTATCGAGAGCCTGATCAGGCGTTTTCTCGTGCTGGAGACAACGGACGGCGACACCAATCCCCTGTTTACATTGACGGCCACGCCGCGGGACCATGTGGCGATGGTGGTGAAGGCCATCAACGACGGCATGGGTAACATTACCGACTGGAAGGTGGGGCAGGTGGACGGTACCGATCTTATCGTGATCGACTATGAGGGCATGTACTGCGACCAGGCTTTGAAGGAGATCGCCGGCAAGGTGGGAGGCAAGGCCGAGTGGTGGGTCGAGGGGCAGACGGTAAACGTGTGCCGTTGCGAACACGGTGAGGAGATCACGTTGGGATACGGCAAGGGGCTGACCTCCCTGGAGCGGGATACGAGCAATACGGCGAAGTTCTACACACGCCTTTTCCCGATCGGCAGCAGCCGGAACATCGACGCCGAGAAGTACGGCAGCCCCCGTCTGATGCTCCCCGGAAAAAAGAAGTACGTGGAGGTGGGCGTGGACGAGTACGGTATCTATGACCACTACGAACAGGCCGCCTTCAGCGATATCTATCCCCGGCGGGTGGGAACGGTAAGCAGTGTCCGCAGTGAGGAGGTGACGGACGAGGAAGGTAAGGCCTTTACCGTCTATTACTTCAAGGACGGCGGGATGGATTTCGATCCTAACGATTATGAGTTGGCCGGTGAGACGAAACGCGTCTCCTTCCAGAGCGGTGACCTTTCCGGGCTGGGAGAGGGGGACGACCATTATTTCGAGGTGAATTTCGATAGCGCCACCCGTGAGTTTGAGATCATCACGATCTGGCCTTACGGTGATGATACGCAGCTTCCAGGCGGCAAGCTCGTCCCGAAGGCCGGGGACACCTATGTCCTTTGGAACATCCGGATGCCGGATAAGTATTACCGGCTGGCAGAGGAGGAATTTGCGACTGCGGTGGACGAATACAACAAGGACCACTGGCTGGATATCGCCGCTTACAAGGCTCCGACCGATCATGTGTGGATCGAGCAGCAGGAAGTCGATTTGTTTGTCGGCCGGCGTGTGCGTTTGGAGAGTGCCGAGTATTTCCCAAAGGACGGCTACCGCAGGAGCCGCATTACGAAGATCACCCGTAAGGTAAACCTTCCCGGGGAGATGGACCTGGAGATCAGCGACGCCCTGCAGGTATCGAAATTTGACAGGGTAAACGACAGTATAGGGGAATTGAAAAGCTATACGAAAGCCAAGGCCGAAAGTTCCGGGCTTCCCGATATTATCCGGAGCTTCGATAATACGCTGCCGACCGACAACAACCTTTTCTCGGCAAAAAGAAGCCAAAGGGAATTCCTGAGTAAACGCCATCGGGATACCGCTGCCGAGGTGATCGGTTTTCTGAAAGGGGCTTATTTTGGGGATTACAAAGCCGGTGAATCCGGAGGCAATGTTGACGGCGACGGGAACGCCGAGTTTCTGACGGCTGTTATCCGGGAATTGCTCCGCAGTACCCGTTTCGTGGACGGCATGTTCGGCGAGGGTTGGCAGCTATGGATAGATAAAATAACGGGGCTGAGTAATCTCACGATAGACAAGGCGACCATCCGGCAGACGTTGGTAGCCTTGGAACTGCTCATAGAAACGGTTCGCAGCGTAAGGGGGCAGCTGGTTGTATCCGCAGCCAACGGTAAGATCAAGACCGTGACCAAGGAGGGCAACAATTACCGTATCATCTTTGAGCAGGAGAACACGTTCGTGGCGCACGACCTGATGCGCTGTGCCGTTTTTACGGGGGCGGAGATTCGGGGTTACTGGGTGGAAGTGTCGGAAGGCGACACGGAAGGGATAACGGTACCCCAGAGGGAGTTTGGCGGGACGGAACCGAAGGCGGGTGACGAGTGTGTATTGATGGGTAACACGGAAAACCCGCTCCGGCAGAACCTGATCAGCATATCGGCCACCGAGGACGGCCAGCCACGTGTTGACATACTGGATGGCGTGATGGCGAAAAACTTCAACGGCTGTTTGCGCTGCCGGGTGGGTAATCTTGACGGTATCAAGGACAGCGCTTTCCCGGCGAATAGCCAACCACACGGGAACGGTCTCTATGGCGACAACGTATATTTGAAAGGTACGTTCGTCCTCATGACCGGCGAGGATATCCTGACGAAATTTGAAATTACGGAGGGTAAGATACAATCAGCCGTGGAGGGTCTGCGCGACGAGGTGAGGGAGGAGCAGAGCTTTTTCGATAACACCACGTTTACCGAGGGGATGAGTAAATGGATAAGCGGGTACAAGGCCGCGTTCCTGACTTTCGGCGGCAAGTGGATTCTTGCCGGTAACAAACTGTTAGCATCGAGCGAGAACGGCAACGTGGAGGTCGTAAAGACCGGCAAGGTTCCTTACGTCAGGATAACGAACAGTTATATCATGCAGAAGAACGGGGATTTCCGCACGATTCCCGATTTCAAGGAGTTGAACGGGGACGGGCTTCGCATTTCCGGGCTATGTCTACCTGTCCTTCCATTACAAGGTGATCGAGGCCGGACACCTGCGTATCGAGTTTGTCAATTCCAACAAGAACGGATACGAGAATTTCAACATGTTCGCTTACGACGGTGATTTGCCGGTCGGTGGGGAGAAGGTATTCAACCATTCCGGGCTGTGGAACGGGACCGGTGACTTCAAGCTGTCGTTCACGGGTGTTATCCAAGTGTCCTTGTTGGTGTTCTCGACAGACCGGACGGATGCCCTGGCGTACAAGTATGCCACGTTCTTCGACCAGTCGGAGAAGATGATCCGAATCGCGGCGGCGAATTTCGATAAGGACGGCAATGTGCTGGAGGCATCCTCCATTATCACGACGGCCAAATATAACAGGCTGATTTCTGTCCATTTCGATGAGAACGGGGAATTGCGGAATAAATCCGGGTTGGTGACTACCTCCAATTTTTCCAAGCTGTTCGCTGAGGGCGTTACAAGCAACGGGCTTGTAAAGAAGGCGGAACTGAATGTCTATGTCAAGCGTGACGAGTTCGGCAATCTTGTTTCCGGTGTCACCATTAAAGCCGACCAAATCAAACTGGAGGGGCTTGTTACGGCTAACGGCTATTTCAAGGTCCTCACGGACGGGAGTATCGAGACTCGGAACGCGAACATCAGCGGTACTGTCAAGGCGAGCGGCGGTAAGATTGGCGGCTTTACCATCGATTCCGGCCGTCTGTATTGGAAGAGCCGCGATTATTTCGGAAACGATTCCCGGAGTTTGAAACTGGGAGTCTCGAGTTCCTCGACGGAGGGGATCGTGGACGTGGCCTTCAATGGCGCTACCAGTGGGCGGTTTGGCGTAAAATCAGTCGGGGCGACATCCGGTGGGGCCGCTATATACGCATCGATAGGCTCCTTAACCTACCCGGCCAGCGGTATGACCTATGCCGGGTTCTTTGTGGGTCCGGTAGATGTAAGGGATACCGGTAGCGGATTGACAAGTGATGTTTGTGCGTCGAAAGGGTTCCGGTACATCAAGAGCCGCAATTCCGACGGTACATACGTGTATAACGAGGGTGTGAACTGGGGGGATGGTGCCGCCCAGAATCCCGACCTTGACAAAATAAGACTTATCGTGAGGGGCGGCATCATAGTCGGCTATACAGGGGAATAAACATTTAAAACCAAAGAGATATGAAAGTTGACTTAAACAGGAGATTCAGGGGCTTTGACGGGAACGAGCTTGGCGGCGACAACATCGCCACCGCCGTAGCGGAGGCCCTGTTCAATTACGGAAAAGACAAACCGGTAGGCCGTGATGAGAAGTTCAAGGCTTACGTCCTGTGCCAGCGTATCATCCAGGGCGGTGGAATCCTGGAGATCACCACCGAGGAGGGTACGCTTATCAAGGAGGTATGTGGCGAGAGCCTGACGGCCGGCGGTTACGGCCAAGTTTATGAACTGATAGAGGGAGGGGTTTGATATGGCACTGACAGAATCGGATATCGCCCAGGTTTTGGAGGCGGTCAAGGCGGAATCGAAGAGTGTCGAATCCCTTGAGACGGTCGGCTCGCTGAGCGGGGTCAAATCCCTGCCGGGACAGAAAGGTGACAAACTGGTGAACGTCCCGATCACCTTATTGAGCAAGCCAGCCGATGACGCGGCGGCCCGGGCGATCAAGGCCGCTGAAAGGGTGGAGGGATTGGCTCCCGAAATGGAAGCGGCCACCCAGGAGACAAAAAAGGCCATTCAGACGGCGGGTGAATCGGCGGCAAAGGCGGAGGCGGCCGCGAAGAAGGCCGAGGATGCGATAGCCCAAGGCTACAAACATAAGGAGATGAGTGAGGAGGAGTTTGAAAGTCTCCCGGAAAAGGACGGCAAGACCATTTACCTGATTTACGAGGAGGAATAGGTATGATAAGTGTTGGAAACAAAGAGGTGACGGCCATCCGTGTAGGCGAACGGGTGGTGGCGACGGTCTATATAGGGGCCAGGCTGGTTTGGCAAGCCATCCGGAGCTGTTTCGGCGCGGGCTTTTGGCGCGGTGACAAACCCTGGAGCCGAACGGATGGCTGGAAACGGATGAAATAACTTTTAAAGAATAACGATATGGCGAAAAAAGTGTATGACGAGGACGGTCTGGATATGCAGAAGACCGATTGGTCCGGTGACGAATCCACGGGTAATCTTCCGGTGAGCGGCCGGTTGGTGGAGAACTATATCAAAAGTATTGATGACAAGGCCACCCCTACGGAGGAGCTGGCCGCCGGTGAGACGAAAGCCCCCACGAGCGGCGCGGTGTTCGCCTCGCTGGTGGGTACCGTGACGAATATCGACGTGACGGACAGCGAGGACGGCACTCAGTACGTGATGACAGTCACGCAGAAGGATAGCGAAGGGGGGGAAAGCGACAGGGAGGTGCGCTTTTCCAAGTATAGCGACGACGACAAGGTGGTGGTGAATATAGACCTGACCGATGCTTCGGGTTCCTCCTTGCCCGCTTCCCAGTATTTGTCGTTGGGTACCGGTTTCGTGGTGAGATATGCCGTTGGCGTGGGCACGGCCGGTGGCGGCGAGGTGAGTGGCTACAGCGACCTGAAGGCCAAGGTGGTCGTAAAACGTGGCTCCACGGTCCTTTCGGAATTCCAGGATGCGGAGTTTGTCGGCGTTACGGCCGGTCAGAACTATACTTTTGACGCGTCGCCTTACCTGAAGGATGCCACGACCTACACCGTGCAGGTGGAGGCGCAGGCCGGTTATGATGGCGGTACGCTGATGAAAACCGCTACCGCCAGGGTGACGATGGTGGCTATGGAACTAAGTACCACTTATTCGGTTGGGAACGGACTGGCTGACGGGGGATACCGGAACGACGTGAACATCCCATTTACAGCTAAGGGAACGAGTGGCGAGAAGAACATCTACTACCGTATCAACGGCGGGCAGCCCTATACGCTTGGCCTGTCAGCCGGTTCCGGTGTCCAGCAGAAGAACGTCACCGTTGCGCTGAGTGAAATGCGGGAGGGCATGAACGTGGTGGAAGCCTATGCGCTGCACGAGAACTCCGGCGTGGTGAGCGAGATACACTACCTGACCCTACTGAAAGCCGGGGAAGGTGTGACGGCCTATGCCGGCATGATGTTCAACCACCGGGCGGCAGGGTTCCAGCGTGACTGGAAGCACCCCGTACTGGAGGCAGAGCAGTTCACGGCGTGGAACTTCACGTATGCCGGCTATGACAGGGATGCGTACACGGCCCGTGTGAAAGTGACCAGCCGGGGCAGTGTGGTGAAGGAAGACCTGCTGCAGCGCGGTGAGACCGGCAGCTACGGGCGTACGAACGTGAACGTGGAACCGCTGGATTACCGTGTGTCGTGCGGTGATGCCGTGCTTGAGGTGCAGGTAAACACCACATCGCACCCCGACATTGAAGCCACGCTGGCACCGGATGCCGTGTGCACGTTCGATGCCTTCGGGCGAAGCAACACGGAAAACAACCCGGAAAGCTGGGTGAGCGGGGACAAACGGATGGAATTCCGTGATGTGCTGTGGAGCGTGAACGAATACGGCGCAGGAAGCGGCTGGCACAAGGACCGCCTGCTGCTGGCCGGCGGTGCGGGCATGACACTGACGGCAGACGGCGGTTATCGCCCGTTCAATGAGGCGGACAAGCCCGAGGGTTTTGCCATCCGTGACGTGGGCATGACGTTGGAGATAGAATACAGCACGGCCAACGTGACTGACACCGACGCGGAGCTGATCACCTGTCTGGGCACCCTGCAAAACGGCAACCGTTACGGGCTGGTGGTGACCCCGGAGGAGGCGAAGTTCCTTACCGGCGTGGTGACGGAGGCGATGGATGCCGGTCAGGTCCTGCGCTATGAGGACTCGGTGGGTACGAAGTTTGAACCCGGTAAGAATATCCGTATCACTTACGTGTTCTACCCGGACGTGGAGACCAACGAGCAGCGGACGCTGATCGGCTTCTATGTGAACGGGGAGGAGTCGGCCGCCTCGAAGTGGCTGGACAAGGTGAACTTCGACATCCGGAGCCAGCTGGAGTTTAAATCGGAGGGGGCTGATCTGAACGTGAAGAGCGTGCGCATCTATAACAAGGCGCTGACCTCGGACGAGGTGCTTAACAACTACATCGTGGACCGCAACCATCTGGAGGATGCCGACGGGGAACCGGGCGTGCGCTCGCTGGATGAGGACAACCGCGTGCTGAACGAGGGGGACACGGTGAGCATGGAGAAGCTGATGGGACTGATGAAGAAGCGGCGGAACTCGATCCTGGTACTGATAGGCACGGGCAGCGTGGGCAGTGAGGTGCCAAGCGAGAGCGACACGCTGAACGTGATGGACGCGCTGGCCCAGCTGAACAACAAGAAGGCCAACAAGCTGTGCCGGGAAGTTAGATTCTACAACGGTGAGAACCGGGCGCTGGACTGGATAGCCCGTGACATTTATCTGCGTATCCAGGGTACCAGTTCGGTGAACTATGCCCGCAAGAACCTGCGCTTCTACTTCCAGAAGACAGCCAGCGGTTACACGGCACGGATGAGCTACGGCGAGATAGACGGTAACGGGCAGCAGAGCAACCCGACAGCTACGGAGGGTAAGAAGAACCTGTTCCGACTGCGGGACAACTCGGTGGGGGCGAAACTCGCCTGTGCGAAGTGTGACTTTTCGGACTCCTCCATGACCACCAACACCGGTGGCGCGAAGTTCATCCATGACGGCATGAAGGAAATGGGTATCCTGACCCCTGCCCAGCAGTATGCCGCCGACCATGCGGATACGTGCAAGGAAGACATACGCTCGGCCATTGACGGCTTGCCCTGTGACCTGTTTGTGGCAAAGAGTGTGGATGAGGATCTGACCTACTACGGCCAGTACAACATGAACAACGAGAAGAGCGACAGCTACCCGATATTCGGCCAGGACAAGACCATCGGCGAAGAACAGTGGGGGACCGGTGATACGCTGAACTACCTGCAGGCGAACGGCGACCGGCCGAAGGAATACCTGCCCATCTGCATCGAGACGTTGAACAACTCGAACGACCTGTGCCTGTTCCGCTGGCTGCCGTCCACGGAGCCCGACCATACGGACTTCATGGATTTCAACTTTGACGGCGGTTTTGAGTTCAACCATCCGAAAGACGTGTTCTGGAACGATGGCGGAGGTGATGCCGAAGAAGAACCGAACATCAAGGAACACCTGGGCACCGGTGACAAGTACGACAAGATGTACAAGGCGCTTGACCGCATGATGAGTTTCCTTTATAAATGCGTGAAGGAAACGCCTGCCGGCAAGAATCTGGCCTATAACAAGGAGACGCACACCTTTGACGGGGTGGACTATGAGGATGACGGCAACAAGTTCCCGACGGCCAAATGGGTGAGCCTGACCTTCAAGGCGGAAGCCGGGAAGTATTTCAACCTTCCCAACCTGGCCGCCTACTACCTGTATGTACAGTTCAACCTGGGTGTGGACCAGCTGGCGAAAAATATGCTGGTGCGGACATGGGACGGCGTGATGTGGTGGATAACCTATTACGACGGTGACTGCCAGCTGGGTTCGGACAACAAGTCGTTCCTGACCGGGAAGTATGACGACAACCGGCAGACGAAGCGAGACGGGGCCTATGTGATGCAGGGACACAACAGCTGGCTGTGGAACCTGATACTGGGCAATATGGGCAATCTGCTGGAGGAAGTGATGACCAGGGGTGTGAACGGCGGTACCAGCTTCATGAGTGCCTTCAGCATCCAGAAGGCCGTTGACCATTTCGACACCGAGCAGATGAAGAAGTGGTGCAGCCGGCTGTACAACAAATCAGGCATCTTCAAGTATGTGTATCCGTTCCTGAACGAGATGCCGGTGGGGGCTGACGGTGCCAAACAGACGTATCCGCAGATCTACGGTCTGAAGGGTTCGTTGAAAGCTCACCGTAACTATTTCATCCAGCGCAGGTATGACCTGAAGCAGGTGGAGTACGGTTATGTCTCTACGCTGGGCGCCCAGTTCTACCAGAGTACGGCATCGCTGGACAAGGCATACAAACTGAAGCCGATGCAGTACCGGCTGACCATCCCGTACCGTGTGCAGCTTTCCACCAGCAACGGCGTGCAGGCCGACAGCGGCGTGGTGGATGCGGACGTGCTCCACTCCCTGCAGCTGACCCGTGCCTTCGGTGAGAACGACCCGCTGAAGATTATCGGCGCGGCCAAAGTCAAGGAGCTGGTGTGGCATGAGGACGCGTTCGCCATCGGATTCAATTTCGGCTTGCTTACCTCATTGGTTAAACTTGACATGAGCGTGGAGAAAGCCAGCGGTTATCGTAACGGTTCATTCATGGCCTCGACGAACGGCATGCTTCTTCTGGAAGAGCTTAATATGCGCAACAACCTGCTGGCACGGAATGGCGATAACGGCAACGTGACGACCTTGGACTTGAGCTGGCAGGGACGGTTGAAGAAGCTGGACGTGAGAGGCACGGGGCTTACCCGCGTGAAACTTGCCACCGGTGCGCCTGTTGTGCAGTTATGCTTGCCGGAAACGATAGAGGAACTGTTTCTGGAATATCTTCCCAGGTTGGCAGAGAGCGGATTGGTACTGGATGGCATCGGTAACGTGCGAGGCTACCGGTTCATGGGTTGTCCGGGCATTGACGGGTTTGCCATGCTGGAACGTCTTCATCAGGCCAAGTTGAACGGTAGCGGTAAACTGGAGCGTTTTGTCCTTGACATCGATATGGAGGATGACGGCAGGCTGCTCGGGAAATACTACGATTATGGTACCTATACCTCCACCGGAGCGATAGACAACCGTCATTCCGGATTGCGTGGCAGGCTCAGCCTGACAAAGTACATGGATGACGAACAGGCCGACCGGTATCGTGAGCGGTATCCGGAACTGGAGATCGTACAACCGGCCTACAGCATCATCGAGTCGGACGAAAGCGCTCCGGACGATGCCAACATTTCCAACCCGGACAACGAGACCGGTTATAAGTATGGCAATACTTACGTCATGAATGCCCACGTGGCGGCGATCCTCAAGAAGCGCCACCGTGTGCTTGCCAAGGTGACGAAAAAGCCCACGAGCCGTAAAGTGGAGATGGCGGGCCAGACGGTTGACGTGAACAATCCGGACGGCGAGATGACCTATTGTCCGTTGGATGATACCAGCAGTAATAAATACTACGATGGCAGCGCAGCCAAACTTGACAGCAGCGAGGGCGACTGGATGATGTACGAACCGTTCTTTTGGTCGAAAGGTGTCAATGACTACCTGAACGAGAAATATTACAGCTGTTACAGTTCCAACGGCCCTGACGATATGCCTCCTGTTCCGGATGTGACGGTGCTGACGTTGGACGACATCAAAGACACGCAGGGCGGTTTCCTTACAGAGCGCAAACTTTTGAGTGGCAAACCCACGTTGAAGGATTCTTATAGCACGGACAAGACCTATTCAGTCTGCAAGGTGGATGTACAAGGCTATAAGCGTGTACGTTTTCCGAGTGTTCCCGGTACGGGTTTGGTCGGCAGTCTATTTGTTGACGGCTCCGGAAACGTGGTCAAAACCATCGTGGTCTCTACGATCGGTCTGAAGTTCGAGGCCGGCATGTACTTGATATCGGATGTTCCGGAGGACGCCACGGCCTTGCACTTCTCGATCCTGAACACGGCCGAGTTTGACAAGGTGGTTCTTTCCAACTCCGACAAGATCGAGGATATGGAGCCCGATTGGGTGGCCAACGAGGAACATCTTTGCGCGGTAGTAGGCAGTAGCGTGGTAGGTAGCAAGTTGCGTTCATGCATAACAGGTAATTCCACGACGGCCAGCATGAACTGGATCGACTTTCATTATTACTCGGTTCAGCGCGGTATGCAACAGATAGACGCGTTGATGCACTCCCGTATAGCGAACTTGTTTTACGCAAGATATGGCCGTCGTGACAGCCAGGAACAGTGCGGAGGCGGTCAGCATACGAGCAATCGTATCACGGGCGGTACAGCCGGTTATGGTATGCAGGATACGATCGGTTATGACGAAGCGTATAAAATAAACGACAAGATCACGAATTCCATCGTGGACGGTTCTATCCACCAGTACGCTTGGTATCGTGGCCAGGACGAGTATGGTTCTCCGACCGTGACTCAGGTAAACAATATCAGTTGTCTGGGCTATGAGGACATCTACGGCCATAAGTACGAGATGATGGACGGTGTTGATTTACCCAACGATAGTGGCAACCAAGGTAAATGGCGTATTTGGATGCCGGACGGCACGGTGCGTTGGGTGAAGGGTAAAACGATCAGTGACCAGTGGATAACAGGTGTTGCCCATGGTAAATACATGGATATCGTACCGGTAGGAACAGCTAACGGCTCGTCCAGTACATATTATTGCGATAAATATTGGATAAGTACCGCAGCCTTCCGTGTGGTCTATCGCGGGTGCAGCTATGCGAGTGCGAGTGGCGGCGTGTCGAATGCGGGTGCGGGTTACGATGCATCGTACTCGGGCACGGGTGTCGGCTCCCGTCTGGCCTTCCGCGGCAAACTCGTTCGGGCGGAAAGCGTGGAAGCGTATAAAGCGATTCGCGAAGTGTTGTAAGCGCAAAGCGCCAAAGCGTGGAGCGAAGCGACTAAAACGAAAGAACGGTGTTCGGATGGTTTCTGAACACCGTTCGTGTTATTATAAATACCGGCGTAAGCCGGTCGAAAATGTTTTAAGAAAATGAAATTTGATAGTGCTTTAGTATGTGTGAGAGAGTGCACAACACACCAATTTATACTATACAAATGTAGCGATTTTTGGCGAGATTACCAAATTTCTTAGTAATAATTAGAAGTGAGAAATTAAGCGGAAAAGGGCAGGGTAGGGGGTGTTTAGGGGTGCGAAAAAAAGAACGTTTCGTTTTGGGAAAAAGAACGTTTCGTTCCCCAAAGTCGAAACATTTCGTTTTGCGGATTATAAATTAGAATTGCAATCGTTTTCATGTGTCATTATATTTAAAGTTTATATATAAGCAAATTTAAGGAATAATCTGTTACGTTGTTTTCAGTAATAGGACTTTAACTAAATTTCTTTTAGTTTTTTTGACAACCTCAATAACATACTCTTTCGGATTGGCTATCAGTCATGCGTCTTTCTTTTGTTCTTTCAGAATGTTTGTGTCAATGACCCTGTATTACAATATTGTTTTAAATGTGTTGTATGTTGGTCTATATATAGTTTATTCTGTGCATTTTTTATGCATAAGATTTTTCTTTAAAATATTTGTTATAGCTTTGCTATCACAAATAACTGAATGTGTTTTTATTTTTAGATTCATTAAACTGGGATGTTGTAAGGCATCTTGATAAGTAAAGCAGTTTGTATTGAAAAAGGCAGGATTGGTGAATCCCGTCTTTTTATGTATCTTTTTGTTATAAGAATAGCCTCTGCTTGTAAAGGTAGAGGCTATTCTTTATTCAAAGAGACGCAAAATATATTATTTCAGTATTTCACCTTTTTCATTGAAGAACACCGTACTTTCAGTTCCTTCCTTGTCTGTCAGAACAACCTGATAGGTCTTGCTGCCATCCTCTGCCGCTTCCA
>ENA-OYWQ01000891-OYWQ01000891.1-human-gut-metagenome-genome-assembly--contig:-NODE-891-length-13905-cov-9.974729_pt1 | contig 13905 bp, 10 predicted proteins | sample MGYA00244810_ERZ653396 | MGnify/ENA primary metagenome ERZ653396 (study PRJEB26926, sample SAMN06165045) | human gut metagenome | biome: ENVO:00009003; feature: ENVO:2100002; material: ENVO:00002003... | reverse complement strand
CCAGTTTGCATCATGGAAACCAATACCGCCATTAAACGGCATCCAGTACGTTACCGGCTGTTCATATTCGTATTTACCGTTTGCCAGCTGTTTACCTCTGAGCACATCCGGGCTCTTCTTATAATAAAGCGTATAAATACCGGCCGGAGTCTGACGGTCAGAATATCTCATATCACCGGAAACAATATCTGACTCAAAAATATCTTCTCCGTTCTGGTAAAAATACATATGCTGTTCAGACAGATCCACTTCAATATAAGTATTTCCTATATCATTGTAACCATGTGCATTGGCTGTCATAGAATAAACCGGCTCTCTGGTTGTCTGTGTCCCTGACTGGATTTCCTGTGTCAGCTGTGCAACCTCTGAAGCCTGGTCTATCTGCCATCCATATGCAGAACCGTATACACTGACAGTTCTTCCACTTGTTGTCTGAAACTCTCTTTCAGTTCCCACCGTATCATGAGCCGCCGCAAGCTGCGCTACATAATCTGCGATGTGCTGTCTGAAAGATGTATCATCCATGATCAGCTGTCCTTTTTCATCAAAATTCAGCCAGTCCTTGATCGTATTTCCATCCAGGGTTTCCGTTTCATCTCCAAAAGTATACGTAATGTTTGCTTTTGTGAAATTGTTACATGCATTAAGAGACGCCTGCAGATCCGGATTGTCGCTGGTGATATCTGCTTTTACATACACGTCCGGCTCACTGTCGAAATCAACCGAAGTTTTATTTCCTGAAACAGCTTCCGAAAGCACGTTATAAGCATTTTTCAAATCCAGCTTACTTCCCGCTGTCTCCGGAACAATCTCAAACTGCGAATCTCCATATGCGACATATGCATTCTCAGGAGCTACCTGATTCTCTTCCTGTGCACAGTTAAGTGCCTTCACCTGTTTTTTCAGTTTTTCTTTATCGTAAGTCGTGTTCTCAGCGGCTGTATAGCTCTTCTTTTCAAAAAAACCTCTAATCCATTCATAAGGTTTCTGACCTTTCAGAAGTTTCAGAACACTTCCATCAGAAACATAACTATAGCCGATCTGATCTCCGCTGATCGTCTGCGGATCCAGATTTCTGGAATCAACCTCTATGGAATAGTTCTCTACTGTCTTCGCAATCTTCTGTTCTGCCTCATAAGCAGTTTTACCTGAACAGTCAATACCATTGATTGATGTTCCTTCAAAGAATTTATCCGAATAATAATATGACATACCCGCATATGCGGCTCCGGCGCTTACAATAACCATTGCCACTGCGATTCCTGTAATCTTTAATCCTTTATGCTTCTTGCGGACAGGTGGTTCATAAGGTGCAAGATCTTCATCACTGATCGGTACATACGAAATTCTCCCCGGTCTTGCAGATTTATGGCGTCTGCCAGTTATTTCCGTACTGCCATTTGGGACTGTGTTGTTTTTTTCTTCTTTGTTGCCCATCTATTTTCTCCTCAACATAAATGTTACCGTTCATTTTTCCTGAAGCATATTACTTCTGAATCATATTATTGTTGATTCGGTTAATTAAGAGGCTTGCTATGATTCTTAATAATACGCTTCACAATACACAGAGTTTATGTACTAATCACATAAACCTGCGCTGCATGTTTCATTATAACATAATTCTTCCAATTTGCACCTACTATTCACCTTTTTCTCATTTTTTATTACTGTTTGCAGGTAATATCCCCGAAAAATGTTTTCTTTGACAAATCCCTTGTGATTTTTCTTATTTTTACAGGCCAAGTCTGCGTTTCATATCCTTCATCACATAGAAATACATGACGATCAAAAGTCCTCCGGCAAGCACCCATGCCATCGGACTGGCCATACATGCTCCAAAGTAACTCTTATGAGCTGCCGCGACCATAGCAGTGATTCCACGTCCTGCCAGTTCTGCAACACCGGCAAGCATGGGAAGCAGTCCGTATCCCATGCCCTGGATACCATTCCTGAGTGCATTGACAAAGTGAAGTGGTATGAAAAATACTGCCACGCATTTCACATAAGTATCAACCATAGGAATGACTTCTGCGGCATTATCTGAAATAAACAGATAAGACAAATATTTGCCAAAGAAGAAAATAATCACACCTGTAACAATGGCATAGGTAATTCCTATAATATGCGCACTGTTAAATCCCTGTCTGACTCTGTCCAGTTTACGCGCTCCTATATTCTGTGCATTATATGTTGCCATTGTTGTTCCGATTGCAACATATGCCTGGGTAAAAATATTCTCAATCTTATTTCCTGCCGTAAATGCCGCTACTGCATAGGAACCAAGAATATTCAGTGCAGACTGTACCATCATGGTTCCGATCGCAGTGATGGAATACTGCAGTCCCATGGGAATGCCCACAAGAATTTCTTTTTTGGCAATCTCTGAACGAAATCTCCAGTCATCCGCCTTCAGTCTCAATTCCGGTACGTATTTTATGATATAAATCAGGCAAAGCACTCCGGATACTCCCTGTGCTGTGATCGTTGCCCAGGCAGCCCCGGCGACTCCCATATGGAAAACAATAATAAACGTCAGGTCAAGTACTATATTCAAAAGTGCCGCCAGAATCAGGAAATACAAGGGTGTCTTACTGTTTCCCAATGCTCTCAGAATACTGGCCAGGATATTATATAATACCTGTGCAAAAATACCTCCGCATATGATCATAATGTAGGTATATGCATCCTGAAAAATATCCTCCGGTGTATGCATTAATGTCAGAAGTGAGTGCATCCCCACCATACTGACAGCCGTCATTATAACCGAAATGATAATTGAAAGTAACGCCGCATTTCCCACTGACTGACGCATCTCATCCATCTTTCCTGCACCAAATTTCTGTGAGGTCAGAACTGTAAAACCGGCTGTCAGTCCCATAAGAAAACCTATGATCAGAAACATGATCGTTCCTGTTGAGCCAACCGCTGCCAGCCCTTTTGTTCCTACAAATTTTCCTACGATTATGGCATCTGCCATGTTGTAAAACTGCTGGAATACATTACCTATAAATACAGGTATCGTAAAGTCAAGTATCATCTTCATTGGTTTCCCAACTGTCATGTCTGTCTGCATTCCAATAAACCCTCCCAATCCTTTTTTAATCCTCTTTATTTGCTGTTTTCGATATCTGTTTTATCAGATATCAGAGCGATTATAGTTGAAAAAATTTTCCATTTCAAGATGTGTTTTTTAATTCCATGATTTTCTACATAATCACCAAAAGCAAACAAAAAACCCTCTGATTTGTGTCAGAGGGTTTCGTCAATATCACGAACTGCTGATGTCTGCAAAGCAGTTCTCACAGTTTTTGTATTATATTATTTCTCTACAAGAAGTGATTTTCCTGTCATTTCCGCAGGCTGTTCCATTCCCATAAGCTGGATCAGTGTAGGAACGATATCTGCAAGACATCCGTTCTCGCACAGTGTATATTTCGGATCTGCATTTACAAGAATAAATGGTACAGGATTTGTTGTATGTGCAGTCCACGGAGCACCTGTCTCATAGTCGATCAGCTGTTCTGCATTTCCATGGTCAGCACAGATAAACATCTGTCCGTCCACTTCCTTAAGAGCCTCTACTGCTTTGCCAACACATTCATCAACAGTTTCCACTGCTTTGATGGCAGCTTCCTGTACGCCTGTATGTCCAACCATATCCGGGTTTGCAAAGTTGATCACGATCACATCATATTTGTCAGATTTAATCGCATCTACCAGTTTCTCGCAAACCTGAGGTGCACTCATTTCCGGCTGAAGATCGTAGGTTGCAACCTTCGGAGATTTAACCAGAATTCTGTCTTCTCCTTTGTTCGGCTCTTCCACACCGCCGTTGAAGAAGAATGTAACATGTGCATATTTCTCTGTTTCAGCAATACGCGCCTGAGTCATATTGTGTGCTGCAAGATACTCACCAAATGTATTGTGAAGCTGAACCTTGTGGAATGCAACCTGTTTATTCTGAATGGTATCATCGTAATCTGTGAAGCATACGAAAGTAACCTGTGGTCTTGCTTTTCTTTCAAATCCCTGGAAATCATCATCGCAGAATGCTCTTGTGATCTCACGAGCGCGGTCAGGACGGAAATTAAAGAATACAACAGAATCTTTATCAGATATAACACCTGTCGGCTGTCCGTCTTTCTCGATAACTGTAGGAAGAACAAACTCGTCTGTCTTATCATTGTCATAAGAAGCCTGAACTGCTGCCGGTGCATCTGTTCCCTTTACGCCTTCTCCTGTTGTAAGAGCATTGTATGCAAGTTCTACACGATCCCAGCGGTTATCACGATCCATCGCATAGTAACGTCCGGAAACAGTAGCAATCTCACCTACACCGATCTTCTTCATCTCTGCTTCAAGAGCCTCTACAAACTCTTTACCTGATGCAGGAGGTGTGTCACGACCGTCAAGGAAACAATGTACGTAAACCTTCTCAACGCCCTCTCTCTTAGCCATCTCAAGTAATCCATAAAGATGTGTATTATGACTGTGCACACCACCATCAGAAAGAAGTCCCATGAAATGTACTGCAGAGTTATTCTCTTTTGCGTTCTTCATTGCTGCAAGAAGAGCTTCATTCTTAAAGAAATCACCGTCCTGGATTTCTTTTGTGATTCTGGTAAGTTCCTGATATACGATACGGCCTGCGCCCATATTCATATGTCCTACTTCAGAATTACCCATCTGTCCGTCCGGAAGACCTACTGCCAGTCCGCTTGCGTTTCCTTTTACAAATGGATATTCTGCCATCAGCTTGTCCATAACCGGTGTTTTAGCCAGATATACAGCGTTTCCTTCCTTTTTGTCATTCAGACCATATCCATCAAGAATCATTAATACGGTTGGTTTTTTGCTCATAATGTTCTCCTTTTATGTTTATTCATAATTGATAACTGTTTTGCTGATATCAGGAGCAGAAAACTGATCATCTCTGCACAATAAAACTTTTATATCTGACATCTCTTATATAGTATCAAAATCTCAGGATTTTTCAATTCTTTTTTTGTATCTGTTTCATTTTCATTACTATATATATGAAAAGAACAGTAACTTATTTTCCATATACACGAATGATCGTTGAAATCTTTCTTACGGAATCCCTGTTTCTCAGTTCTTCGATGGCAGTTCTGAAATCACCTTCTCTTACCTTCTCAGTGATCACAACTACTTCCGCACACCCTTCCACCTTGGTATCTTTCTGGATAATCTGTGCAACACTGACCTGATATTTGGCAAAAATAGCAGTCATCTCGGCAAGAACACCGCAGCGATCCTCTACTTTGAGACGGAGGAAATAACGGTTATGTGTATCTTCCATTTTCTTAACAGGGATATTCTTGTAACAGGTACATCCGATTCTGCCGCAGCATCCTGCAAGAATATTTCTCACAATATCAAATACATCACCCACAACTGCACTGGCTGTAGGAAGTTCTCCTGCTCCTCTTCCGAAGAACATGGCATCCTCCACTGCATCTCCATGGACAAATACTGCATTATAGGAATCATTTACAGTTGCAAGCGGATGGGAACTGGGGATCAGCATCGGGCACACATATGCTTCAATTCCGTCTGCTTCGTTTCTTGCAACACCCAGAAGCTTGATATCACGTCCCATTTCTTTCGCATAATGAATATCTTTTGATGTGATCTTGGCAATTCCCTCTGTATATACATCGTTAAATACCACACGTGAATTAAATGCCACAGATGCAAGAATCGCTACCTTACGTCCTGCATCCAGACCTTCGATATCAGCAGTCGGATCAGCCTCCGCATATCCAAGTTCTGTTGCAAGTGCCAGGGCATCCTTAAATTCCATACCTTCCTGAGTCATCTTTGTCAGAATAAAGTTTGTGGTTCCGTTTACAATACCCATAACTTCTGTCATGTGATTTCCTGCCAGACACTGTTTCAATGGTCTGATGATCGGAATACCACCTGCTACTGCTGCTTCAAACAGAAAATCCACTTTACTCTCATGTGCCGCATCCAGAAGCTCATGACCATGTACTGCGATCAGATCCTTGTTTGCAGAGACTACATGCTTACCGGCTTTTAATGCAGAAAGGATGTACTCTTTTGCAGGATTAATCCCACCCATCAGTTCAATCACAATCTCAATCTCCGGATCATTTATAATCTCATCCCACTGGCTGGTGAGCAAAGAGGCGTCTTCTATCTTCGCTGCTGCCTTATCTATATTTCTCACAAGGATTTTCTTTATCTCAACTTTACAGCCAATCTTGGCCGACATTTCCTTTTCCTGATTCTTCAGTACCTTATATACACCTGTTCCTACTGTTCCAAATCCTAACAGTGCGGCTTTGATGACATTTTCATTCATTTTGCAGGATTCCCCTTTCGTTTTCGTTGGTTTTTATAGTATGGCAGAATTTCCTATTTGTCAAGTTTGTCTGCATTTTTAAGCAAAATCTTTATCATATTTTCAAGTTCTTTGTTCCGTCTGCGAAGCCATCTCACATACCATAATATCCCCACTCCTGCCACCCAGGCAGAAATACAGAATATTCCATCCAGGATCATATAAACAGTTCTCTCTGTTCCCCCGGCAGGGGCTCCACTCAGGAAGCAGTAATACATTGCCACTGATATGCAGGCTGCGGCCACGCCTTCCATTATCTTTCTGATCGTCTTCATTATATCACTTTCCTTCTCAATAGTGTCTTTATAAAGACACTGTTACAAGACCTATTTTAACCCGATAATAAATATGAATCAAGAACAAATCGGACGGTTATTACATATGATAAGCTATAGAAAATTATGGAAGACTATGAAGGAGCGGAAAATCAGCCAGTATGCCCTGTACACTCACTATGGCATAAGCACTTCTTTTCTGGATAAACTCCGTCATAATGAAAATGTGGAAATCCGCAGTCTTGATATCTTATGTTCAATCCTTGACTGCGATTTCGGTGATATTGTAGAACACATTCCGGATAATGCTGAACCTGAGGAAAAATAATTTTTTCGGGTTCAGCATCAATATGATGTAGTTGTGTCCTTTCGTAGAACTATTTGTTCTTTTTATGTTCGGGAAAAAGGTATTTTACCCCTAACCTGATATCTTCTCATATCTATAATATATTTTGCTTATCATATCCTGCAGAAAGTCAGGCGGATATTCGCAATCTCCACAGGGGACTTACCTGATTCGGTTAAAACATTATTTATAATGTTATCCTATAAGTCCATTCACAAAAACATAAGATTTTTTCATTTATTTATGATATACTTATTACTGTCTCCTTCGTTCTCAGTAACGCAGACTTATCTATGGCATTCTCTTCAGGCGCATAATATCATCCGCTTCGCAATTTATCAGTTAAATAGTGCGTTCAGGAGACTTGCTGCAGATTTACAAAATATTTTTACCTGAAAGGATCGTAGTATATATGAAATATGATGTAGTGATCATCGGCGCAGGACCTGGCGGTATTTTCTCTGCCTATGAACTGATGAAACAAAATAACGATTTAAAGATTGCTGTTTTTGAGGCTGGAAATCCTCTCAGTAAAAGACATTGCCCAATTGATGGTGACAAAGTAAAAACCTGTATCAAATGTAAAACCTGTGCCATTATGAGCGGCTTTGGCGGTGCCGGTGCTTTCTCTGACGGCAAATACAATATCACAAATGATTTCGGCGGAACACTTTATGAACATATTGGAAAGAAAGACGCTCTTGACCTGATGCGTTACGTAGATGAGATCAATGTTGCCTACGGCGGACAGGACACAAAAATGTATTCTACAGCCGGAACCAAATTCAAAAAACTTTGTATGCAGAACAAATTAAAGCTTCTGGATGCTTCCGTACGTCATCTGGGAACAGACATTAACTATGTGGTTCTTGAGAACTTATATGCAAAATTAAAAGAGCATGTTGATTTTCATTTCAACACTCCTGTAGAACGTCTGGAAGTACTTGAAGACAGATACCGTATCATCACAAAGAATGATACCACTGACTGCAACAAATGCATTGTATCCGTAGGCAGAAGCGGAAGCAAATGGATGGAACAGATCTGTAAAGAACTTGATATCCCAACCAAATCAAACCGGGTAGACCTGGGTGTACGTGTAGAACTTCCTGCTGTTATCTTCTCACACCTGACAGACGAACTGTATGAGAGTAAGATTGTCTACAGAACAGAAAAATTCGAAGATAATGTGAGGACTTTCTGTATGAATCCTTATGGCATCGTTGTAAACGAAAATACAAACGGCATTGTCACAGCAAATGGCCACAGCTATGAAGATCCGTCCAAACAGACAGAAAATACAAACTTCGCACTGTTGGTAGCCAAACATTTCTCTGAGCCATTTAAAGACAGTAATGGATATGGCGAAAGCATTGCCCGTCTTTCCAATATGCTGGGCGGCGGTGTGATCGTACAGCGTTTCGGCGATCTGGTGCGCGGAAGAAGGAGTACGGTTGCACGCATCGAAGAAGGTATGGTACGACCTACTCTCGCAGCTACTCCCGGTGATCTGAGTCTTGTTCTCCCGAAACGTATCCTTGACGGAATCATTGAAATGATTTATGCTCTGGATAAAATCGCTCCCGGGACAGCTAATGACGACACCCTCCTCTATGGTGTGGAGGTTAAGTTCTATAATATGGAAGTTGATATTGATGAAAATCTGGAAAGCAGATACAAAGGCCTGTATATCATTGGAGACGGAAGCGGTGTAACCCATTCCCTGTCCCATGCTTCTGCAAGCGGTGTATATGTAGCACGCCAGATTATTGAGAATCTGTAAAAGACCGGATTTCTTCTGATGGATACCTCTAACTACAGCAATCAATAACCTTAAAGTCCCCATCTGTCTCTTACAGTTGAAACAGATAGGGACTTGTTTATTATATTTTCTGGTATGCCATCCATTTATCCATTCCCAGACGTTCAAATGAACCGCAGTACTGAAATCCGCATTTTTCCAGAAGTTTCTGCATAGGGATGTTATCGCTGTATGTATCCATACGGAGATTCAGTGTCTGAGCATAGGCCCAGTCCAGACAGAATGATGCGGCTCCTCTTACTATTCCTGTGGACGCTACCCTGTGAACTACTCCATAGGGTTCTTCATTCAGCCATTTTCCATTAATTTCTTTATAATCTTCATCTTCTTCCGCCGCATAATAGAAAACACAGGCAATCCGCCCTTCTGACATACACAGATACATTTTATCAATATCATGCTCTATCAGTTCTGCTGAGGGGTAATCTTCACCCCACTGTTCTGCATTGCCATTTTCTCTCATAAATTTGCGGGCTTTATCATAAACTTGCATGATCTGCCCAAGATCCTGCACTGATGCTTTTCTTATTTCCATGAAACCTTCCTTTTCTTTTGGTATTTATATTCTTTTAGTATTTGTATTCGTTTTGATTTTTCGTCTATTTCTCAAATTTTTTCGTCAAAAGACAAATATTTTCACAATGGTCTGTAAAACTGAACATATCTACCGGCTGTATTTTTCTCACATCATAGCCATGTTTTGTCAAATACTCCAGATCTCTTGCCAGTGTTTCCGGTCCACAGGAGATATATACGATTCTTGATGGATTCAGTTTGATAACAGAGGACATAAACTTTTTATCACTGCCGATACGTGGCGGATCCATAAACACAACATCTGCATGTTCTCCGTTTTCTGCCATGTTTTCCATAAATTCTCCTGCATCTCCCTGATAGAAACGTGCATTTGTAATCTTATTTTCCTTTGCATTGATCCTGGCATCGCGGACTGCATCCGGATTTAATTCCACACCAATGACATTCTTTGCCCGCTTTGCAGCTACAAGTCCGATTGTTCCTATTCCGCAGTATGCATCTATCACTGTTTCTTTTCGTCCAAGCCCCGCATATTCAATTGCTGTCTTATACAAAATTTCTGTCTGTACAGGATTTACCTGATAAAAAGACTGCGGAGAAATGCGGAATGTACATCCGCAGAGCGTATCCCGGATATATCCTTTTCCATAAATGACGATATCACGCTCACCCAGTACCATACTGGTCTTCTTATCATTGACGTTAAGCACAACTGTTGTAATCTGTGGGTATTTCTTTCTCAGAGCTTTCACAAAATTATTTTTTGAAGGAAAGATCGGGGAACCAATCACAAGAACCACCATGATCTCATCTGTGGAAAACCCTCTTCTCACCAGCACATGGCGCAAAAGTCCATATCCTGTGTCCTCATCATATGTTTTGATTCTAAAAGATTTCAGCATATCCCGAATTGTACGGATGATTTCCTGACTGATCTTATCCTCGATCATGCACTCTTCTATCGGAACAACCTTATGTGTTTTCGCTTCGTAGGTTCCACAGATAATATTACCTTTTTTATCCCTGTCAAATACTGCATGAACTTTATTTCTATAATAAAAGGGATCATCCATTCCAATGATTGGTTTTACATTTGCAAACTTTCCAAGAAGCTTCTTCATCCTTTTCTGCTTGGCGGCAAGCTGTTCTTTATAAGGAACACCCTGATACTGGCAGCTTCCGCATTTCTTTGATACACTACATTTTGTTACTTTTTCTTCCATAAAATATTAACCTGCTTTCTATAATTACACATTTTTTACATTATATCAGCGAAAATGGATTCCCGCAATCAGACAATCTTTATTTATCTGTCAATTTCCTCTCCAAATGTCGAAAAAGCAGGGATTCTGTCGAAATGTTTTTGACTGATTTCTGTTGAAACTTGTAGACGAATGTAGAAAAATATGATATAGTTTGTACATACAAAAGAGAAAATCATCGAATTGCCAAAGAGAAAAAAATTTATATCACCAAGGATAAAAACTCAGAAATACTCCAAAATACAAAAGATAAAATACATGAACTAAATACACCTGATAAATAGTCAAAATACAAAAGTATCGAGGCATTCCTTTCGTGCAAAAGAGATTTACCCAAAGTACAAAAGAAACAGCTTACAGCAGATTTTTACACCAGATAAAAAAGACAGTTTCAGTAATGAAGCTGTCTTTTTCTTTATACATATTAATTTCATAAGATACTATGTGTCTGACATAGCCAAACAAATATTCGCAACAGCAATTAAAGCAGGTAACTTACCTGCTTCAACTATAACAATCCCCTGAATACAATCCAATCAGTAAAATTACCAATTTTCCTGTATTCAGGGGCATTATATTATTTCTCGTTTGGACACAAAGATTATCTGCTTATAATCAGTTTTTTATTCTTATTTGTAGTTTACGATCTTTCCGAAATCAGCTTTCAGAGAAGCACCACCTACAAGGCCGCCATCGATATCGTTCTGAACGAATAAGTCAGGTGCTGTTGCAGGATTTACAGATCCGCCATACTGGATACGGATTGCTTCTGCTGTTGCTTCATCATAGATTTCAGCGATGCATGCACGAATACCTGCGCATACTTCCTGAGCCTGCTCAGTTGTAGCTGTTTTACCTGTTCCGATTGCCCAAATTGGCTCGTAAGCGATAACTGCTGTCTTAGCCTGATCTGCTGTAACACCCTGGAATCCAACTTTAACCTGCTGACGGATGAAATCCATTGTCACGCCCTGTTCTCTCTGAGTAAGAGTTTCGCCACAGCACATGATAGGTGTAATTCCATGTTCGAAAGCTTTGAGAACTTTCTTGTTAACATCTTCGTTTGTTTCTCCGAAGTATTCTCTTCTTTCGGAATGTCCAAGAACAACATATTTAACTCCGGCATCTACGAGCATTGCAGGAGAGATTTCTCCTGTGTATGCACCTTTCTCTTCAAAGTACATGTTCTCAGCACCAACCTGGATGTTTGTTCCCTTAGCAGCTTCTACAACCGGGATGATATCGATTGCAGGTACGCAGAATACTACGTCTACTTCATCGTTAACTACTAATGGTTTTAATGTTTCTACTAATTTAACGGCTTCGCTTGGTGTCATGTTCATTTTCCAGTTACCAGCGATAATTTTCTTTCTTGCCATGATGATTTATCTCCTTAGTATCCCTGTGGGATGTTATTATATTCTTATTTATCGTTTGCTGCTGCAACACCCGGGAGTTCTTTTCCTTCCAGGAATTCAAGAGATGCACCGCCACCTGTGGAGATGTGTGTCATCTTGTCGCCATAACCAAGGATGTTAACTGCAGCTGCAGAATCACCACCACCGATAATAGTTGTGGCATCTGTTTCAGCAAGTGCTTTTGCAACAGCTTCTGTACCATGAGCGAAGTTTGGCATTTCGAAGCAGCCCATCGGTCCGTTCCAAACAACTGTCTTAGCATCTTTTACTGCGTCACCGAAAAGCTTCTCTGTTTCCGGTCCGATATCCATTCCTTCCCATCCGTCCGGAATCTCACCACGTTTAACAACCTGGATATTACAGTCATTAGAGAAGTTATCACCGATTCTGTTATCTAACGGAAGAAGAAGTTTCACACCTTTGTCTTCTGCTTTCTTCATCATGTCCAATGCATACTGAAGATAATCATCCTCACAAAGAGATGTTCCGATATGTCCACCCATAGCTTTGGAGAATGTATAAGACATACCACCACCAATGATAAGAGTATCTACTTTATCAAGAAGGTTATTGATTACAGAAATCTTGCTGGAAACCTTAGCTCCGCCAAGGATAGCAACAAACGGTCTCTCAGGATTGTTCACTGCATTTCCAAGGAAATCGATTTCCTTCTGCATTAAGTAACCAACAACTGCTGTATCAACATATTTGGTCACACCAACATTAGAGCAGTGTGCTCTGTGAGCTGTACCAAATGCATCATTAACAAATACATCACAAAGAGAAGCAAGTTCTTTGCTGAATTCGTCTCCGTTCTTTGTTTCTTCTGCGCGATAACGTGTGTTCTCAAGTAAGATAACATCTCCGTCTTTCATCTCAGCTACTGCTGCTTTTGCGTTAGGTCCTACTACTTCAGGATCTGCTGCAAACTTAACTTCCTGTCCTAATAATTCGGAAAGACGTTTTGCAACCGGTGCAAGAGATAATTCCGGTTTCGGCTCTCCCTTCGGTTTTCCAAGGTGGGAGCAGAGAATAACCTTTCCGCCGTCAGCGATCAGCTTCTTGATTGTAGGAAGAGCTGCAACCAGACGGTTCTCATCTGTGATCTTTCCATCCTGAAGAGGAACATTGAAGTCACATCTTACAAGAACTTTTTTGCCTTTTACATTGATATCATCAACAGATTTTTTATTCAGCATTTGTGGTGCCTCCTTAATAATATTCTTTAACAGTTACTGCATATCTGTAAACAGTAACTTATTGATTTCCTGCTGTCATTCCAGACCATGCGAAAAGGGTCCGGTCCAAATCAGACCGGACCCTTCGTTGGAGTCTATTCCTTTACACTTACTGAAAATTAAGCGTTCAGTAATTTACCAAAGTGTTTGATTGTACGAACCATCTGGCTTGTGTAGGAGTTCTCGTTGTCATACCAGGAAACTACCTGTACTTCTGTTGTGCCATTCTCAAGTGGAAGAACCATTGTCTGAGTAGCATCGAACAGAGAACCAAATCTCATACCAACGATATCGCTGGATACGATTTCATCTTCGTTGTATCCGAAGGATTCATTAGAAGCTGCTTTCATAGCTGCGTTGATCTGTTCTTTTGTTACGTTTCCTTCAACAACTGCTGTTAAGATTGTTGTAGAACCTGTTGGGGTAGGAACACGCTGAGCAGATCCGATAAGTTTACCGTTCAGTTCCGGAATAACAAGACCGATAGCTTTAGCAGCACCTGTGCTGTTAGGAACGATGTTAACTGCAGCTGCACGAGATCTTCTTAAATCACCTTTTCTCTGTGGTCCGTCAAGTGTCATCTGATCGCCTGTGTAAGCGTGGATTGTGCACATGATAC
>ENA-OYWQ01000886-OYWQ01000886.1-human-gut-metagenome-genome-assembly--contig:-NODE-886-length-13981-cov-5.905716_pt1 | contig 13981 bp, 9 predicted proteins | sample MGYA00244810_ERZ653396 | MGnify/ENA primary metagenome ERZ653396 (study PRJEB26926, sample SAMN06165045) | human gut metagenome | biome: ENVO:00009003; feature: ENVO:2100002; material: ENVO:00002003... | reverse complement strand
TACTTATCCTTACATAACCTTACTTATCCTTACTCAAAACAACTCAATCTTACTTATCCTTACATAACCTTACTTATCCCTACTCAAAACAACTCAATCTTACTTATCCTTACATAACCTTACTTATCCTTACTCAAAACAACTCAATCTTACTTATCCTTACATAACCTTACTTATCCCTACTCAAGACTACCCAACCTTACCGAAACGTATTTTCCGCCTTGTGCCTGCCGTATCTTTGTTTCAACGAAATGAGGTAAGGAATATCGCCGCGGAGACTTCTCCTCTGACCGTCAGCAATCAATAATCAATATTACCAATTAAAACCTAATTTCATCATGGCAATTATCGTAGAGCGTGTACAACGCTATCAGAAAGTCGGGGACAAGACTTCCCCGCAACTGTATTACTTGAAGCGGAAAGCCAAGAACTCCCGCCTGTACGACACCAAGCGCATCGCGCAAGAGATTGAGGAACTGGGCGGTATGTCCGCCGAAGACGTGGAGCACGTAGTCACCGCCCTTGTACGCAACATCAAGCGCAAGCTGACAGACGGCGACAGCGTAAAGCTGGACGGCCTCGGCGTGTTCTACACCACTTTCCACAGCAAAGGCACCGTGAAATCGGAAGACTCCACCGTTAAGAATATCGACAAGGTGAATATCCGTTTCCTCACCGACAGCGGCCTGCGTCTGGTAAATGATTCCGGAGCAACGACCAAAGGCGGGCCGAACAACGTGGCGTTCGAGTTGTACAATCCCAAAGAGGACAGTTCGTCGGGTGGCAATGGCGGCGGTGGCGGAAACGACGGAGAAGAAGAAAATCCGTTGGGCTAAGAACCCGCCGGGCTGAAACAGGGCAAAAGACGAGGCGGAACGGATTTCAAGCCTTATCCCGTTATTGAAAGGCCGTCTGCCCGGTACCCCTATCCCCCGATAACATTTCAATCAATCTTCATTATTATAAATAACCCATAAGTAAATGCTGAAAATCAGTTTATATCCCAAATACCTGTCCTTCGGAGCCAGCAAAGAAACCACTCCCTTTTTCGCATGCATAGAGAAGAGATTCTTTGCTTCGCTCCGAATAACAGATAGTATAAGCCGATTATACGTATTTATTTAATACTTAACCCCAATTATTATGTCAACAAAATCAACCTGGTGGGACAAGCTCCTCAAAATCGTAATCGCAGTAGCATCGGCCGTTCTCGGCGCATTAGGCGCACACGCAATGCCCATGTAGCCAAGTCATAACTCATAACTTATAACTCATAACTCAAAATGAGATTCATCAACCTCATCGTTGTCCACTGTTCCGCCACCCGCTGCGACCGCAGCTATACGGAACACGACCTGACAACAGACCACCTGCGCCGGGGCTTTTCCGGCGCAGGTTATCATTTTTACATCCGTAAGAACGGTGATATAAAGACGCTCCGGCCTTTGGAACGTCCCGGTGCGCATGCCAGAGGCTACAACGCCCACAGCATCGGCATCTGCTACGAGGGCGGGCTCAATCATTACGGAATGCCCGAAGACACCCGTACCGAATGGCAACGTCATTCGCTCCGCGTACTCGTAAGGACTTTACTGCTGGACTACCCCGATGCCCGGGTGGCCGGACACCGCGACTTGAGCCCCGACCTGAACGGCAACGGCGAAGTGGAACCCATGGAGTGGACGAAGCAATGCCCGTGCTTTGAGGTGAAAAAGGAGAAATGGTGAAAAAAGAAAACATAAAAAAGAAAACATAAAAAAGAAAGCGCTATCAAAGTAAATGATAACGCTTTCTCGCTATAAGACAACCGGCAGAATAATTACCATGCCCAATCGTCCCAATTCATATCGCTTTCTACCGTGTTTTCCAAATCATCCGGCAGATTACAGAAGAAATCTATTCCTGTTTTCTCTTCCAAATCGTCGATGCTGACAGCACGGGCTTTCACTTCGTCCGCAGTAGGAGCCTTACTGTATTCCTTATGTTCCGCCAAGAAACCGATGGCATGATATACACCGTCCGTTTCGGATAAAACAGCCATAAAGTAATATTTCGGACAAGCCAGTCCATGTATGGTAAAACCATTTTCGTCGGTAGTAGGTATTATTTGATCACCGCCTTTCTTCGTACCTGTATAATTTACAAGAAGCTCGTTCAACGCGCCGCCTTTGACCACATACAATTTACTGTAAGTAGTGGTGACGCCCCTCTCGGCTCCGCCCCATTTGCGTACTTGCTCCTCGAACTCAGCCCAATAAGGACTATTGAAAGAGTGTATCATCGGCGACATATTACTGAAATAGAATGTCTGGTCGTTGGCTTCCTGAGTGAAAAGACGGTCGGCAGAACCGCAGATATGCCCGCGGTCAAAGCCGTCGCTCTTGTGGTGCGCATCGGTAACCTGCATCGCTTCGGGAAGAAGAGGGTCGACGATAAACTTATCCTTACGTCCCACACCGTCACCGGCAACACGTGTTGTCGCATCAAAAGAGAATGCCACCCATGAGGAATGTTTCTTCGTGTCGTCCCACTCCAAAGCGTAGTTCAGCATCTCCGTACCGTTCACTTTCAGCGAATGCGCTACAAAAACATTGGCTTCGTTCAGGCGGGGAATCTCAAGATTGAGCGAATAGCCGCTTTCGTCCTTTACGTTGGCATTGGCATTAGGTCTTACATCCTGCTCTACCGCATACTCTATCGTAACGTTGTTACCGTCGATACCGCATATACGGAACTTAACGTATTGGTCTGCCGCCAACGTCGCGGTACGCGCCCAGTAAGCGGCACCGTCTATCACGGGAACTTCCGTCTGCCAGGCATCATCAGCCGGACGTGTTTTCATTTCGTCCAGACGGGTGGAAGAACTTTTCACAAAAGTGTATTGCTTGCCGTAGAATGCCTTGTCCTGAATATAGAACGGAGTCTGAAAACCTTCCGGTTCGAATACCGTAAATCCGCTCTGAGGATTCTCATAACCTTTCAGTACAAGCGTAGCGGCACCTTCCTGCGTTGTTTCAATATAACCGTTATAGGGGGCGTCGGAGCTTTCGCATGCAACCATTCCCAGCATCAACAGCCACAACCCTAAGATATTGCTAAGTTTTTTCATTGTTCTTTTTTTACTTTATTGGATGTTGTTGTTTGATAAACGGCGCTTTAGCGGGGTAACCCCCCGCCCAAACGCATCCTTTACCTATTCGGCCGGAGTTTCGGCGTCACCGCCTTCTTCTCCTTCGCTTTCTCCTTCTACCTTTTCACGAACTACCACATTCTTTACTTCCCAAGTAGGCGCAACCTCATTGGTGCTGGCATATTTGAAAGCGATGGTAACTTGCTGTCCGTTGTAAGCGCTCAGGTCTATTTTGTTGCTTACGAATGTCCAGTCGGTAGCATCCGACCAGTTCTCGACTGTCAAAGCCGTCCATGTGGCGGTCTTCACATCACCCGAATAGTCTACGGATACCATCACGTTCAGATGGTCGGCCGGATTCTCGGCACGGAAACGACAGGCGTGCTCAAACAACAGTTCAGGCTCTTTTGACTTCTTAAAGTTCATAACAGGCGATACAAGCCAACTCTCCGCCTGATGATTACCGGTAGCTTTGATGTAAGCGGACGCTTTCATATAACCGTATGAGTCTTGTTTCCATACCCAGCTCACTCCATCCATAAATACGTCCTGAATAGTGAAACTGCCCAAGTCTTTCTTGAATGTTTCGTTTACGTACATGCTTGCCTCGGCACTAATACCTTCGGCATCTTGCGTAAAGGTAGTAGTAACCAGCCTGCTGGAAGTCGTTTCTATCCAATTTTCTCCCAAAGTATACTCTGCAACCACAGGCGTATTCGCCTTCTCATTGTAAATTACCGCAACTACCGATTCTGCCGCCGCATACGGATACTTCTGCTTCAAGTAAGCAGGCAGTACCGTTTCAGGCTCTTCAATCATATCCGTACCCAATGATTCGTAAACGCCCGGCTCTACTACGGTCACCTTGGCTTCTTCAGTCGTATATTCTTTCCATGCATTGTTATCGCCGTCGTACACATACAAAGCGGAAGTGGTAGGAGAAACGGAAGAAGCACGGGTAGAGGCAAGAGAACGAAGACCTGCAACGGCAGCAGCTTCTTTTATAGAAACCAACATTACCTGAATATATCCGCCTTTATTTGCCCCTAGCAAATAACCATTCATGACAACTTTCTTCCCATTCAGGCTTGCCGCAACATCGGAATCATCAACATAAGATAACGAGAGGTCTTTTTCAACCCCTTCCACTGCCAGATTGTAAAAATTATATCCCTGTCCACTGTCTTTAATTGTCAACGTACCTTCAACAGAAACATAGGCAAAGCGCGGCGCGGCAGCATAAGCATTCAACTCTGCGGCACTCAGCACTTGCGGAACCATATCGTTCGGAATGGTACTGCCTTCAGATATACTTGTTACCGCAAGTCCGGTACTCGTAAATTGAATCAGACCATTTCTGGCTTCCGTTGTACCAACCACTTGTACCATGTCTCCCACTTTCTCGTCAGGCAAGGCATTCTTGTATACCAAAATATCACCTGTTCCATCCGTCATTACAAACCCTTTCGTATGAACGGCGGTAACCAGTCCTTTCACTGTGTAATTCCCTATCGGAGAGTATGCTATCAGCCCTATCGGAGTAACTTGGTTAGCTGTGCCTTTCACAACAATCGAAGTAGCGAATGTATTGATATATTTGGCTGAACTGCCACTGACTCCAGCAAGATAACCGGTTACGACAACTATTTGATTAATCCAGGAATCATCTACCAACAACGCATCGGTAATAGAGCCTTGAACTGAATTGCCACCATCTAAAACAATATTTATATTATTTGAGTTTTTCGTTAAAGTTCCCTCATAAGTGACATATTGTATAGCAGGAACAGCAGCATTTGCATAAGTCACCAAATCAGCAGTCTCCATTGTTTGCGGAGCAGGATACGTAAATGCTTCCTTGCGTTCAAGAACTTTGAAAACAGATTTCGAACTAAAGCGGTTCATGCCCTGCTTTGCCAGCTCTACCTTACCAGATACTTCTACCACATCGCCAACGGAACACGTTACAAGCTTTCCTTGATAAACACGAATAAGCCCCGTTTCATCCTTAAGTATAAAGCTTTTAGCATTAACCGCCACTACTTCACCCTTAGAAGTATATTCTCCTTCTGATGTAAGTTTTAACAAATCAGCAACACTTGTGTAAGAGGGCGCAGGTTCATCACCGCCATCACCCCCACCACCGATACTGGGCTCTGTTTGAGAATAAGCATAATTCACGACTTTCATATCTCCTGCCGCCGGATTATTGACAGCAGCTTTCAGCAACCCCGGAATCTTAGATACAGTGGAAGGAGAAAGGAAAGAAGCTTTCACTTTATCGCCCCATACTGTTTTATAGTCATCTTCCGTCAAGTCATAGGCAGACAGGTTCTTAAAATCACCCATATACTCGGACGGACTGAAAAGTTTGTAAGTAACCACAAACCGCGAGCCTTCGTCTGCATTGGGATATTTGGATTTCAGATAGGCCGGAAGATAATCCTCAGCGGGCGCTTCTTCCGTAAAATAATGGTTAGTACCGACTTCCGCCAATGCCTCTACATACGTCTTTCCTTCGGGGTCTTTGGAAAGTGCCAGCTCCTGGTTGGCGCTCAATTTGGAGATAGTACCGTAATCGGCTGTTTCCAACGTCATGGCGATGTCCTTCACATCCGTGATATCGGGTTTGATGTTGAACTGGTCATCGTAATGGTCGTCACAAGCTGCTAACAGAGCCAGCAACGCTATTGAAACGAATATTTTCTTCTTCATATTGTGAATGTCTTTGTTTTCGGTTTAGAAATTAACTTTCAATCTTATGCTATATGTACGTCCAAAAGAATAGAATACATATACGTTATCGGCCGTAGCCGCCGTACTTGCGCCACTGGGGTTCCAAGCCTTGGAAATATACTGGTAGTTCAACAGATTGTTTACATTACCGGACAGAATCGCATTCAGCTTACCGAACTTGAAGCGGTACGAAGCGTTCATATCCAACTGACTGGCAGCAGGAATCTTCCACGGTTCCGCTACCGCAGTTTCTTTACCAACCGTCAGGATTGTACCGTCTACGGCATAGTAAGAATAGTTACGTCCGTAGTAAGTCCAGTCGGCACCTACACGCAGGTCTTTGGTAATGTTTACATTGGCGCCTACGGCTGCCGTAGTCTGCGCCGAACCGCCTACACGGATACCATTCATCTTGATGTGCGCCTTGGCATGATCCTCGGCTCCCGGAGTGGTAACTTTTCCGGCTTGCGTCATGGCATTGCCCAACTCGTCGTATACGTATCCCGTAGCATCGCTATCCCACTTCCAATCGCCTAAAGAAACCATACCGGTAAGTTCCAGCCACCGGAAAGGTCTGATTTTAATATCCAACTCAGCGCCTTTATGCAAAGCGGCAAGGCCGGACATATTGATATTGCCATTCTGCTGATTATCCAGCGTCACACTCTTTGTCATGGTTTTGTCCATCCAACGAGTGTAATAGAGATTCAGATTAGCTGTCAGCCACGTGTTACGGAAACCATAACCCAACTCTGCCGAGAATACTTTTTCATTCACGGCTTCCTTGTTCAGGATATTACTCTTGTCCGATGTCATAAATGCGCCGTATGAGTACTTGGGAGCACGACTGATATAACCTACATTGGCAAACACATTGTGGTTGTCCGTAATGTTGTAATTGGCGCCACCTTTAGCGGTGAAGCCCAAGAAGTTTACCGTTTTGGACTTGGCGTGTTCCTTATCGTAGTAAAAACGGTCGTAACGCCAGTAACCGGTGTTTGAAAGCGACCCTGCGACGAAAGCAGCCAAACGGTCTTTATTGTATTCCAATTGGAAGAAGCCGCCTTCCTGCATTACAAATCCGTCATAATCGCGGAAAACAACGTCACCGACACCTAATTTCTGATAGCGCCAATTAGGGTCGGCCGCGTGAATATTGTTCTTGACATCTACGTTGCCACGCTCAGAATCAAGATAATATGTACCACCAAAAAGGTCTGAAATCTCGTTACGGTGTACACCTTTATAAAAACGATAGTCTATGCCGCCATAGAAGTCCAAATATTGTCCTATCTTAGTGGTGTAAGTAGAGAGCAGTCCGTACCAGTCGTGACTGTTATTGGAACGTGCGGCAATCAATGCGGAACCGTATTCGCTCGTACGGTTAATCTCTTCGATGGCAGCATAGTCGAATGTTCCGTCACTGCGGCGGAAAGTATCGTACAACGTACCTTTATAAGCTCCTCTCCATGAAGTGTATGAATAAGGGGAGAACTCTGTATTTCCTTGGCCGGAGAAACCGGAACCACGACCCAATGACACGTAAAGCGAAGTACTGAGCGAAGATTTGGAGTTAATCTGCCATTGGTGATTTAAACTGATGAGTGGCTTGTGATAAGAGTTGCGATAAGAGTTATATGACTCACCGTTAGAACGATAACCGAAGGTAGGATTATATTTATGGTCTTTCACACCATAAACAGTCTCTACCATTTTCCAGTCGGCAATAGTCAAACCGCCGTAAGAGGAATTACGTTGGTCATGCCACTGCGGAGCACCGAATGCGGTAAGCGTAAGTTGATGCTCTTCATTGATGCGTTTGGAAATGCTGGCAAACCAGTTGTAACCTTCGAACGCCGTACCCTGGATATAACCGTTACCCCAGTTCTTACCCCCCATAAGGGTGAATGCCCAACCGTTCTTGGTTATTCCGGAAGAAACCGAAAATAGAATTTTATTCATTCCGTCATTTCCCATTCCGTAAGAAAGAAAGCCGCCTTTCTTTGCATCCAAATTGCGGGTTACGATATTAATGGTACCGCCCACAGAAGGAGCCGACACTTTACTTGCACCCAAACCGCGCTGCGTCTGTATGCTGCGGGCTACGTCACTAAGTCCCGCCCAGTTAGACCAGTAAACGCCGCCCCACTCCATATCGTTCATAGGTACGCCATTTACCATCATAGCGATGTTACTATTATCAAAACCGCGCATATAAATTTCGGAATCTCCAAAACCACCGCCTTGCTTGTTGGCATGCACGCCCGGAGTGGATTTCAATAATTCCGGAAACTCCTGAGTTCCCAATTTCTCTTCAATAAATACCGGATCTACCGTGGATAAAGCGACCGGTGTTTTACGCGCTACCGCTACGGATGAAGTAATCACCACATCTTTCAGCATCACAGCATCGGGTTTCATTTGGATAATACCCAAATTTACAGAAGCGCCCTTCTGCGTAACTTTCTTCTTCAGGTCTTTATAACCCATGTATTTAAACAATAATGTAGCATTCGAAGCAACGCCTTGCTTGAAATAACCGTCAATGTCGGTCACCGACCCCTGAGTAGTGCCCTCTACCATAACGGCAGCACCGACCAAAGGCTCGCCTGTTTCAGCATCGACAAGCTGACCTCTTACTGTAGTTTGAGACCATGCAACGGCACTACAAGCCGACAGCACAGCCACCAACAGGAATTGAATTAGATGTTTTCTCATAATTCCGCTTTTAGTTAATAGATAGTGTTAATTAATATTTAAAAACATTCATGAATCGCAAATATAATATTATTTAGCTATATATACATTACTATTATGCTACATTTTTTAAGGCTGCTAAACTTTTTTGAAAACATCTTAAATAAAAAAGCTCCGCAAGTTTCCTGCGGAGCTTTCTTTTTGTCACAAATGTGACGTATATGCTTTCAGATTAAAATCTAATATCAATCATTCATTAATTTCCTATATCGCACGCGAGTAGGCTCTTCTCTGCCCAAACGTTTCAATTTGTTTTCTTCATACTCCGAATAAGAGCCTTCGAAGAAGAACACATTGGAGTCGCCTTCAAACGCGAGGATGTGCGTACAGATACGGTCGAGGAACCAACGGTCGTGGCTGATGACCACAGCGCATCCGGCAAAGTCCTCAAGACCCTCTTCGAGAGCGCGCAGCGTATTGACGTCGATGTCATTGGTAGGCTCGTCAAGGAGCAGCACATTGCCTTCTTCCTTGAGGCAGAGAGCCAAGTGAAGACGGTTGCGCTCACCACCGGAGAGCACGCCGCAAAGCTTTTCCTGGTCGGCTCCGGAGAAGTTGAAGCGCGACAGGTAGGCACGCGCGTTGATGTCGCGTCCGCCCATACGGATGAAATCGTTGCCTCCGGAGATTACCTGATAGACGCTCTTGTTGGGGTCGATGTCCTTATGCTGCTGGTCTACGTAGGCCACTTTTACGGTCTCTCCTACTTCGAATTCGCCGCTGTCGGGAGTTTCCAAGCCCATGATAAGGCGGAAGAGAGTGGTTTTACCCGCACCGTTGGGGCCGATGATACCCACGATACCGTTAGGCGGCAGCATGAAGTTAAGGTCGTCGAACAGGAGCTTGTCGCCAAACGCTTTTGCCACGTGCTTGGCTTCGATAACCTTGTTGCCCAGACGGGGACCGTTGGGGATGAAGATTTCGAGCTTTTCCTCTTTCTCCTTCACATCCTCGTTCAGCAGTTTGTCGTAGGAGTTCAAACGGGCTTTTCCCTTTGCCTGACGGGCTTTGGGAGCCATACGCACCCATTCCAGCTCGCGCTCCAGCGTCTTGCGGCGTTTGCTGGCGGTCTTTTCTTCCTGCTCCATACGCTTGGTCTTCTGGTCGAGCCAGCTGGAGTAGTTGCCCTTCCAGGGGATGCCTTCACCACGGTCGAGCTCGAGAATCCAGCCTGCCACATGGTCGAGGAAGTAACGGTCGTGGGTAACGGCGATTACCGTACCTTCGTACTGCTGCAAGTGCTGTTCCAGCCAGTCGATGGATTCGGCGTCGAGGTGGTTGGTAGGCTCGTCGAGGAGCAATACGTCGGGCTTCTGGAGCAACAGGCGACAGAGTGCCACACGACGGCGTTCACCACCGGAAAGATGCTCTACCGACTGGTCTTCGGGCGGACAGCGGAGTGCATCCATGGCGCGCTCCAGCTTGCTGTCGAGGTTCCATGCATCGGTAGCGTCGATGATATCCTGCAACTCTGCCTGACGGGTGAAGAGCTTGTCCATCTTGTCCTGGTCTTCGTAGTATTCGGGCAGGCCGAACTTCTGATTGATTTCCTCGTACTCCGCCAATGCGTCCACAATGGGCTGTACGCCTTCCATTACCACTTCTTTTACTGTCTTTGTGGGATCGAGGTAAGGCTCCTGCGCCAAGTATCCCACCGAATATCCGGGCGAGAACACCACTTCGCCCTGATAGGATTTATCCAAGCCGGCGATAATCTTCAGCAAGGTCGATTTACCCGAACCGTTCAGACCGATGATACCGATTTTCGCTCCATAGAAGAACGAGAGGTAGATGTTCTTCAACACCTGCTTGTTGTTCTGCTGAATGGTCTTGTTCAGCCCTACCATAGAAAAGATAATTTTCTTATCGTCTACTGTTGCCATGTAATTTAAGTATAAAGTATGAAATATAAATATATAATGTCCGAGATGTGATATAAGACTCTTACACACGAAATTCCGGTACAAAGATAAGAAAAAAAGCGAAAATCTTTTGCAACTTCCAAAAAAGTCTCTATCTTTGCACCCGCTTAACAGCAATAAAGGATTGATTCGCTAGCTCAGCAGGTAGAGCACAACACTTTTAATGTTGGGGTCTTGGGTTCGAGCCCCAAGCGGATCACATAAGAACAAAGCCAAACGGCGACAAAAAAGAGACAAGTCCTACAATATCAACGTATTGTAGGACTTTTTTTTATGTTTCCGTCTTGCCTGAAAGACAAAAAAGGGGCACGAAAAGACACACTTTAGTATCCAAATCGTACCCCCTTCCCCCAAAAACGATTAGGGGGTACGATTGTCGGAAAATGGCTTACTTTTGACGTGATTTGTCTATACTCTATTTATCTCATTTACAGTGATTAAAATTAGTTTTGCAATCTAAAAAAAGTGAGATTATGAAAAATGAAAAGAGTACATTCAGCGTATTGTTTTACCTGAAAAAAGACAAGATGAAAAAGAATGGTTTAGTACCCATTCATGCCCGTATCACAATCAACGGCAAACAAACCCAATTCAATACCAAGTTAGAAGTCTTTGAAACTAACTGGAAATCCGGCAGAGCCATAGGTAAATCTATGGAGATACAAAGGCTTAACTCCATGCTGGACGACATCAAAGCAAATATACGTTCCCACTTCCACAATCAATTAATGCGGGATAGTTATGTTACACCCGAAAGCGTGAAAAATGCACTATTGGGAAAAGAGGAAGAAGCAAATACCATTATTTCTTTTTTTACTCAACACAACGACCAATACAAGAAAAAGGTCGGAGCGGGAGAAGCGACCCCCAAAACATACAGCAGATACGAACTAACCAAGTTACGCCTGACTGAATACATGAAAGATGAATATCGTGTATCAGATATGCCGATACGCCAAATCAACAAGGTATTCATCGAAAACTTCTACCTATATATAATAAAGAACCACGACTGTTCACCCAATACGGCAATGAAGTTTATCCAGCGTTTCCGCACGGTGGTAAACTTTGCACAAGGTACGGGATTGATTACTGCCGACCCGTTCGCCAATTATAAACTCAAATTCGAGTATATAGAAAGAGGGTATCTTGACAAGGACGAGATAAGCAGGATATGCAATAAAAATTTTGCTTCAAAACGGTTGGAACAAGTGCGGGATATATTCATTTTTAGCTGCTATACGGGACTTTCATACGTGGATATATGCGAATTAACCAGCAACGATATACGTTTGGCATTTGATGATAATTTGTGGATTATAAAGAAGCGTCACAAGACAAAAGTAACATCGAATATCCGGTTACTGGATATTCCGAAAGCTATCCTGAACAAATACGAGGGAAAACTTAAAAACGGTCAGCTATTACCAGTTATCAGCAATCAAAAGATGAATGATTATTTGAAAGAAATTGCCATCGTATGCGGAATTGACAAAAACGTCACCTTCCATCTTGCCCGCCATACGTTTGCAACGACCATTACTTTAGCCAATGGTGTACCCATAGAAAGTGTTTCTAAAATGCTGGGACACACGGATATTCGCACTACACAAATATACGCAAAAGTGATAGATACGAAGTTGAGTAACGACATGGAATTATTGGCACAAAACTTGAAAAATCCGCTGACAATCTCCATGGTAGCCAGATTGTACTGGCTGATGGTGGCTGCATTCTTATGGAGCTTTTCTGTCTCTTTGATGGCTTCTTTCCGGATCTTCTCCTGATTCCCTACATGGATGGCTCGAAACAGCTCCTGCATCCTTGTTTCTTCTAAGGGAACCGCCTTTTTTGACTCTTTGGGAACGATCTCTGCGATATTGATGGCTCGTTTTGTTCCGTACAGGACACGGTAGGACACCGCCTCTCTGGCTCCCTCGTAGGAAATACTGATATCGTACAGATTGTTGCAGACAGTTCCGATCCCTGCGGTAACTGCCGCCCCTATAATTCTCCATGCCCAGCGGCAGAACCGGTCACACTTGTCCGTCAATTGAGCTATTTCATCTTCTGAATGGAGTTCCATAATCAGAATAGTATTACCCATATAGATGAATTCCTGGCAGTTGCAATTCTCGGTCAGCCGCTGTTTGATCTCCCGCTCCACGGACATGGATAACAATAAGGGATTCATGCCATCCGGCACATCATTTTCCGAGGTATGAAAAATCATGCAGCAAAACAAAGGTCCCTTCATATCCACCCGATAGTCCAAAAGGAATCGTTCATAGTCCTCTTCTCTGACCCTTCCCTCGATCAGGGAAATAAAGAAATTTGACTGCAGCTTTGGTAATACCTCCTGGAAATAGTCTTCCAGTTTTTTTACATTTAACTTTTCTTCCCTTTCCCTGTCCAGTGTGGTTTTCAGCTTCATCAGGCTTTCTGACAGCTCGGTGGCGCTGATGGGTTTCAGCATATATTCTTTGATCTCCAGATGGACAGCCTCTTTCGCATATTCAAATTCGTCAAAGCCTGTGCAAAGCATAATATAGATATTGGGATAGTCCTGGTTCAGTTTTCTTGCCAGCTCCAGTCCATCCATGTAAGGCATTTTGATGTCCGTCAGTACCACATCCGGCTGAAGCTTTTCCACCAGCTCCAAAGCCTTCACGCCGTTGGTGGCGCTTCCCACTACGTCAAATCCCAGATCATTCCAACGGATCTTTTTTTTCATAACATCGATGACCTCTACTTCATCATCGACAAGAATCACTTTATATTGTTCCATCCTTATCCTCCTGTTTTGCGGAGCATATTATTATTCTTTCATTATAGCAGAAGATTGCTCTCTGCTGAATGAATAGTTACAAAAATTTTGTAACTATTCAGAGCCCCATCTCGATTCCGCTTACGCTGCATCTCGATGTTGCTTCTCGCCATATGAAATTTCAGAAAAATAGCTCATTCATGTAAACATGATTCGCGATTTTTCTTCCATTTCGCATGGCTCTGAATAGTTACAAAATTGCCAAAACAGAATAAAAGACCGCCCATGTCATCCATCGGATGACCGGGCTGTCTTATATTCTGTCTGTTTCAATATATTTTATTATTTTTTCTGTACATATTTCAGACAGTCAAGTGTTACGGCTGCCAGGATGATGATACCTTCAAAGATGAACTGAAGGTTGGTATCAATACCCAGAATCGTCAGGGAGTATGTAAGGGAGGTAAAGATCAATACACCGGTTACTACTCCGGAGATCTTACCGATACCACCGGTAAAGGATACACCACCAACTACGCAGGCTGCGATAGCATCCATATCCCATCCCTGTCCATAAGCTGCACTGCCGGAACCAACCATACGGTTACATTCCAGCCAGGAGCCGAAGCCATACAGGATACCTGCCAGGATAAATGCTCCCATCGTTAC
>ENA-OYWQ01000867-OYWQ01000867.1-human-gut-metagenome-genome-assembly--contig:-NODE-867-length-14224-cov-4.370033_pt1 | contig 14224 bp, 8 predicted proteins | sample MGYA00244810_ERZ653396 | MGnify/ENA primary metagenome ERZ653396 (study PRJEB26926, sample SAMN06165045) | human gut metagenome | biome: ENVO:00009003; feature: ENVO:2100002; material: ENVO:00002003... | reverse complement strand
CATGGAGAACGTGAAGAACTTCCAGGTCTATTTCGACGGACAGGAGAAGGACCTCTTCCGCACCTTCTTCGGATCGCTGGCCTTGACACACAAACTGAAGGACAACAAGACTTCCGTCTCTCTCATCGGGTCGATCTTCACCACGAAGGAGCAAGAGCGCTACGACATCCAGGGACAGTACTGGCTGACGCAGACGGAGACTTCCGAAAACCTTGGTGTGGGTACTTATATGCAGCATTCGCGTGATTATCTCAAGGCGACGGTGGGCAACGTGAAACTCATGACGCGCCGCACGACGGACCACCACCATGTGGAGGGTGCGCTGCTCTGGAGGATGGAGCGCGTCACGGAAAACTCTGCTGAGTATGAGTATCGCGACTCGGCAGGCTACAACGTGCCCCATACGGGCAAGGATCTGTATATGATCTATTCGCTGCGTGCACGCAACGAACTCCGTGCCAATCGCTTCGAGGGCTACCTGCAGGACAACTGGAATTTCCGCACGGGCAATGATAGCGTGCCGACGCTCTATACACTCAACTATGGTGTGCGCTTTGCCCACTGGAACTTCAATGGCGAGACGCTGATCTCACCCCGCGTCTCGCTCAACATCGTCCCGGGATGGAATCGCAACCTGGCCTTCCGTGTGGCCACGGGACTCTACTACCAGGCTCCTTTCTTCAAGGAGTTGCGCGACACGACGACGCTCAACGGTGTTACCTATGCCAAACTCAACCAGAAGATACGTTCTCAACGCTCCATCCACCTCGTGGGAGCGATGGACTATAGTTTCCGCATGCTCGACCGGCCGTTTAAATTCTCGGCGGAGATCTACTATAAGATGCTCTCGCGCCTTACCCCTTATGTAGTGGACAATGTCAAGGTGACTTACTTCGGCGACCAGGAAGCCTCGGGCCATGCTGCGGGTATAGACCTGAAACTCTTCGGCGAGTTTGTGCCTGAGACCACTTCGTGGTTGACGTTCAGTGTGATGAGTACGCGGATGAAGATTGGCGGCAAGTCCATCCCCCTGCCCACGGACCAGCGCTACGCCGTCAACCTCTTCTTTACCGACTACTTCCCTGGTACGACCAAGTGGCGGATGAGCCTCCGCCTTGCTTTTGCCGATGGTCTGCCTTTCTCTGCTCCCCACAAAGAACTGGAGTCCAACACCTTCCGTGCGCCAGCCTATAAGCGTGCCGATATTGGTATGAGCTACCGCCTCTTTGACAACCACGAGGGCGACAAGAAGTCCATCCTCCGCAATGTGTGGCTGGGACTGGACTGCCTCAACCTCTTTGGCATCAACAATGTCAATAGCTACTATTGGGTCACGGACGTCACGGGCCAGCAGTATGCCGTGCCCAACTACCTCACGGGACGTCAAATCAATGGTCGCATTACCATCGAGTTCTAATCCTTCCCTATATAACAGATTAGTAGCGGCAGACTTCATAAGTCTGCCGCTTTTTCATCCTGTCCATGAGGTGAAAGAGATTTGTGTGGGTACACGGTAAAAAAGTTGCAAAAAAAGACCTCAAATGTTTGCAATAGTCAGCAGAAAACATTAACTTTGCCATCGTTATCCTGAAAACAATCTTTTTACCTTAAAGAAGGACTAATACCTATTGAAGTGGAAGCGGTCGCCTGTGAAGGCCATCGCTTTTGTTTTTTCTTCTCCTTCTTCTTCTGTTTCCATCTTTTCCTTTTCGTCTTTTCCTCCCTTTCCTTTCCTCCCTTTCCTTTCCTCTCTTAGCTTCTTCCCTTTGTTTTCTTTCCATTGTTCTCTCTCCACGCCAGTATTACGTAGCTCCTTCCTTTATTATAGGAATAGCAATGGAGTGTTTTCGTTGTTGTCAGGGTCAACGGGCCATTTTTGCATTCGGAGGGAGGAAAAAGCAAGAGGCCGGATCCGCACCCCGAAGGATGGTCTCCGACCTCTTGCGTAGTCCCATGGCGGGACCGTCTATGCTTTTACAGTCTTTGTCTGCTGCTTTTTGTAGCTTACTTCTTCAGCAAGTCCATATCCATGAAGATCTTCTTGAGGATCTCGATGGCCTGGTCCACCTGGTCCTTGGTGTGCGTGGCCATGAGGGCGAAGCGCACCAGCGTGTCCTGCGGGGCACAAGCAGGCGGAATAACCGGGTTGATGAATACGCCCGCATCATAGGCGAGCTTCGTGACGAGGAATGTCTTATCCACATCGTGGACGTAGAGCGGGATGATCGGACTCTCTGTGTCACCGATCTCGAAGCCCTCCTCGCGGAAGCGCTTTAGTGCATAGTTGGTCACGTCCCACAGGTGCTCGATGCGCTCCGGCTCCTTCTGCAGGATGTGGAGAGCCTCCAGTGCTGCTGCCGTGGCTGCAGGCGAGTTGGAAGCACTGAAGATATAGGTGCGTGAGGTGTGGCGAAGCCAGTTGATGGTATCGAAGTCAGAGGCAATGAAGCCGCCGATGGAAGCCAGACTCTTGGAGAAAGTGCCCATGATCAGATCGACCTCATCAGTCAGTCCGAAATGGTCGCAAACGCCGCGTCCCTCTCTTCCGAAGACGCCGATGCCGTGAGCCTCATCTACCATGACGGAGCAATTATACTTGTGCTTCAGTTCAACGATCTGCGGCAGCTTGGCCAGGTCGCCCTCCATGGAGAACACACCATCAACGACAATCAATTTGATGGCCTCGTGCGGCAACTTAGCCAGCACGCGCTCCAGGTCTTCCATGTCGTTGTGCTTGTAGTGGAGCTGCGTGGCAAAGCTCAGACGGCGTCCATCGACAATACTCGCATGGTCGCGGTCGTCACAGATGATATAGTCGCCACGGCCCACGACGACGGAGAGCACGCCCTCGTTGACGGAGAAGCCCGTCGAGTAGCCCAGCACGTCTTCCTTGCCGATATATTTGGCTATCTCTTTTTCGAGCTTGATGTGCAAGTCGAGTGTGCCGTTGAGAAATCGGCTGCCTGCACAGCCCGTGCCATATTTGTCGAGCGCAGCGTGGGAAGCGGCGATGATGCGTGGATCGCTGGGAAGGCCTGTGTAGGCGTTGGAGCCAAACATAAGAATCTTATGTCCGTCGATATCGGTTACTTCGGTACCCTGCATACTTGTGATTTCGCGGAAATAAGGGTACACTCCAGCCTTCATAAACTTCTGAGGCGTTCGGTAGCTTTTGTACTTTTCTTGTAATTGTCCCATTACTTTTTGGCGTAGCCGAAGCTACTTCTTTATTATTAGGCTGCAAAGATACGAAAAAACTACCATAGCACGCCCTATTTCGCAAGAAATCTTTCCTTTATTTCAATTTTTAGCGCTTCGAACGAGCATAATTCATGTTATTTTCGTAATTTTGTGCCGTCAAGAAATGTAACAGTACGGTTCCTTTATGAAACATATCGTCTTCATCACAAACCCCATATCGGGCACGATCAACAAAGCAGGCATACCTGAGCTTGTCGAAGTGCATCTCGACCACGCCCGATTCAGCTACGAGTTTGTCGCGACACAGTATGCTGGACATGCCACGCTGCTGGCCCAGGAGGCTGCAGCCCATGGTGCGGATATTGTCTGTGCCATCGGAGGCGATGGGACGGTCAACGAGGTAGGACGCGGTCTCCTTGGCACAGAGACCGCTATGGCCATCCTTCCCTGTGGTTCTGGCAATGGCCTGGCGCGCCATCTCATGTTGCCCATGGACTTGAAACGTTGCCTCGATATCATCAACCTCGACACCGTGGAGACGCTCGATTCCGGCGTCATCAACGGCCATCCCTTCTTCTGCACTTGCGGAATGGGCTTCGACGCCTTCATCTCGATGAAGTTTGCCGAGGCAGGCAAGCGCGGCCTCATGACCTATGTCGAGCAGATGCTGCGTGAAGGACTGTCCTACAAGCCCGAGACCTATGAGATAGAGGACGAGATGGGGTCGAAGACCTACAAGGCGTTTCTCATCAGCGCGGCCAATGCCTCGCAGTATGGCAACAACGCCTACATCGCTCCCCACGCTTCTATGAGCGACGGCCTGCTCGATGTTATCATCATGCAGCCTTTCAGTCTCATCGAAGCGCCGCAGGTGACGCTCGAAATGCTCAACAAGACCATTGACAAGAACGTCAATATCCGCACCTTCAAGGCCCGCCACGTCCATATCCACCGCAGCAAGCCGGGCCTCATCCACTATGACGGCGACCCGCTCATGAGCGATGCCGACGTAGAGATAGAGGTCAAACCCAAGAGCATCTGCGTCGTAGTCAATCCCCATGCCGATGAGGCTGCGCGTCAACCCAATATGATGCAGACTGCTGCCTCAGAGTTCTTCTATAACATGGACCGCATCCGCACGCAGATCACTCGCCAGGGCCGCAACATCCAGGCTACCAATCTAAAACTGCTTCGAAAGTTGAACCTGAAGTAAATCTCATCGTGTTCTCTTTCAAGCAGTTCTCCATACGTCAAGACCGTTGTGCCATGAAGGTAGGTACGGACGGTGTCCTTCTCGGAGCGTGGGCCGAGGGTGGTCAGCGCATCCTCGACATCGGGACAGGCACGGGTGTCATAGCCCTGATGATGGCGCAGCGCTTTCCTGATGCCCAGGTCTCGGCCATCGAACTCGATGCGTCGGCGGCCCAGCAGGCCCAGGAAAACGTAGCAGCAAGTCCTTTCTCCGATCGCATTGCGGTGGAGCATGTGGCCCTGCAGCAGTACGAGGCCCTGCCCTTCGATGCCATTGTTGTCAACCCGCCCTTCTTCACCCATGCCCTTGCTGCCAAGGGTTGCGCAAGAGCTATGGCACGGCAGACCGACAGTCTCTCCTTTCGCGACCTCTGTCGTGGAGGCCGCCGCTTGCTGGCCGAGGGTGGGGTGATGAGTCTCATCATTCCTGCCGACCGTTGTGGTGAAGTGGAGACGGAAGCAGCCCTCGCTGGACTCTTCCTTCAGCGCAAGGTAGCGATACGGACCACGGAGCGCAAGCAACCGAAGCGTTGCCTTTTGGCCCTGGGGCTCCGTTCTGCCCATTCTTTCCCTCAGGAGATTCGTACTATGATGGAGAATGGCAATCCCACGCCATGGTATCAATCGCTGGTGTCCGATTTCTACCTTTAGTCGCAGGCCTTCCTTCTTTTGTGTTTCCCATACGCTCAGAGCCTCATGTCTTATCCATAGCCGTTTATCAAGTTTTTTCCATCCCCTGTGCAGTTTTTTCAAGTTTTATTCGTACCTTTGTTGAGTCTTTCTTCCTTATCATAGACCATGAAGCGCAACACGATGGTCGCAGAGTGGATGCAGAGACGCCGCTCCGAGGCCCTATAGGGTACAGGAAAACTATACGATTTTTAAAACAAAGTGTTGCAAACTAACCATTTATGAAAAAAATGATTCCCGTCATGATGCTCTCAGGCATCATCGGACTGAGCGCTTGCGGCAACAAGACAGAGCAGCCGCAGCAGAATGCTGACACGCTTGAGGTGGCCGACACCATCAAGGAAGACACCGCTGCCGTCGATACGCCGCAAACGGCTGAGGTGCAGGAGAACGCTCAAGAGGAGAAGACGGTAGAGAAGAATGTGAAGAGTACGCAGGCTGGTGGCACGACCATCGCTGTGGGAGAGTCCTTGGCCGAAACGCTCCGCAAAGCCAAGGGAGTGACCTTCGAGTATAATGCCGACTACGGTGTAGCCTGCAACATCGGTAAGGTCTATATCAGCATTCCCGACGAGGATATCACCAAGGCCGGACTGGATTATGTCAACTCCCTTACTTCGGACATAGAGCCCAATATCGACTTCAAACTCGAATACATCAAGCCGTCTGCGAAGATCAAGGATTTTGAGGTCAACTAATCTCGCCACTTCATGATAGCCTATATATATAAGGTATAAGGCGCAAACAGAACCGTTGCGTTTTGCGATCAAAGACACTTCAAGCCCCCTGTATGGTTATTTCCTCTACAGGGGGCTTGAAAAATTTTTGTTTCCAGCCGGAGATGCTTGGTGTTTCTGATCTCCGAGTTTTCTTTATACCTCTACCGCTACCACCTCGTTGCGGAGCACGTACCACAAGAACCCGGAGACATTCTTATGTCCAATCTTCCGAAGCAGTTCTATGTAGTTCTTCACCTGCGTGGCATGCTCCGGGCGTGGCTTGGCAAACTTATAGTCAACCACGATCGTCCTCTCGTCGTCGCTCATGACGCGGTCCGGTCGTTGCTCTATGGTCGTCCCGTCGGCGGGATTGTACTGGAGGATGGAGCACTCGTTATAGAGTTTCCATCCTGGGCGAAACCACTCGGCCACGGTGGGATTGGCGAGTGAGGCTTCCACCTGTTTCCGCAGTTGTGCGATGAGTCGATCGTCCGTGATGATACCGTCCGATACCAGTTGGCTGATGTGTGGTTCGATGTCCTCCTCTGTGCGGATGGAGGAGAAGAGCTGGTGGAGGATGGTGCCCATCTTGATATAGCTCGTGGGCGCGTCCGTCTCCTCGCCGCGCACAAACTCCTCACTCTTGTTGCTCTGTCGGAAGCCGATAGGCGTCTTGTGGGTCTCGATTCTGACCTCCTGCGTCTCCGAGGGCGACTCAAAGGGGTTGTCGCTTGCCGTCTTGTCTCCTTTGCCCACGATGTCCTCACCCTCCAGCGTGCCATAGACCAGTTCCAGCGCCTCTTCGGTTTGATCCTTTCCCTGGAACGAGCAGTCGGCCCCCAAGTCGGCAGCCACCTGCTCGAGGCATAGTTCCAATCCCTGACTGCGCTGCGATGTCAGTCCAGTAAACTTCTTCTTCTGATTCTCCGACATCCGCTTTCCCGTCACGAAGAGCCGTTTTCCTGCTCGCGTGAAGGCCACATAGAGGAGGTTCAGGTTGTCCACCGCGTTCTGGAAGTGCTCCTCGCGGTAGTCGTCCTCATAGACCGTGCCTACCAGGTTGTTTCTACTGAAATCAACCGGCGTGATGGGCAGCTCGTCAAATGGCTTTTCGCGTTTTCCCTTCTCACACCACAGTGTGTTTCCCTTCTCCAATTGCCAGTCGCAGAAGGGGATGATGACGTTGTCAAACTCCAGTCCCTTGCTCTTGTGGATGGTCATAATGCGCACCCCCTCCACCTCGTCGCTTTGGATCGTCTTCTGCGAGATGGTGTTGTCCCATTCGGTGAGAAAGTCGTCGATGTCAGCCGGGCGGTCGCGGAGATAATCGTTGAGTTTGTCGTAGAAGAGGCATACATACGCACTTTGGTTCTTGAGTTGGTCGAGTTGGAAGAGCGCATGGAGCGTATCCACCAGGTCGAGCAGCGGTAGGTTGCGTAGCTGGTCAGTCTCTCGGACATAGCGATCGGGCAGCGATTCTTCGAGCCTCTTCCTTATATCTTCGTCGCTGGGCCGTCCTGGTCTCTCTGTCTTTCCCACAACTTCATCCCGTGTGGTGACGAGCAGGTGGGGCAGGGGAGCGCCCTCCTGTAGCACGTCGTTGCGATACGCCTTGACCAGTGCCGCCCGTGTAAGATTGTCCTCGGGATGGGCGAGCAGCCGCAAGGCGAGCACCATCACGTTGACGGCGAGGGAGGCGTCAAGACGGAAAGCCTCGTCAGAGACGATGCGCACCGACTGTCCAAACTCCTCGACGAAATAGTCGGCGATATACTGTACGGGCGACTTGCTGCGCACGAGGATGGCGATGTCCTTCTGTCGTGCCCCTCCCTCGATCAGCCGCCGCACGGTGTCCGCCAAGCGTGCGAGGATGTTCTCCCGGTAGTCCTTCGACGGGAACAGCGCCACCTCCACATATCCCTTTCCCTTCCCCTTGGCATTCCCCTGCTTGACGTCGTCGTAGGCGCGTGCCAGCAGCGTTGCCTGCGGGGTCTTGTCGGCAGACAACTCTCCTACCGTCTCTTCCACCAGTCGGGTGAAGATGGCGTTGTTAAATTGGATGATGCGCTCCCACGACCGGTAGTTGGTCGCCAGTGTCTTTTCGCAGACGGCCTCCTTGCCAAAAGACTGCGAGAGGTTTGCCAGCAGTCGCCAGTCACCCTGTCGCCAGCGGTAGATGCTCTGCTTCACGTCACCGACGATGAGGTTGCGCGATCCCTCCTGTGCCATGCAGTTGTCGAGCAGCACCTTGAAGTTGCGCCATTGTATCTGACTGGTGTCCTGAAACTCGTCGATCATGATGTGGCGCAGTTGTACGCCGATCTTTTCGTAGAGGAAAGGCGTGTCTGCTCCCTGTATCATACCGTGGAGCAGTCCCTGCGTATCACTGAGCATGAAGCGGTTGGCGTTTCGGTTGCTCTCCTCCACCGCCTTGGCGATGGCGTTGAGCAATCGCAGTTCGCTCAGATGGGAGAGCGTCTGCACACAGGAGTTGTATTCACACCATAGTTCCTCGCGCCGCGTCTCCATCTCCTGGAGCAACCTCAGTCCACCGTTGTTGGCCATGTCCTTGATAGCCTCCTTGTCGGCAGCCCCACATTTGGAGGCCGTCCATAGGTTTGCGTCCTGTAGCGCCTTCTGGACTCCGGCGGGTGTGGGCTCGTTGTCGAGTGTTCCCTTGCTCCGCTTCACGATATAGTTGTAGAGTCCTCGCCGGTAGAGCGCCGCGTAGTCTATATGACATTGCCCCATCAGGGCCACCAACTCCCGTGCCGGATCCACCAGTTGCTTGCGTAGCGTGTTGCGCCGACTGCGCAGTAGCGCCGTGTACCGCGAAAAAAACTTGCCACCTTCTGCGGCCAGCAGGTCGTTGAGCTCGCGTTCATGATCCTTGTAGAAGTCCTTGAAGATGTTCTGTCCAAACTTCTTGATCGCCCCGATGACGTTCCATCCCTGCTCGTCCTCTATGTTCTGGTTGATGTAGTCGCGTACCCATCCCATCACCTCTGGGTTGGCGTCGAGCGTCTCGATCATCTCATCGACCGCCTTTCCTTCCACCTCGTTGTCGTTGAGATCCACGCGCAGGTTGGCCGTCAGGTCCAGTTCGTGGGCGAGGTTGCGTAGCACGCCTTGAAAGAAGGCGTCGATCGTCTGCACGCGAAAGAAGTTGTAGTGATGGGTGAGCAGCGAGAGTGCCTGTCGCGCGTTGGTTCGCACAGCCATCGCCCCCAGCCCCGTCTGCTCCATCACCTTCTCCATATAGGTGTCCGACCCAGGCAGACTGTTCGCTATGCCGTAGAGCTGCGAGAGGATACGGAGTTTCATCTCCTGTGTGGCCTTGTTGGTGAAGGTCACGGCAAGGATGTGTCGGTAGTTCTCGGGGGCGCTGACGAGGAGTGAGATATACTCCACGGCGAGTGTGAAAGTCTTTCCCGATCCTGCCGAAGCCTTATAGACGGTCAGCGGGCGGCGCTGTTTGGTGGTCGTTGTCATGATAGCCAGTGTTGATGATGCGTTTACTCTCCAGCGGGTCGTTCCGCTGGCGAAAGGTGAATGCAAAAGTAAGAAAAAGAGGCGACGTGTGCAAATTTAGCATGGAATAATGAGGGTAGGGCTAAAAACAAAAAAAGCATGGCACTCTTGCCATGCGGTGACTATAAAACTCTTTCAAACTACTACTTTTCAATGCGTGATTAAAGGTTCACACCTCATCGGTGATCCCCTCAATCGTGCATCGTTGTTACCCTAAACATCTTTTACCTTAGACCATAACCTATTTTGTTACCTGAACAACACTTTGTTCAATTACCCTAAAAATAACTAAAAACCTAAATCAATTACTATTAACCTAAACAATCTATTAACCTTTTGACGATGCAAAGGTAGGCACTTTCGTTTTGACCACCAAATGATAGCAAGTAAAAATTCGATTTTTCTCCCTATTCTTGACATAAATCAACACATGTGTACGAACACACATACTCTTGCAGGTCTTATGCGAATACCTTGTGGAGGTTTTGTAGACTTTCGTATGTGCGTCATACCGAAAGTTGAGAGCCTCTTAAGGCCATTAGAGGAGAAAGAATGCTGCAAAACGAAGTACATTCAAAAGTTTCTTTGTACCTTTGTGCCAAAATTGGCAACTATGGCAGAAAGAAATACAGTGGATATGACCCAAGGCCCTTTGCTGGGCAAGATTCTGCGCTTTGCACTTCCCTTTGCGGCAAGCGGCATCATGCAGCAACTCTTCGTCACCATCGACGTGGCCGTGGTGGGCCGCTTTGCTACCAGTGAGGCGTTGGCTGCCGTGGGCGCCAATACCTTTCTTATCAATCTCCTCATCAACCTTTTTGTGGGTGTCTCCATTGGTTCCAATGCCGTCATCTCCAACTTCATCGGACGCAACGATCGCCATCGTGTTCGCGACGCGGTAGGCACGACGATGATGCTCCCGATCTTTGCCAGCGTCTTGCTGCTGGGTTTCGGCGAGATCTTTGCTCCCAGTCTGCTGCGCCTCATGGGCACGCCTGCCGCCATCCTCGACCAGGCCACCCTCTTCCTGCGAGTCTATTTCCTCGGCATTCCCTTCTTCATGGTCTTCACCTTCGGCCAGGCCGTGCTCCGAGGCAAAGGCGACACCCAGCGCCCGCTCAACATCCTGCTCCTTGCCGGCTGCGTCAATGTGGTGCTCAACCTGTTGTTGGTCATTGTCCTCCACATGGGAGTCGCAGGAGTAGCCACCGCTACGGGCTGCGCCAACGTCTTCTCCGCCTTGGCCATCTTACGCCTTCTTCGTCGTGAGAAAGGCCCCTTCCGCTTGACGCGCCTCCGTCTTCGCATCGACCGGGCAGCCCTGCGCCAGATTATCTTCATTGGAGTGCCCGCAGGCGTACAAAGCATGGTCTTCTCGCTGAGCAACATCTTTGTCCAAAGCGCCATCAACGGCTATGGACCTTCGGCGATCGCAGGCGCTGCCATCTCCCTCAACTTCGACACCTACTGCTATTTCCTGCTCACCTCCTTCTGTGGTGCTGCCGTCACCTTCACGGGACAAAACTATGGAGCAGGAAAGATAGACCGCTGCCGCCGCGTCTTTTGGATCTGTATGGGCTGTGGTGCACTGGCCTGTTTCCTCGCCAATATGCTTTTCTACACGCAGTCCGACTTCTTCCTGTGGTTCTTCACTACCGATCCCTCCGTCATCCACTATGCCAAGGTACGCATGGCCACCGTCCTTGTCTTCCAGGCCCTGGCCTCATCCTACGAGATCTCTGCCGCCTCGATGCGCGGTCTTGGCCACAGTATCGAACCGACCCTGCTCACCATCCTTGGCACCTGCGTCCTGCGCTTCGCCTGGGTGTTCTTCGTCTGCCCCGTTTGGCCTGGTTTCCGCGAACTGATGCTGTGTTATCCCATATCCTGGGTTCTCACGGGCGTGATGGTCTGCGTCAGCTACGTCTTTGTCAGTCGCAAGGCTTACCGCAAACTCTCCCTCTAATTATATAAGTACAGGTACATAGAATATAGTTCACTCAGTAGGGTAGTCTGGCGCCTATCATGCGTCCGAACGCATTGTTCCTGCCTACGTGTTTGTTATCCATGCCCGCCATTGTCAGGAGGTGGTTTTCCTCCCTCGTTTCTTTTTGTGAAATGAGCAATGGGCTGCGCAAACTAATGTTAACCCCATTTTTTTCATTGAAAGAAAAAGGATTTTAGCTGAATCTAAAATCCAAATTCACCGCAAAATCAGCCTTGTCTTTGGGGTTTTGTATACTTTTGTACCAAGAAAAGATGTAAAATCATACTTTTGCATAATATAAAGGATACAGACAAAACAAAGATAGATATGAACAAGACACGATGGACCACCACCCTCATCTCTGCCCTTCTCCTGTTGGCATCTCCTTCTGCCAACGCCCGGAAGTGGACGCTGCAAGAATGTATCGACTATGCGTTGGCACACAACATCCAACTTCGCCGCAACCTCCTGTCGCGACAGTCAGCCCATGAGGATGTGCTGCAGTCGAAGGCCGAACTGCTGCCTTCGCTCACGGCCTCTACCTCCCAGAACGTCTCCTACAACCCCTTCCCCGAGAGCGGGCGCCAGCAGGTTGCCAATGGCTATGTGGAGATGACTACCGACAAGGTCTATTACAACGGATCCTATGCCGTGAGCTTCGACTGGACGATATGGAATGGCAACCAAAACCGCATGAAGATCCGGCAGAACCAACTCACCGAACAGCAGGCCGAGCTCGACTCCTCCATCACCGCCAACTCCATCCAGGAGCAGATTGCGCAGATCTACGTCCAGATTCTCTACACCCACGAGGCCTTGAAGGTCAACCGCCAGAGTCTGGAGTATAGTCAGGCCAACGAGCAGCGGGGCCAGGAGATGGTCGAGGTAGGGCAGTTCAGCCAGGCCGACCTCGCCCAGCTCAGCGCCCAGCGCGCTTCCGACGAGTATAATGTCGTGGCCCAGGAGAGCAATCTCCGCGACTACACACGCCAGTTGAAGCAGATCCTCCAGCTCACCGACGACGCCGAGGATTTCGAAGTCAGCGTTCCCGACGACGTTACCGGTGACGCCCTGGCCGAGATACCCGGTCTGCAGACCGTCTATACCCATGCGCTCGCTTCCCGTCCCGAACTCCGCCAGCAGCGCCTCGCCATCGAGAGTGGCGAACTCAGTGTGCGGATGGCCAAGGCCCGCCGTCTCCCGACCGTCTCCATGCAGGGTGGCGTCTCCACCAATGTCACGACGATGAGTGATGCTGCCTACGGATCGCAGTTGAAGACCAACCTCACCACATCGGCAGGTCTGACGCTGAGCGTTCCCATCTTCGACCGCCGCGAGACCCGCACGGCCATCAACAAGGCCAACATCGCCATGGAGACGAGCCGCCTCGCCCTCGAGGAACAGCAGACCACGCTCTATTCCACCATCGAGAGCTACTGGATACAGGCCGTCAACAACCAGGCCAAATACAAGAGTGCCCTGGCCAATACGGAGAGCCAGCAGACCAGCTACGAACTGCTCTCGGAGCAGTTTCGCCTCGGACTGAAGAATATCACCGAACTGCGCGAGGCGAAGGAGAACCTACTCGTGGCGCAGCAGAACGAACTGCAGAGCAAGTACCTCGCCCTGTACAATATGCAGATGCTCAATTTCTACAACGGAAAATAATAAAAGATAGATATGAAAAAGATTTCGAAAGTATGGTATCTGGTGGTCGCCTTGGTCGTGTTGGGTGTGGCCGCCTACTTCCTCGGCAAACCCGACACCAAGGAGACCATCTCGTTTGACACGGCCACCGTCGGGCAGACGAACATCCAGAACAGTATCACTGCCACGGGTACCATCGAACCGGTCACGTCGGTGACGGTCGGTACACAGGTCTCGGGTATCGTCAGCAAACTCTATGTCGATTACAACTCGGTCGTGAAGAAAGGACAGGTGATCGGCATTATCGAAGCCATGAAGCTCCTCAACGAAGTTGAAGCTGACAAGGACGGCGTCGTTCAGGCCTTTGCCGCGGAAAACGGCCAGCCCGTCGAATACGGTCAGCCGCTCGTCATTCTTGGTTGAGCCCAACTCAGGAACCTTCATGTTCGGAAAAGTCCTCATCGCCAACCGAGGCGAAATTGCACTGCGCATTCAGCGCGCCTGCCGCGAGCTCGGCATTAAAACAGTGGTCGTGCATTCCACGGCGGACGCCGATGCTAAGTACGTGCGTCTGGCCGATGAAAGCGTGTGCATTGGGCCTGCCGCCTCGTCTCACTCCTACCTCAATATTCCAGCCATCATTTCAGCTGCGGAAGTAACGGATGCTGAAGCGATTCACCCGGGCTACGGCTTCCTTTCGGAAAATGCCGATTTTGCCGAACAGGTGGAAAGCTCGGGCTTCGCTTTCATTGGGCCGCGCCCCGAGAGCATTCGTCTGATGGGCGACAAGGTGAGCGCCAAGCAGGCCATGCGCGACGCGGGCGTCCCTTGCGTGCCCGGCTCTGACGGAGCACTCTCCGAAGACCCGCAGGAAATCATCCAGACAGCCCGTAAGATCGGCTACCCGATTATCATCAAAGCTTCCGGCGGCGGCGGCGGCCGCGGCATGCGTGTGGTACGCACCGAAGCGGCGCTCCTCACGTCTGTCAATATGACCCGTGAAGAAGCGCGCGTTGCCTTTGGCAATCCGACCGTCTACATGGAGAAGTTCCTCGAGAACCCGCGCCACATTGAAATTCAGGTGCTCTCCGACAACTTCCAGAATGCGGTGTATTTGGGCGAGCGTGACTGCTCGATGCAGCGCCGCAATCAGAAAGTCATTGAAGAGGCCCCGGCTTTCGGCATTCCGCGCCGGGCC
>ENA-OYWQ01000838-OYWQ01000838.1-human-gut-metagenome-genome-assembly--contig:-NODE-838-length-14431-cov-4.951725_pt1 | contig 14431 bp, 10 predicted proteins | sample MGYA00244810_ERZ653396 | MGnify/ENA primary metagenome ERZ653396 (study PRJEB26926, sample SAMN06165045) | human gut metagenome | biome: ENVO:00009003; feature: ENVO:2100002; material: ENVO:00002003... | reverse complement strand
GGTCTCGTGGGCTCGGAGATGTGTATAAGAGACAGACCTGAAGGACATCGGCGACAAATACGACCTGATCATCCTCGACCCGCCGGCCTTCGCCAAGCACCACAAGGTGCTGGGCAACGCCATGCAGGGCTACAAGCGGCTCAACGCCCGGGCCTTGTCGCAGATCCGCCCCGGGGGCATCCTCTTCACGTTCTCCTGCTCGCAGGCCGTCACGAAGGAGCTGTTCCGCACGACGGTCTTTTCCGCCGCCGCCATCGCGGGCCGCAAGGTGCGCATCCTGCACCAGCTGACCCAGCCCGCCGACCACCCGATCAACATCTACCATCCCGAAGGCGAATACCTCAAGGGACTGGTGCTGTACGTGGAATAAGCGACTGGAGCAATCACATGCCCCGTTCCGCGCTGCCGGCTGCCGTCGCCGCCTGCGGCAGCGTTTCCAAATCCGACTCTCCCCCCCCGAGGAGGGGTTTAATTGAAACTACTATGAAAAAAACACTCGTTACCGCCCTGCTTGCGCTCACCGCGGCCCTGACAGCCGGAGCGCAGAGCCGCACCGAAGTCTACACCTTCCCGAGCGAGGTCCTCGGGGCCGAAAAGAGCTGCACGGTCTACCTGCCCGACGGCTACGACCGCTCGCAGGAGTCCTACCCCGTGCTCTACCTGCTGCACGGCGCCAGCGGCTGCCACACCGACTGGACACAGAAAGGCGACCTGCGCCGCATCGCCGACGAAGCCATCGCCGCGGGCATGGCCCGACCGATGATCGTCGTCATGCCCGACGCCTCGGGCGAAGGCCCGAAACGCACGGGCAGACACATGGGCTATTTCGACGTTCCGGGCTGGGACTACGAACGGTTCTTCTTCGAAGAGTTCATGCCCGCCGTCGAAAAACGCTACCGCATCGCCTCCGACAAGGCGCACCGCGCCGTTGTGGGGCTGTCGATGGGCGGCGGCGGCACGGCGGTCTACGCCCTGCGCCACCCCGAACTGTTCGGCTCGGCCTGTTCGATGAGCGGCCTGCTGGACATGTTCCCCGGCCGCCGCAGCTACGACAACGCCTTCCAGCAATCCGTCGCCGACAACTCGCCCGTGGCCCTGCTGCGCGGAATGACCGCCGAACAGCTCGACGGCGTGCGCTCGGTCCGCTGGTGGGTCGACTGCGGCGACGACGATTTCCTCTGGAAATGCAACGTCGATTTCTACACGCTCATGCGCGAGCGCGACATTCCCCTGCAATACCGCATGCGCGACGGCGGCCACACCTGGCGCTACTGGCAGACGGTGCTGCCCGACGCGCTGACATTCGTTTCGAACGGATTCGGCAAATAGCCGCGCTTCCCATAAGAAAGGTCCCGGACATCCGGGACCTTTCTTTATTTCACCTTCTCGAAGACGTAGACTTCGTGCACCTCGCCGTCGTAGCCCGGATAGAAGCCCCGCGGCATGCCCAGCACGATCCGCGCCCCGCGATTGGCCAGCACCAGCAGATCGTCCGTCGCAGGATCGACGGCCAGCCCCTCGATTTCGCCCGGACGGCGGAAATCGGCCATCGAGCGGAACGGAAGCACCGTGGCATACGATTTTCCGTCGCGCAGATCCGCAACGTAGAGGTTGTCCGGTTCATCGAGGTCGGCGTCCCCGTCGTCCGCAGAGATCAGCATGCGTCCGCCGACCATGAAAATCCCCTGCTGCCACTGGGGCACGGGACGCAGGTGAACCTTGCGGACATACCGCCCCGTTTTCCGGTTGTAGCCGTAGACGTAGCGTCCGTCGACCCAGTCGGCCATCCAGACCATGTCGCCGTCGCGGTCCACCGCCAGCCCGCACACCTCGACCTGCCCCGACGAGGGTTCCCAGTCGATCGAGCGTTTCCATTTCAATGTGTTAGCGTCGTAGACCGCCACCTGGATATTCTCCCCGCGGCCGTCGTCGAAGGTTTCGATCCCGGCGTAAATCTCCCCGTCCCACACGTCGATGTCGCCGATGTGGTTGGCAGCCAGCGGCAGCCCCTCGAACGGCCGCTCGTTTTTGGCCGCCAGCCGCCCCTGCTTGTCGTATTTATAGAGCGCCGTGCTGCCCGACACATAGTAAAAATTCGAATCGGCGGCGACACCCTGCCGTCCCTCGACGGGAATCACGCGTTTCAGCCGGTACTCCGACCCCAAATTCTGCGCCCCGAGCGGCATTCCGGCCGCCAGCAGCGACGCCAGCATCAAAATTCGTTTCATAACGGTATCGTTTTATGCGGCCTCCGGCAAAAACAAGGCCGGAGCGTTCCCGATGTGGAATCCGCTCCGGCCCGTGTTCAAAGCGGAGTTCCGCCTATTTTCTCTTCGCGCGCTGCTGGGCCTCCTGCTGACGCATCAGCTCCTCGTAGCGCTGCTGGAATTTCGATTTCTTGCCTTTCGACTTCTTCGCGGCGTTCGCCTGCATAATCGCGTGGATCTTGTTGTCGTCGACCATGCGCCGGATGACGAGCGTCTGCCCGATGGTGAAGATATTCGACAGCAGGTAGTAGTAGCAAAGGCCGCTCGAATAGCTGTTGAACCAGAAGAGCATCATAATCGGCATCATGTAGACCATCATAAACTTCATGCCGGCCATCTGGGGCTGCGACGACGCCGTCTGCTGGTAGTTGAACCAGGAGTATCCGAACAGCGACACCGCCATCAGCAGGGCGAACAGCGAAACGTGATCGCCGTAGAAGGGAATCGAGAACGGCAGGTTCACGATGCTGTCGTACGACGAGAGGTCGTCGGCCCACAGGAAGGGCTGCTCGCGCAGCTCGATCGACGCGGGGAAGAAGCGGAACATGGCGATCAGGATCGGCATCTGAATCAGCATCGGAATACAGCCGCCCATGGGGTTGATGCCCGCCTTTTTATAAAGCTCCATCGTCGCCTGCTGCTTTTTCATGGCGTCCTCCGGCTTGGGATACTTCTTCGCCAGCTCGTCGATCTGGGGTTTGACCAGACGCATCTTGGCCATCGAAACGTAACTCTTGTAGGTCAGCGGCGAGATCACCAGCTTCACCAGAAGCACCAGGATGAAGATGATGATGCCGAAACTGCCGATGTAGTTGCGCAGGAAGTCGAAGACCGGAATCACACACCAGCGGTTGACCCATCCGAAGATGCCCCAGCCCAACGGCACGAGACGCTCCAGATAAATATCCGCACCGCCCGGCTCCCCGATCTTCTTGAGGATCGAGTACTTGTTGGGGCCGAAATAGAATGCGAAGTCATACCCTTCGGTCTGCGGCGTATAGGGCACGCCCATCTGCGCCGTGAAGGTCTTGAGCAGCGACGACTCGGGAGCCGCCGTGTCGAAGGCGAGGTTGGCGTAGGACACGTTGTCCGGGGCGATGAACACCGACGAGAAGAACTGCTGCTTGAAAGCCACCCAGTTGACCTGCGTCGAGATGTTCTTCGACTTTGCGCCTTCGCTCATGCCCAACTCCTCGATCGAGGTCTCGTCGGGGAAACGGTACGAGAGCGTGGTGTACATGTTCTCGTTCTGGAAACCCTTCTCGTTCTGGAAGGTGGTGTTCGCCCAGTCGATCTGAATCTGCGTCTGGTTGGCCATCTCCGGAGCCATATTCACCAGCCGCACGTCGAAGTCGACGAGGTAGTCGCGCTCGGGAGCCTCCGTATCATATATAAGGTAACGGTACTCCAGATAGGCCCCCTCCGCCACCGGAAGGCGCATCACGACGCTCTTGGCTCCGTCCGCCTCCCCGACTACGGGCCGGGCCGTGAACACGTAATCCAGCGTGTTGACCGGCACGTTCTTCAGCCCGTTCTTCAGATAGAACGAAAGCCCGAAACGCGCCGTGGCGGGGTCCATCATCTCGATTTTCCGGTCGCGTTTTCCGCGCGGACCGTATTGGGTGTAATCCTTCAGCGTGACGCCCTTGATCTGGCCGCCGCGGGTGGAGAAGAGCACCGCCATCACGTCGTTCTCCACGATGAATTCTTCGGCCTCCGCCTCGCGGGCCGCCGTCAGCGACTCGCCCAGCGTCTCCACCTGACGCTCGCGTACCGCTGCCGCAGCCTCTGCGGCCGCCACTTCTGCCTGCACGCCGTTACCCGACGCCAGCGAATCGGCCACGGGAGCCGCCGCACGCGCGGCTGCGGCCACCGAATCGACATAGGCCTCGTATGCGGCTTTCTGTTCCAGATACTCTTTCTGTTGCTGGCTGTTGAAATAGGCGAATCCCAGAAAAAGAACCGCTACGACGGCAATGCCTATGATTGATTTTTTATCCATTAAACTGTCTTCCTTTTTATCTTTTCAGAGGGTGATTACTTCTTCTCCGCATACGCCAGCGCGGCCTTCACAAAGGCCACGAACAGCGGCGAGGGGCTCAATACGGTGCTCTTGTATTCGGGATGGTACTGCGTACCGATGAACCAGGGATGGTTCTCGATCTCGACGACCTCCACCAGATTCGTGTCGGGATTCACGCCCACGGCCTTCATGCCGGCCGCCTCGAACTGCTCCAGATAGTCGTTGTTGAACTCGTAACGGTGGCGGTGACGCTCCGAAATGTTGAGTTTGCCGTAGGCGGCAGCGACTTTCGAGCCTTTCTTCAGCGCACAGGGATAGGCGCCCAGACGCATCGTGCCGCCTTTGGCCGTAACGCCCTTCTGCTCCTCCATCAGGTCGATCACCGGATGCGGCGTCTGCTCCATCTCGCTCGAATTGGCATCGGCGAGATTCAGCACGTGGCGCGCGAACTCGATCACGGCGCACTGCATGCCCAGGCAGATGCCCAGGAACGGGATGTTGTTCTCGCGGGCGAAGCGCACGGCCTCGATCTTCCCCTCGATGCCGCGGTTGCCGAAGCCCGGAGCCACCAGAATGCCAGACATCTTGCCCAGCTGCGCAGCTGCGCTCTCGCGGGTGATCTTCTCCGAATTGACATAGCGCAGCTTGACCTTGCAGTCATTGACCGCCCCGGCGTGGATGAACGATTCGCAGATCGACTTGTAGGCGTCGGGCAGTTCGGTGTACTTGCCGACCAGCGCGATCTCGATCTTCTTCGAGGGGTGTTTCACCTTCTCGACGAATGCGCTCCACGCGGCCATGTCCGGCTCTTTGTCGGCCGTCAGGTTCAGTTTGTCCAGCACGACCTCGTCCAGATGCTGTTCGTGCATTTTCAGCGGCACTTCGTAGATCGTCGGCACGTCGATCGACTCCATCACGGCGTTGGCGTCGACGTTGCAGAACAGCGCCACCTTGCGCTTGAGCGCCGTCGACAGCGGATGCTCGGCGCGCAGCACGAGGATGTCGGGCTGGAGACCGTTCTCCAGCAGGGCCTTCACCGAGTGCTGCGTGGGTTTGGTCTTCAACTCGCCCGAAGCGGCCATGTAGGGGATCAGCGTCAGGTGAACCAGCGCCGTATTCCGGTAACCCAGCGAATAGCGCAGCTGGCGCACCGACTCGATGAACGGCTGCGACTCGATGTCGCCCACCGTGCCGCCGATCTCGGTGATGATCACGTCGTATTTCTTGGTCTGCGCCAGCAGCTGAATGCGGCGTTTGATCTCGTCGGTGATGTGGGGAATGACCTGCACGGTCTTGCCCAGGTACTCGCCCTTGCGCTCCTTCTCGATGACGCTCTTGTAGATACGGCCCGTCGTGACGTTGTTGGACTTCGACGTGGGCTGGTTCGTGAAGCGCTCGTAGTGCCCCAGGTCGAGGTCCGTCTCGGCGCCGTCCTCGGTGACGTAGCACTCGCCGTGCTCGTAGGGGTTGAGCGTTCCGGGATCTACGTTGATGTAGGGGTCGAGTTTCTGAATGGTCACCGAGTAACCGCGGGCCTGCAACAGGCGGGCGATCGAAGCCGAAATAATACCCTTGCCGAGCGACGACGCCACGCCGCCCGTTACGAATATGTACTTGGGTTTGGAAAGTTTCATTACTGTTTTATTTATAAATTCGTTGTAACACCGTTCAGCGCCTTTTTCCGCAAGCCCCCGCCAAGGCGGGGGTTCGGAGGCGGGTCAAACCTGTATACACGGCGTTCCGCCGTGGGCCGGCGTCCGGAGCGGCAGGGCGATCCGATCGTCAGGCATTGTTATTTTCGTCCTGGTCCTGCTTGTCGATCAGCTTCACCTTCTCGATCGTCGAGGCCATCTCCTCGCGGGCGCGCTCGATCTTCGCACGCACGTCGGCCACCAACGCCTCGGCGTTCTTCGACTTGGCGAAGAAGCCGATGTTGTTCTCCAGGAGGCCGATCTCCTGCTCCAGCTGACGCACCTTGTTGTAGAGGCGTTCGCGTTCCGAGCGCAGGCGGCGGTCGCCCGACGCCTTGAACGACGAGACTTTCTCGCGGAAGCGGCCCATCGAACGGTCGCGCTCCGAACCGCGCAGCGTGTTGAACAGCTCGTCCACGGCGGCCTTGTACTTTTTCTGGATGGCGTCCTTCTGCTTGATGGGCACGAAACCGATCTCGCCCCAGCGGCGCTGGAACTCGCGGATCACCTCGTAGCCCCCGGCCTTCACGTCGGCCCCGGCCATTTCGGCCAGCAGGGCGAGTTTCTTCTGCAGGTTCTCCTCGTGCTCGCCGTCGACGCTCGCGAAGCGCGACGCCTTGCGCTCGAAGAACTTGTCGCAGGCAGCGCGGAAACGCTTCCAGACGGCGTCCGAATGGCGCCGCGACACGGCTCCGATCTGCTTCCAGCGGGCCTGGAGGGCGATCAGTTCGTCGGTGGCCTTCTTCCACTCCTCGCTGTTCATCAGCGACTCGGCGGCCTCGCAGATCTCAATCTTCAATTGAAGGTTGTGCTCCATCTCGGTCTTCATTCCGGCATAGAACTGCCGCTTGGCCTCGAAGAAACGGTCGCACGCCGTGCGGAAACGTTCGTAGATGCGGTTGTTATCTTTCTTCGGCGCGAAACCGATGGTCTTCCAGGTCTTCTGAATCTCCAGCAGACGGTCGCTCGCGCGGTTCCACTCCTTGCGGGTGGTGAGCGGCTGGGACGAAAGTTCCTCCGTGGCGACGCACAGCCCGGTCTTGAGTTCGAGGTTCTTCACCTGCTCGCCCTTCAGCGTTTCGAAATGCTCCTGATGCTGTTTGTTGATACGGCTCGACGCGGCTTTGAAACGCTCCCAGAGCGCCTCCTTGTACTCATTGGCGACGGGACCCGTCTCGCGCCACTCGTCATGGAGTTTTTGCAGCTTGTGGAACGCCTCGACGACGGAAGGCTCCAGCACCAGCGCCTCGGCCTGCTCGCAGAGGGCTACCTTCTGTTCGTAGTTCTTCTTCAGATCGAGGTCACGCAGCTCCTTGTTGATCTTGATGAAGCTGTAAAAATTCTCGACGTGCAGGTTGTAGGTCTCCCACAAATCCTTGACATGCTGCTGCGGCACGATGCCGGTATCCTTCCAGCGCTGCTGCAACTCGCGGAACTTGTTGAACGTATGGTTGAGCGTCTCGTCCGAATTGACCAGCTCCTTCAGCTCCTCGATGATCGCCTGCTTGACCTTGAGATTCGCCTCCTTCTCGGCTTCGAGGTTGGCGATGAACGCGTCGCGGCGGCGGCGGTACTCCTTGAACTGCTCCTTGAGCTGAATTTCGGCGCCGTCCACCGAAGGAGCGAAATCCTCCTCGGCGCCGCCCTCCTCGACGAAGCGGCGGCGTGCGGCCTCGACCTCGGCGCGGCGGATGCGGTAAAAGGCGATCTTCAACGCCTCCACATCCCGGCGGATCGACTGCACGGGCTGCTCTTCGAGCATCCGGGCGAACAGGGCCACCAACTCCTCCTTGCCTTTTCCGGCGAACTTGTCCTCCTCGGGCTTCTGCGCGGCGAGTTCCTCCGCGGCCTCCTCCTCGGGCGTCGCGCCCTCGATCTCCAGCCCGGCATTCTGCGCCGCGAGCGCAGCCTCCTCATCGGCAAAGTCCACCTGCACGTCCCGGGACGCGTCCTCCTCCGATTCCGCAACCTCCGGCCCGGCGGCAGGCTTGATCCGGGCACGTTTGGCGCGCGGCGCAGCCTCCTCCCCGGAAATCCGCTCCGCGGCGGCCTCCTCCGCAGGCGTTTCTGCGGCGGGCGCTTCGGCAACCCCGGCAGACGCTTCGGCGGCGGGCGTCTCCGTCACGGCGGATTCCGCGGGCGCGTCCGCAACCTCCGCAACGGGTTCTTCCGCAGCGGCGGACGCCTCCGCAGCCGGTCCGGCGGCGGGCATTTCGGGTTCAGGGACTCGGGCAGTCACGGCAGGATTCGCTTGCGCATCTTCAGCCGCAGGGCTGACTTGCTCCTCGGGAGCAGGAAGTGTCGGTTTTTCAGTAGCCATTTCAGTACACGTTTTTTGGTTCCCGCATATGCGGAAGCATATAAATCTCGCAAATATAACCATTTTATGCGGAACGCCGAAAAGATTTCGTCAAAACATGCAACAACGCCGCCCTGCGGAAGCGCGAAATCGCTGCATCCCGGCACGGCGGCGCAATTTTCCGGTCTGTTCCGGCCCTTCGTCAGCGCTTGCGGCCCTTTGCGGCAATGCGTTTGGGCGCAGCCTGACGGCCCGTGGTGACGGGACGGCCGCTGCGGCGGACGCTCCTGGTCCCGCCGCCGCGCTTGGGCTTCTCCCATGCCACGGCATCGTCGTAACGCTGGAAAGCCTCCCAGTCGAACCCGTCGTTGCCGCCTGCCGGAGACGCGTTCCAGTCGTTCTCGGCCTTTTTCCGGCTCCGCGTCACGGGACGCCGCTCCCCGGCGTCGTCCGCCGTTTCCGCGGTTTCCCTGCGCGGCCGCCTTTCGGAGCGGAACTCCTCCGCGCCCTCGGGCTGCCCGGCCTTCCTGCGGCCCCGCGTCTCGGAACGAGGCTCTCCGGCCGATTCGCTTCCGGACGCGCCTTCGCCGCCGTTGCGACCCTCCGTAGCCGGCCGGCGCCGCTTTCCGCCGCCGTTCTCCGCATCGGAACCGTCAATCTTGGCGATGCGGCGACGGCCTCCCGAGGCGTTGAGCTGCCCCACGACCGCCTCGGCGTCGCTGAACGGCACGCTCACCAGCGAATAGTTCTCGAAGACACGCACGTCGTCGATATTCTTGTCCCGCAGTCCGCACTTGCGCTTGAGCATCTCCACGATCCGGCGGGCCGTGTAGCCGTCGCGGCCTCCGAGTGCCAGGAACAGCCGCGCCTTGCCCTTGCGGTCGACCGAGAACGAACGGATTTCGGGATAATTGCTCTGATCCAGTTCACTGCGGAAAGCCAGCCGCAGCAAGGCCCCCAGCGCCACGTCGGGCGCATAGCTTTCGAGCAGTTCGGCCGCGATGTCGGCGTAGTCGCCGTAGCTCTCATTGGCCACGATCTCCTGCAAATCGTCCTTGATCTTGGCGCGCTTCATCGCCACGATGTCCTGCGGCGAAGGCAGCGTCTCCCGCTTGATGTCGGCCTTGATGTCGCGCATCATCCAGTTGAAACGGCGCAGTTCGGCGCCCGAAATGAAGGTGATGGCCGTACCCTGGTTGCCGGCGCGGCCCGTACGGCCGATGCGGTGGACGTAGCTCTCCGAATCCTGCGGCAGCGAATAGTTGATCACGTGCGAGAGGTTCGACACGTCGATACCCCGCGCAGCCACGTCGGTCGCCACCAGGATGTTGACCGCCTTGTCGCGGAACTTGCGGAGAATCTTCTCGCGCTGGGCCTGCGACACGTCGCCGTGCAGCCCCTCGGCCGAATAGCCCTGGGCCACCAGACGCGTCGCCACCTCGTCCACGCCGATCTTCGTGCGGCAGAAGACGATGCCGTAAAAGTCCGGTTCGATGTCGATGATGCGCGTCATGGCGTCGAACTTGTCGGCTTCGCGCACCTCGAAATAGATCTGGTTCGTGAGGTCGGCCGTCAGGTGCTGCGACTCCACGCGCAGCACCTCCGTATTGCGCATGTAAGCCTCCGAAAGACGGATGATCCGCTCGGGCATCGTGGCCGAAAAGAGCAGCACGCGGCGGTCTTCGCCCGTATGGCCCATGATCTCCTCGACATCCTCCACGAAGCCCATGTTGAGCATTTCATCGGCTTCGTCCAGGACCAGGAAACGGACCTTGTCCAATTTGAGCGTACCGCGGTGGATGTGGTCCAGCACGCGCCCCGGCGTGCCGACGACGATGTCGACGCCCCGCGACAGGCGGCGCAGCTGCTCGCTCATCGCGGCCCCTCCGTAGATGGCCGTGATCGAGAGCCGCCGCTCGCGGTTGTAACTCAAAAGTTCCTCGGCGGCCTGCACGGCCAGCTCGCGCGTCGGGACGAGGATGATGGACTGCACGCCCTCTTTCGAAGGCTCGATCTGCTGGAGTATCGGCAGCCCGAAAGCCGCCGTTTTACCCGTGCCGGTCTGGGATTGCGCGATGATGTCGTTCTCTCCCGAGAGCAGACGGGGAATCGTAAGTCGTTGGATGGAGGTGGGTGTTTCGAACCCTTTTGCCTGGACGGCCGCGAGCATCTCCTCGCTGAGGCCTAAAGCGCTGAAATCAGCTTCGTTGATCATATATGAATAGTTGAAAGGTCAAAGGTACGACAATTTATTGAATATTCGCCGGAAAATCATTATCTTCGCAAAAAGTTACGCACACACGGCCCCTCGCGGGCCGCCTGACCGAAAACCGACACCATGAGTCACCGTATCCTGCTGGTCGACGACGAGGTAGACATCCTCGAATTCGTCCGTTACAACCTCGTACGCGAGGGTTACGAAGTCTTCACGGCCGAAAACGGCGCCGAGGCGCTGAAAGTGGCCGCCGAATGCCGTCCGCACCTGATTCTGCTGGACATGATGATGCCGGTGATGGACGGGGCGCAGACCTGCCGCGCGATCCGCCGAAACCCCGTGCTGAAGGACACGATGGTGGTTTTCCTCTCGGCGCTGGGCGAGGAGGGGCAGCAGCTGGCAGGGTTCGACGTGGGAGCCGACGACTACCTGACCAAGCCTATCAAGATGAAGCTGCTGGTAAGCCGCGTGCAGGCGATCCTCAAGCGCATCGACGCCGACAGACCTCCCGAGAAGGCCCCGGCCCCGGGGCTCACGGTCGACCGCGAGCGTTACACGGTGATCCGCGACGGACAGGAGATCACCCTCCCGCGCAAGGAGTTCGCGCTGCTGGACCTGCTCCACTCGTCGCCCGGGAAGCTGATTCCCCGCGAGGAGATTTACGCCAAGATCTGGGGCACGGAGGTCGTCGTGGGCGACCGCACGATCGACGTGCACATCCGCAAGCTGCGCCAGAAGATCGGCGACGAACGCATCGTCACGGTCAAGGGCGTGGGATATAAATATGAACCCTGAAACGAAAGGTGAAAATTGGATTGTCATTCCGGGAAGAGCCGAAGGACCGACGTGGGAATCCGCTGGACGCGTTGTGAGGTTACGACCTTTGATCGGATTGCCGCGTCGCCACGCTCCTCGCAATGACGGGAGAGGGGGGGGGCAGGCGACCGAATCCGTTTGTCCGGACGAAGCGATTTTGAATTGTGAATTATGAATTGTGAATCGAAAAAATACCGCCGCATCGTCGTCAAGATCGGCAGCAATGTGCTCACCCGCGAGGACGGACGGCCCGACACCACGCGCATCTCGGCGCTCGTGGACCAGTTGGCGCGCCTGCACCGGGCCGGCACGGAGTTCATCCTCGTCTCGTCGGGCGCGGTGGCCTCGGGCCGCAGCCTGCTCGAAACCCGCGTCGGACGCATCGACACCGTTTCGGCCCGCCAGCTCTTCTCGGCCGTCGGGCAGGTGAAACTGCTGAACCGTTACTACGACCTCTTCAACGAATACGGCATCGCCTGCGGGCAGGTGCTCACCACCAAGGAGAGCCTCTCCACGCGGCGGCAGTACCTCAACCAGCGCAACTGCATGGAGGCGATGCTCGCGGCGGGCGTCGTCCCGATCGTCAACGAGAACGACACGATCTCGGTCACGGAGCTGATGTTCACCGACAACGACGAACTTTCGGGTCTCGTGGCGGCGATGATGGGAGCCGAGGCGCTCGTCATCTTGAGCAATATCGACGGCATCTACGACGGTTCGCCTTCGGACCCCGCCTCGCAGGTCATCCGCCGCGTCGCCCCGGGCCGCGACCTCTCGCAGTACATCGACACGGCGCGTTCCTCGCGCGGCCGCGGAGGCATGACGACCAAGAGCCGCATTTCGTCGCGCGCGGCGGGCGAGGGCATCGAGGTCGTGATCGCCAACGGCCGCCGCGACAATATCCTGACGGATCTGATCCTCACGGACCGCGACGTCGTATGCACGCGTTTCGAAGCGGCTCCCCGACCGGCTTCGGGGGTCAAGAAGTGGATCGCCAGCAGCGAAGGCTTCGCCAAGGGCGCCCTGCACCTCGACGCCGGGGCCGCCGCGGCCGTCTCGCAGAGCAAGGCCGCGAGCATCCTCGCCGTGGGCGTCACGGCCGTCGAAGGGGATTTCGAGCGCGACGACATCGTACGCATCCTCTCGCCCGAAGGCGCCCCACTGGGCGTGGGCCGCATCTCGTGCGACAGTGCGACGGCCCGCCGCAACCTCGGCCGCAAAGGTCTCAAACCGCTGATTCACTGCGATTACCTATATCTGGAATAAAAATGGAATACGATACGATCTTCGCCGCCGCCCGGCGCGCCGGCAACGAACTGGCCCTTGTCGACGCCGGGCGATTGAGCCGCACCGTCGCGAAAGCCGCCGCCCTGCTGCGGGAAAACGCCGGAAAAGTGCTCGCGGCCAACGCCCTCGACCTGGAGGCGATGGACGCCGATTCACCCATGCGCGACCGCCTGCGGCTGACGGCGGAACGCATCGCCTCGATCGCCGCCGACATGGAATCCGTCGCCGGACTGCCCTCGCCGCAGGGCGAAACGATCGCCGAATGGACCCGTCCCAACGGCATGACCCTCCGCAAGGTCCGCGTACCGTTCGGCGTGGTGGGCATGATCTGCGAGGCGCGCCCCAACGTCACGGCCGACATTTTCTCGCTCTCGATAAAGACGGGCAACGCCTGCGTGCTGAAGGGCGGCAGCGACGCCCGCCGCTCCAACGAAGCCATCGCCGCCCTGCTCCGCGAGGCGCTCCGCAGCGAAGGCGTCGACCCGGCGGCCTTCACCCTGCTGCCCGCGGGCCACGAGGCTGCCGGAGCGCTGCTGAACGCCGTGGGTTACGTCGACGTGGTGATCCCGCGCGGCGGCGCGGGACTGATCCGCTTCGTGCGCGAAAACGCCCGCATACCCGTGATCGAGACCGGGGCGGGCATCGTCCACACCTACTTCGACCTCGACGGCGATCTGACGAAAGGCCGCGCCGTGGTCTGCAACGCCAAGACGCGGCGCGTCAGCGTCTGCAACGCCCTCGACTGCCTCATCGTCCACCGCGAACGGCTCCGGGACCTCGCGGAACTGTGCGACCCGATGGCCGCCGAACGCGTCACGGTCTACGCCGACGCGGAGGCGTACGCCGCACTCGAAGGCCGCTACCCCGCGTGCCTGCTCCGCCCCGCCGCGGAGGAGCACTTCGGGACCGAATTCCTCGACTACAAGCTGGCCGTGCGGACCGTCGGCTCCCTCGACGAAGCTCTGGCGCACATCGCCCGCTACTCCTCGCGCCACAGCGAAGCCATCGTCACCGAAAACGCCGGGACGGCCCGGGAGTTCACCCGGCGGGTCGATGCGGCGTGCGTCTACGTCAACGTCTCGACGGCCTTCACCGACGGCGGCCAGTTCGGGTTCGGCGCCGAGGTCGGCATTTCGACCCAGAAACTCCACGCCCGCGGCCCGATGGGGCTGCCCGAACTCACGACCTACAAATACGTGATTTCAGGCAACGGACAGACCAGAGAGCCATGACGGTCACACCGCCGCCCGCCGTTTTCGCGGCATCCCGCCGCGTTCCCGACTCCGCCCCGCACGGGAGAAGCGGAGTCGCCGCGCACCGATGCATTCCCCGACGCCCCTCGCGGAAGGGAGGCACCGCCGCATGGCCCGGACGGCCGGCGCCAAAACGGCCCCGACGCCATATGTGACAAAAATTCCACTTATTTCGGCAAATAATTGAACGATTCGTAATCATTTTTTTGCTTAAATTTGCACATCCGTAAAATAATACATATATTTAAATTATGATTCGTGAACTTTTCGCCGTGGGCCTGGGAGGCGCCGCCGGAAGCATCGTCCGCTATATGCTCTCCGTCTGGCTGCTCGGAGGGCACACGTTGCTGGGTTTTCCGGCCGGAACGTTCACGGTTAACGCCGCGGGATCGCTGCTGATCGGCATTCTGCTGGAGACCACGAATTCGGCTGCGGCAGGATGGTTGCTCATCGCAGGATTCTGCGGAGGATTCACCACCTTTTCGACCTTTTCGGCCGATGCCGTGCGGTTGCTGCGTGCCGGAGACTACGGGCCTGCGACGGCCTACATCTGTCTCTTATACACATCTCCGAGCCCACG
>ENA-OYWQ01000826-OYWQ01000826.1-human-gut-metagenome-genome-assembly--contig:-NODE-826-length-14597-cov-5.585201_pt1 | contig 14597 bp, 8 predicted proteins | sample MGYA00244810_ERZ653396 | MGnify/ENA primary metagenome ERZ653396 (study PRJEB26926, sample SAMN06165045) | human gut metagenome | biome: ENVO:00009003; feature: ENVO:2100002; material: ENVO:00002003... | reverse complement strand
GCCTTATCGTCGGCAGCGTCAGATGTGTATAAGAGACAGGTTGATAGCCTCTTCGGCAGAGAAAGCAGAAGTGATTTTATCCCTTTTCATCGAAAAAGGATATCAGGAAGTGGATATAAACCTAGGCTGTCCGTTCCCGCTTCTGGCGAAACGTCATAACGGCTCCGGCATCCTTCCTTATCCCGAAGAGGTGAAAGCATTGCTCAGCATTGTCACCCGATATCCGCAGATCAGCTTCTCCGTCAAAATGAGACTGGGATGGGAACAGCCGGATGAATGCCTGGCACTCGCCCCCATACTGAATGACCTGCCTCTGCGCCAGATCACCATGCACCCCCGTCTGGGCAAACAAGGTTACAAAGGAGAAGTTGACTTGCAAGGATTCTCAGCTTTCCGGGAGGTCTGCCGACTTCCGCTTGTCTACAATGGAGACATTCATAATTTGGAAGATATTCAACGCATCAGCGCACAATTCCCCTCCCTGGCGGGAATCATGATAGGACGCGGACTACTGGCAAATCCGGCCTTAGCACTGGAATACAAAGAAAACCGTACGCTTGCGCCCGATGAAATGAGGGATAGACTGAAATCCATGCACAAAAGCGTGTACAACAATTACGACGTGCTATTGGAAGGAGGAGAGAGACAGCTACTGACTAAAATGAAGACTTTTTGGGAATACCTGGCACCCCAAGCCGACAGAAAAGTACTGAAAGCGATTCATAAAAGTACGAATATCAGCAAATATTATCAGGCTGTCGGTGCCTTTTTTAATCAACGGTAGATTGATAATCAGTTATTTTATGTAATTTTGCGCCCGTTTATTAACAAGCACATTATGAAAAAATACATTCTATTATCTCTCTGCTTGATGACACTATCAAGTAGTTTCGCACAATTAAAGGATTTTAAATTCAAATTCTACGGACAGATTCGCACGGACTTCTACTATAACAGCCGTGCCAACGAGGAAACTGTAGACGGATTGTTCTACATGTATCCCAAAGATGAATTGCTCGACGGCAATGGTGAAGACCTGAACGCTACATCGAACAGTAATTTCTATACATTATATTCCCGTTTGGGACTGGATGTGGCAGGCCCGAAGTTGGGAACAGCCAAGACATCCGCCAAAGTGGAAGTGGACTTCCGCGGGTCGGGAACTTCTTACTCCACCATTCGTCTGCGCCATGCATACTTTAATTTGGACTGGGGAAAGTCGGCTGTGCTGGTAGGTCAGACATGGCATCCGTTGTTCGGTGATGTTTCTCCTCAGATTCTTAATCTTTCCGTAGGAGCACCGTTCCAGCCGTTCAGCCGTGCACCGCAGATTCGTTATCGCTTCAACAACAAACACCTTCAGTTGACCGGAGCATTGGTATGGCAGTCTCAGTATCTGTCACAAGGACCTGCCGGTAAAAGTCAGGAATACATAAAGAAGAGCAATATCCCTGAGATTTATGTCGGAGCAGATTACAAAAACGGAGGATTTCTGGCGGGTACCGGCATTGAAATGATTTCATTAAAGCCACGTACTCAATCTTCATGGGAAGAAACGATGCTTGATCCGACCACCAATAGTACTATATCAATCCCACATACGTACAAAGTAGACGAACGTATCACTACCCTCTCTTATGAGGCCCATGTAAAATATACCAATAAAAATTGGTTCATCGGCGCCAAAAGCGTATTAGGTTCCAACCTGACACAAGCATCCGGTTTGGGAGGATTTGGAATTAAGCACATAGACAACAAGACAAAAGAACAGGAGTACACTCCGATACGCTTCTCCAGTTCCTGGCTGAATGTAGTCTACGGACAGAAATGGAAACCGGGAATCTTTGTAGGATACGCCAAAAACTTAGGAACAAGCGACGAATTAGTCTCTGAACAACTCTATGGCACAGGAACCAACCTTGATAAACTGGTAACTGCCGGAGCTGAACTTACCTACAATGTTCCTCACTGGAAGTTCGGAGTTGAGTATACATTGAGTTCGGCATGGTACGGCAAGCTGGACAAATCGGATGGTAAAATCATAGACACCCACTCCGTCAGCAACAACCGTATTGTAGCAGTCGCTATGTTCATGTTCTAATTTGCAGAAGATCATTCAACAGAATTTAAGTTCCTACATCACTTTAAGGCCGACTAAAAAGTCGGTGGTATCTTAAATCTCCTCCTTCGGGAAGGGAATTAATGATACTATTGACTTATTAGTCAGTCTCAATTTGTTTCAAAAAGTTTCAGACGCTTGAAACTTTTAGTTTCAAAGGTTGAAACCATTGGTTTCATTACTTGAAACTAAAGGTTTCAAGGCATGAAACCAAAAGTTTCGCCCCATGAAACAATCAGGAGAAATACTCGATTAGGATGATTTGACCGCCCGATCCGATTAACTCAACCGTATCAGTTGTTTCAATTGCCCTGTTCTTTTAGGAAGCATTAAATCATTTATTAGTCAATAATGGATGATCTCTCAGTCATTAATAGCTGATTTCTCAATTATTAATGGCTGAGAGATCAAACGTTAACAGTTGAGAAATCAGCTATTAACATCCTGTAAGTCAAAAGATAACATTGTAGAAATGAGACAGATCAGGATGAGACAGAGTGAGAGCAACCGTTTGCTCTCATACCTGCCACCACAGTTGCTACCACACCGAAAACCACGATGAATAAAAGGATACAGACCATTTGTTAGAGCATGAGAGCAAAACGGCTATCAAATCACTGTGGAGAGCCTGACCGATATGTAGGCTCCTCAGCTTTCATTGCTGCTATTACAGCCGATTCCTTTGGCCGTAAATGCTCTTGGGGGATCTGATTATTCAGATAGCATGCCACAGAACAAAAGATTATTTCTCCAGTTCTACCTCATAGCTGGCTCCATCCTTACAGAGGAAGCGAAGCACCGTTTGTTTTTTATCCTCGGATACCACCTTGCAGTAAGGGGTCTCCACTACCTTCCACCTGCCTTTCAGAGTCACCGTCACAGGAATCTCACCGCTTTCATTGTCAATCCACGGGCGGGAATAGATGCTGCGCTCCATACGTTTTCCGTCTTTATCGAAAGCCTCATCACTCGGACCACGATACAATGCCAAATCCGGTTGAGCTACAGTCAATAATACTTTATCAGCAGATTCCTTACGGACCATCACTAAGCAGGACGTATCCGTACGCTGCAATAATCCACCGGGAAACAGTGACTGGGGAGTTTCAAAAAGCACATAAGAAGTTATCTTATCCGAAGTCGATTCAAGGATATGTGCATTCCGGTCTTGCTGTAATACGCTGTAGGCAGGCTTCTTTGCAAAGGCAGTCATCGTCTTCCGGTCGGTTCCCGGCAGAATGGCATATTCGTAGCTTCCCGCTTTCGGTGCTTTCCCATGGTCGATAATCAATGATACCCAGTCTCCTTTCGTTTCTTTGCCTGTATCCTGCATACGGGAGTATTGCGGAAAGTTTTTCTCGAATCTTGCAGCAACCGGCACATAATATCCGGTACCCAGATGATCCATCCATACTTTTCCTTCACCCGCATTATTCTTCCAATAGTCATGTGCCTCTTTATCTGTCACCGCCAGTTGGAAGATGGTCGTCTCCGTTGGATAGTCCGTGTTTGTATTCTTGATATCCGAGCCCAGACAAACGATCATTCCATCGATGAAATGGAAGGATTTTCGCGCACGATGCGTTCCGTTATACTTATCGTGTTCGTGCAGTTTCATTCCGAAGTTACCATTCATCTTTCCTTGTGACAGGCCGCCGGCAAAGGCTTCATCCGAATAAAGCATCTCTTCCATTCCGGAGAATGTATCTACATTCAGCACGTTGGCTTTGAGCAGGTCCAGCGGGAGATGGATGGAAGTCACTCCCGGAATACGGTTCCAGTCGAAACCTTCCTGCTGCCATCCGCTGGTGGCGGGAGTCACTGTCTGTCCCGGAGGTGCTGTCAGTATCTGGAGACTTCCATGTGCCAGATAACGTCCATAGAGGTTGTGTCCCAGATAATGTTCGGCTGCCCAAAGGTAGCGTGAATGTCCGCGTGCCACAGCCGACCAGTTTTCACGCCGTTGCACAGATACACAGCCATAGCCTAGCGAAAGATTACCCTGTGGATCGGGTTCGGCACGAAAACCGTTCTCTACCAGTCGTTTGGCAATCTTACGCTCCTGAACGTTCGAAACTTTCGGCATATATTCCGGTGCCTGTTCCGCAGAAAAGGAATCGGAAGATACGAGACGCAGGTAGGCGGATGCCATCTCTTTATCAAAATCACCCTTTCCATCGGGAGTTCCGGCAATTGCCATTATCGCATAGTGCATGGGAACTAATTTCCCCTTTCCATCGGGATGGCGCCCGGACATAGACAAGGGAAAGTTCAGTTTATTGCAGTAGAAACGCATGGCAAGCAGGACATCTTTGACCGTCCGGTGTGCCAATTCGGAAACGGCAAGGCTTGTCCGACTGAAAAGATATATCATATTCGTTGCCCCGTCCAGTCCTCCAACGGCATAGGCAGGATAGTTATTACGGTGATGGAAAGCTCCTCCGTCCACTTTGAAAGAACCGGCCAGTCCCGGTGCAGGACGGCAACCGTAGTCAATCCATCGGGAGAAGGATTTCAAGTATTGCAGCTTCTCCGGTGTGTCTTCCATCATCAGAATGCTTGCGATACGCCCGGTGGTTTGTGTATTGAAAGAATCCATGTCGATTCCGTTGCCTTCCGGCTTAGGATATACTTCGTTGGTGATGGCATACCAACGCAACGTACGCTCCGCTTCGAGCAGTTTTCCTTCTTCCCGCAACACATCTTTCATCAGGAAATAAGCCGGATAAAGTCCGCGCACGCTATATCCGTAATGATGAATATTGCCCCAGCAACTACCGTAAGCCACTCCCTGATCGGTGATATGGTCGTACATCGCAAGAAATTTCCGCCTCATCTCCTTGCGGATCGGTGATCCTGCCTCACTGTTATTGTAAGCCACGGCAATCCGTTTCATTAAGTCAAAATAGGCACGCATCTCTATTCCCATCTTGGTCAGCATATCCTTGTCCCAGTCCGGAATCATCCGTTCGTAGGCTTCGGAAGCACGCACCATGAAAACGGGCACTCCGGACACTTGCCCGTCCTTATAGGTTATCTGATAGAGGTCGTATTTCTTACGGATGGTTTCGGCTTCTTTCTCCGTCACCTTCCCTTTGGTATAGATCATGTCACGGAAACGCTTTTCCAGCAGTTTCATTTCCTGCCGCTGCTTGTCGCTTACGGGAGTCAGTTCGATGTCCGGTTTCAGCAGGGAGTGTTTGTAGAGTACCAGCCAGTGATTGGTAGTGCCGGCATTGACAAAGGGGACTTGCAGATCGGCTGTCTGCTGGCGGGCATCCACCTTTGTCGCAGTGATCAGATGATCGATGAAAAGGCGTCCTTTTGCATCGGGAGCCACGATGCGGAGCTCGTTCATTCCTTCTTCCGGCGTGCCTTGCATATCGCGTTCATAGCAGACCCATGCCGCACGCCAACCTTTGAAATTGATGCCGAAAGGAAAAGAAGCGCACTTACGGCCGTCTTTCAGAAATTCAAACTCGATAGCAGCGTCCTGAGGCTGCTCATTGTATATCCATACGATGAAAGCGGAAAGATACAGGTCTTTCCCTGTCGGGTCCTTCTTTTCAAACTTCAGGTCTTTCCGGAGTTCCAGTCTCCCGTTCGGTTCGAAGGTCCATTCCAACGAATGTTTCCCGTCTTTATAATGTGCACCGGATATGCCTAACTGAGACTGAACACCGGTTATACAGGCAGGTAACTGCGGCTCTTCAAAAGAGAACATCCGCTCATCCGTAACTATCTGCGCATTGAGGAATGCCGGACAGAGAAAAGACAATATCAGCATTGTCACTGACAGAGTAAAAGATTGCTTTATCATAGAATATATCGTTTTAGGTCCGATGGTAAATCGGTTTATCATTAGCCGGTATTTACAGAGAAGATCACCTGTTCATCTCCCGAATGCAAAGAAACCCCTCTTTTGTTGGAAAGAGGGGTTCAAATCGTACAAAATAGTTCAAATTATGTGCTATATCTTATAGATAATGACCGATATGCTCTCTGCCGGTCCTGCTTTTAAGGGTGAAGTTCTTTAAAAGCCGCATTCTCTTCCTGCACGTGCTGAATGGTTTGTTTCAGCTCTGCAATCGGCAAATCATATCCATACCAGCCGGTATAACAATCTACTACATACCATTTTCCATCGGGCAGCAATTCGAACTCCACACGTAAGTCGATCTCCGATTCTTCGTATCCCGCCTCAAATACCTTATGCGCCGGTTCGTTCAGCGTAAACTTAGATACATAAACACCGCCCTCTTCCTGAGTGATACGTTCTTCTTTCAGCGTTTCACTGTCCAGCAACGGCCACTTTTCCTTCGTAAAAGGGAACGTTTTCTCAGTTTCCCCGTCATCCGCCAATAAAGTAACCGGCGTTTTCAACGGAAACTTGACACGAGTATACTGAAACGCCGCACTGGAAGTAAACTTATCCAGAAACGACTTGAAATCTTCTCCTGTCTGTGCTGCTTCACTTTCTACTTTCGCCCTGGAGCTATTGCCACAGGAAATAAATGAAATACCTGCCAGCAATGACATGACCATCAAACAGCATGCAAACTTCTTAGCTCTCATAACACGATATAAATTAAGAGTTTAAAATAACGCTGCAAAGATAATGACAAGTTCAATATCTTGATACGAATCGGGAAGAAAATAGTTAAACTACTACAAATAATAAACTTACCACACCTCATTATTCCGGTATTAAAATACCTTTGTCATAAATCGAAATACTAACTTAAATAAAAACACACCATGAGACCCCCCTACTGTTTTCTCCTGATAGGTCTTTTGCTTTTATGCAGTACACAGACTATCGCTTTCGCCCAATCCGGCACTTATCAGACAATTCCCGAATCTTTGCGAGGCTACTGGCAATTTAAAGCAGACAATGTGTCTGACTGGAACGGTCCGCTCATCGGAGAGAATTTCGTAGAGAACTATTATGTCGTTTTTTATGCCGAACAGATAAAACAGGAAGCTGACGGCAGCTACTTCTTCCATTTACGCAATCAGAAAGGAGATACGACGGAATTCCGTATCACACCTACCGGCAATGACGCCGCCACCATCTGGTACAAAGGCTGGAAAGAGCCGAAGAACTGTATCCGCAAGCAAGTCCCCGACCACACGGAACCGCTCACTCCCCTTACATTGCCCGACCGTGTTTATCAGAAATGGGTGAAAGGATTATCCGGAAAAGTAATCTACGAATTCACCCGTGACGGAAAACTGCTCTATGACGGAAAAACATGGGATATCTTATCGGCCGGATATTTTCTCAATAAAGAATATCGGCTGCTCGTCAAAAGCGGAGAATCATACAAACTGCTTTACCTCAGCTTCCCCCTGCCGAAAACAATGAACGTAGCCGCTGAACTGCAAAATGAAAAAGTCTCTCCCATCGCCTCACGCCCTGAAATATATGCTTTCGCCGGATGTTGGATAAATCAAGCGACCGGAGACTGGCGCATCGGATTCTTCGAAGACTTTGCTGTCTACCAATGTCAATTTTGGGATTATGAGTCGATAAGCATCCAAAAGAATCGAACCACCATCATCCTGAAAAATGGAACGGAACAACTGAAAGTGCGTTTAACTCGTAAAGATGAAACATCCTGCACCCTGTCTGTCGGAAAAGAAAAGGCACAGACATATGTTCTTTGTAACGACAAGTATCTACCCGATTATCCGGTAGCTGACACCACTCCTTTCGTCGACAATGGTTATCAAACGGATAGCGTGACTCTCATCGGATACCTGCGTAACCTGCCTTCGACACGTCCTTTCGAAGTTTCCGTGCCGGATATGATCACCGATAGAGAAGAAAAATATACCACCGCCATCGACTCACTGGGAAGATTTACCCTTCGTTTCCCTGTATTGAACAGCCACAACGTGTTCATCGATTGGGGACGTACCACTATCTGGACATCCGTAGAGCCGGGAGAGAGCTATTTCCTCTATGTGGACTTCGCTGACAAAAAGAAATTAGTGATGGGAGAAAAGGCACGTATCCTCAACGAACTGCTGAGCCACGAAGGGCTCAGTGAATATATCGGCTACGACGAAGGGAAAAAGATGGGTAATATGGAATATTTGCAAAAGACGCAGGATATCATCCGTCATAAATCAGAATATCGCGCAAAGATGCTCAATGATCATCCGCTTCTCTCGCACAAATTCCGCTATTACACAGAACAGGAAATCCGCTACAACGCTGCACGCGACCTGATGCAACGCCGCTTTTCGGTAGACCGTAACAAGCAGGAGCATCTGCAACCGGAATTTATGAGTTATGTAGACTCGGCACTATATCCCCGTCCGGTAGAGCCTTATACGCTTCTCAGAGATTATGGTTCTTTCCTGCGGGATTACGTCGGATACATAACGGACATTGCTCCCGCTTCTTCAAACAGATTGACCGTAACTCCTCAAAAGATGGAAATGCTCTATCTTAAATTTGAAAGGGACGGAAAGATTCAGCTATCACAAGAAGAAAAAGACGCATTACACGCCTTCAGTAACTTCGAAAAAGAAATTGAAAAAATGAAAGCTGCGAATACTGCTGACTCGCTGACAATGGCTGCCTACAACAAAAAGATGGAACCGAGCATCAAAACAATACAGAGCCTCGTAGGCAGAGACGAAATTTTCAATGACTATATGATGGGAAACTTGCTCGCTAATTCCATCAATCGTACCCTTGCTATCATTGACTCCCTGCAAATGGACGAAAAATTAAAGGAGATACTAAAGGCAAATTGCTATTATGAGATGTTGCAGCAGACTCACAAAGAATTGCCGGACAGCCTCATCAGTAAATTCAAAGCAGAAGTTTCTAATCCTTCCCTACAGGCTTATGTATTAAACCAACAAGGGATATACGAAGAAATATCCCATAAGGCCATCGAATATCCCGAAAGCCTGATGCCTAACGAACCTCTGGCAGAGATCACAGACGGAGAACAATTATTCCGCAAAATCATCGAGCCTTATAAAGGGAAAGTGGTTTATCTGGATGTATGGGGCACCTGGTGCGGTCCGTGCAAGGACATGATGCAATATGCAGGAAGTGCCAAGAAGCTGTTTGAGGGAAAAGACGTGATATTCTTGTATCTCTGCAACCATTCCTCGGACAAATCGTGGAAAAACATTATCAAGGAATATGGACTGACCGGCAAAATTGCCGTCCACTATAACCTGCCCGATGAGCAGCAAAGTGCTATTGAGAAGTTTCTGCAGGTCCGCTCCTTCCCCACCTATATGTTGATAGACAAGGAAGGAAACATCGTAAACCGTGACGCCCCCAGACCCAACAGGGAAAATGATCTTCTCAATGCAGTCTATAAGTTATTAGAGAAATAAACGACTCATTTCTTCCGCAAATACTCGTATCCGAAACGGCAAAAGAGACATTTCCGTTTATCACAATACTCTTTGCGGAGCTGTATCAATGCCTGGCTATCTGCCGCCGAACCGACCGGTAGCCCGGCATCTCCCCACGACCGGATAATATGATTATTCTCCGCTTTCAACTCTTCCAGAAAACGTCCGGCACGATCACACATCCGCTCATCGGTTCTATGCAGACCATAAGCATATAAGAAAGGAACAACGGTATTAATCACAATCAAGTCCTGTGACCTCTCTCCCATCGATTTCTCTTTCTGCGAAGAAGGCCGGCCGAATATATAATGATTATCCCAATAAGCAGAAGCATGAGTAGACAGTAGTTGACGCACTTCCGGCAAGGTTTCTGCCTCCATCATCTGCGAAAAAAGCTTATCAACTTTCTGATACAAGTAGGCCAACTGTGCTAACCGGATATGGGGGAAGTTTTCCGGACGAAGCCTCAAAAAACGCCATAAACCGGCATCCATCACCTGAGTTATTTCAAACTTCCGTTGCAGATAGCGAAATTCTTTACGAAGCCGGAGACTATACTCATCTTCCTGCTCCTTCTTTAAAAACGCCTCCTCCAGCAAACCGGCCTGCCCGAAGAAAAAAGCCTCTATCTGAAACAGATCATTCCGATGCTTGTCTATCGCCCGAAATGGAAGCAGTCCTGCCCACGTCTCAAAAGCATCGCCATTCAAGCCGAAACCGAAATTACGGGCAAGAGTGATAAAGAAGGCATCTTCCCAATGACGGTCACATCGTTCCAGCCGTTCGGCAATTTGCCTTGCCTTTTGCTCCAGTCGTTCGGTCTGAAGAGCCGTCAGCCAGGAGTGAATCGTTAATTTGGATAAGGACCCTATGATGGAGTAGCAGGCAGGATATTGGTCGGCAATGCAGAGTTCATGATAATGGGTTTGTACATTCTCGGGACAGGTCAATAGCAGTTGGGGGATTTGCTCACCGTTGGAACGGGTTACTTCGGCATCTGCCTCGGCCACCACATGCAGAATCACAGAATCGTATGCTTTATCATGGTCGTGACCGTGACGGTACCAGTCTGAAGAATGAGTATGTATCTCTATATTTCCCACCCACAATGTACCGTCTATCTTCAGCTTCGCATTAAAGAAGTCGGGACCGGCATCAGGGTTCTGCAGTCCGGAATCGATAATTTCTACCAGTAAGCCTTTGGTGGTTTGCAGTATTTTGAGAGGGAATAATTTATGTTTCCACACATAGTGGAGAAGGTGTTCCATGTTAACAGAAAGTTAATGTGCACTGCAAATGTAATAAAAATCTTATCTTTGCGACTATTATTTTGAATATAAGTCAGAAAACAATGAAAATAGCGTTGATCGGTTATGGAAAAATGGGCAAGGAACTTGAAAAGGCAGCCCTTAGTCGCGGACACGAAATTGTCTGCATTATTGATGTTGATAATCAGGAAGACTTTGAGTCGGAAGCATTCAAGTCCGCCGACGTAGCCATTGAGTTCACCAATCCGATGGTAGCCTACAGCAATTATATGAAAGCTTTCAAAGCCGGAGTCAAATTAGTATCAGGCAGTACAGGATGGATGGCGGAACATGGCGAAGAAATCAAAAAGCTATGTACCGAAGGAGGAAAAACCCTTTTCTGGTCGTCCAACTTCAGCCTTGGAGTAGCTATCTTCTCATCTGTCAACAAGTATCTGGCAAAAATAATGAATCAATTCCCCGGTTATGACGTCACCATGAGCGAGACGCATCATATCCATAAACTGGATGCACCCAGCGGCACTGCCATCACACTGGCTGAAGGCATACTGGAAAACATGGACCGCAAAGACAAATGGGTAAAAGGAACGCTCCTTGCACCGGACGGTACCGTCAGCGGCACCGACGCCTGCGCTTCCAACGAGTTTCCTATCGACTCGATCCGTGAAGGAGAGGTTTTCGGCATCCATACCATCCGCTACGAGTCAGAAGTAGACAGCATTTCCATCACGCACGATGCCAAGAATCGCGGCGGCTTTGTATTGGGAGCCATCCTTGCTGCCGAATACACGGCCCAACATGAGGGATATCTGGGCATGAGTGATTTATTCCCATTCTTAAACGAATAAGGCTTCAAAGCCACTATCAAACGAATATAGATTATGAGACAAGCCACACGCACACAATGGATCAAATGCACCATTGCTATTCTCCTTTATCTCGCCTTCCTCATCTGGGTACGCAGTTGGTGGGGGCTGATTGTCGTTCCTTTCATCTTCGATATTTATATCACCAAGAAAATACCCTGGTCATTCTGGAAGAAATCGAAGAATCCTACCGTTCGTAATGTTATGAGTTGGGTAGATGCCATTGTCTTTGCATTGGTTGCTGTCTACTTTGTCAATATCTACATTTTCCAAAACTATCAGATTCCTTCCTCGTCTTTGGAAAAGTCATTGCTGGTAGGCGACTTCCTGTACGTCAGCAAGATGAGCTACGGGCCACGTGTGCCGAATACGCCGCTTTCCATGCCGTTGGCGCAACATACGTTGCCTATTTTAAATACCAAATCATATATCGAATGGCCTCAGTGGAAATATAAAAGAGTTCCCGGGTTCGGAAAAGTGAAACTCAATGACATTGTTGTCTTCAACTTTCCTGCCGGTGATACGGTAGCGCTCAACAATCAGCAAACAGATTTCTACTCTATAGCTTACGGTGAAGGTCAGCGCCTGTATCCCAAGCAGATAGAGATGGACAGTCTGACACGCCAGCAGCAACGTGCTGTTTACGATTTGTATTATAATGCCGGTCGCCAGCAGATTCTATCGAATCCGCGTGTTTACGGAGAGGTCGTTTATCGTCCGGTAGACCGCCGTGAAAACTATGTAAAACGCTGTGTCGGTCTGCCCGGAGATACGCTGCAGATCGTAGACGGTCAGGTCATGATTGACGGCAAGGCTATCGAGAATCCCGAAAATCTGCAGTTCAACTACTTCGTACAGACCACAGGCCCGTATATCACGGAAGATATGTTCCGTGAATTAGGCATCAGCAAGGCAGACCAGACATTGTATGATGATTCTTCATGGGAAGAAACCTTCAGACAGATCGGACTGGACAATCGGAATGCACAAGGAAAGATGGCTCCTATTTATCATCTTCCGCTGACGAAGAAAATGTACGAAACATTGTCCGGCAACAAAAAGCTCATCAGCAAGATCGTCATGGAACCGGAAGAGTATGCCGGACAGATGTACCCGCTCAACTTACATACCAAATGGAACCGTAACAACTACGGTCCGATCTGGATTCCCGCCAAAGGTGCTACTATCACTCTGACTGAAGATAACCTGCCTATCTACGAACGTTGTATTGTCGCTTACGAAGGAAATAAGCTGGAAATCAAGCCGGACGGTATTTATATCAACGGCGAGAAAACCGATCAATATACCTTTAAGATGGACTATTACTGGATGATGGGCGACAACCGCCACAATTCTGCGGACTCCCGCTATTGGGGATTTGTTCCTGAAGACCATGTAGTAGGTAAACCTATCGTTGTATGGCTGTCACTTGACAAAGATCGCGGATGGTTTGACGGAAAAATCCGTTGGAACCGCCTCTTCAAGTGGGTAGACTGATAAGGATACAGACGTGATAGAGTGATAAGGTGATAGAAATTGATGAACATTCGTAAATTCAAATGGATATTCGCATTCGCCGGAGCAATAGCCGTCGTGCTTCTGCTCCGGGGATTCGCTTTTACATCCTGCCTTATCCCTTCCACCGGTATGGAGAATTCACTTTTTCAGGGTGAACGTATTCTGGTCAACAAATGGAGCTACGGCCTGCGGGTTCCGCTGATGTCACTGTTCTCATATCACCGTTGGTGCGAGCGATCTGTCCGGCAACAAGATGTTGTAGTCTTTAATAATCCCGCCGCCATCGGGCAACCGACTATTGACCGAAGAGAAATCTATATCAGCCGTTGTATCGGTACTCCCGGTGATACCCTGCTTGTCGATTCCCTTTTCTCCGTATCCTCTCCCGAAGCGCAATTCAATCCGGATAAGAAGAGACTCTACTCCTATCCCGCTACTAAAGAGCAGTTGATCACTTCGCTTATGCAAACCCTTTCCATCACCAATGACGGATTGATGGGAAGCAATGACAGCACTCATGTCCGCAGTTTCAGCCGCTATGAATATTACTTACTGGAACAAGCGATCAGCGATCAGAACTGGATTCAGCCTTTGACGGAAAAGAGCGAAAAAGAGCTTAAACCGCTCATCGTTCCCGGCAAAGGGAAAGCACTACGAGTATATCCGTGGAATATCACATTGCTGCGAAATACCCTCGTGATGCACGAAGGCAAACAGGCGGAAATAAAGAATGATACGCTTTATATCGACGGAAAACCCACACAGCATTGTTTTTTTACCAAAGATTACTACTGGATGGCTTCCAACAATAGTGTCAATCTGTCCGATTCACGTCTGTTCGGATTCGTTCCGCAAGACCATATTATCGGGAAAGCATCACTAATCTGGTTCTCTAAAGAAAAAGGAACGGGAATCTTTGACGGATACCGATGGAATCGCTTCTTTCAGTCTGTAAAATAATTCACATGCATAGTTTTCAACATAACATCTGTACATAAAATAATGAGAATAGCTTATTTATCTTCTGCCTACCTTGCTCCAGTAGAATATTATACCAAACTATTGGAATATGATAAAATATATGTCGAACAACACGATCATTATATAAAGCAAACCTATCGCAACCGTTGTACGATTGCCGGACCTGACGGCGAACTGGCACTCTCCATTCCAACCGTCAAACCGGATACGCTGAAATGTCCAATGAAGGATATACGTATTTCCGATCACGGTAACTGGCGCCATCTGCATTGGAATGCCATCGAATCAGCCTACAACAGTACTCCTTACTTTGAATATTACAAAGACGACTTCCGCCCTTTCTACGAAAAGAAATACGAGTTTTTAGCCGATTTCAACGAGGAACTCTGCCAGCTGGTCTGTAAGCTGTCTCTTATACACATCTCCGAGCCCACGAGACCGATCAGTATCTCG
>ENA-OYWQ01000821-OYWQ01000821.1-human-gut-metagenome-genome-assembly--contig:-NODE-821-length-14672-cov-5.733324_pt1 | contig 14672 bp, 12 predicted proteins | sample MGYA00244810_ERZ653396 | MGnify/ENA primary metagenome ERZ653396 (study PRJEB26926, sample SAMN06165045) | human gut metagenome | biome: ENVO:00009003; feature: ENVO:2100002; material: ENVO:00002003... | reverse complement strand
TTTCTAGGCAATTTCCAATCTAACGGGTGTTGCACTTTCATTTAGACAACGGGGTGCAACCATGCTCCCGTTGGCAGAGGTATAATGAGTACGCCTACTGGTGTGCGTATATATGCTCCCGCTGGCGGGAGCTGGCAGCCGTAAGACTGGCTGAGGGTGGTCACGGCGCTCGGCTCGGCCGGCTTTACCGGCAGCCATTCCCGCCGCAATTTCTCTGTGGGCATAATCCCGGAATGATTGCCGCGCTCGGGAATTGGATGAAGTGAAGGTTAAAGGTTGAGAGCCCGGGAGGGTTCCGGAACCGGCCACGATAACCGCTGCTAGCCCCGCGATACGGGTTGGCGGCCGGCAGCCAAGCCGATTCTCTCCTAATCAAGGAGTACCGATTATGGCAATGTTTCCGGCTTTGATGAATGACACGATGTTCTCGGATCTGTTCGATGATCCGTTCTTTGAGGGTTGGCGCAACACGGACAACACGATGAGTGCCGTAATGCCCGCCAACATGATGACTACCGATGTGCGCGAGACCGACAAGGGTTACGACGTCGACATCGATATGCCTGGCTTTAAGAAGGAAGATATCAACCTTGAGCTCAACAACGGCTATCTGACCGTGTCCGCCTCGCGTTGCAGCGAGCATGAGGACAAGGCTCCGGCCGCTGAGGACGAGGCTTCCGACAGCAAGTGTGCTTGCGCGTCCGATTCGGGCAAGTGGCTGCGTCGCGAACGCTACATGGGCTCCTGCTCGCGTAGCTTCTACGTTGGCGAGGACGTGAAGGAGTCCGACATCCACGCCAGCTACCGGAACGGCACGCTGTGCATCCAGGTTCCGAAGATGCAGGCCCAGCCGCAAGTCGAGTCCAAGCACCAAATCGCGATTGAGGGCTGACGATACTTGATTCGTCCCGAAGTCCCGCTTCGAGTAGCTTTGCCCCCTCTGACGAGGGGGCTCCCGCGAAGCGGGTGGGGGAGAGATAAATCGTAACCAAACCATGCTTCCCACGCCGTCTGCCCTACGCTTTCAACGCCGACTAACCTGACAGACGGCGGGAAACATAGCCAATGCAAATGCCGGGTAGGGATTTACCCTACCCGGCATTTTGCTGTTTCAATCACCGAACCCCACCCTGTTCGCGCGCCGGTCGCGTGCCGTTCTGCCGCTGTACACATCCGATGGGTAGAGTGACTTCGAAACGATGCGAGAGAGGCGGACATATGGCGAACGGCGCACAGAACGCAAGCGGCACACCGGCACCGGCGGCAAGCCATTCCGGCGGCCACGTCGCATCCGCGCGCGCCACGACCATCGGCCTGATGGCAATCCTGCTGTGGAGCTTCATGGCCGGCACCGTGCGCATCGTCTCCGAAAACTTCGGCGCCACGCTTGGCTCGGCCCTGATCTACACGGTCGGCGGCATCCTGCTGCTGATGTTCCGGTGCCCGGCCCCGATTCGCGAGTTCCCCAAGAAATACCTGATTATCGGCGGCCTGTTGTTCGTATTTTACGAATCGTCGATATCCCTCTCGCTGGGTCTGGCCTCTACCGACGCATCCTCGGTGGAAGTGAGCCTGGTCAACTATCTGTGGCCCACGATGATGGTGCTGCTGTCGGCGGGCGTATCCCATCGCAAGCACGCGGTCGTCAAGGTGCTGCCGGGCGCGATCGTGGCCACTGCCGGCGTGGTGTTGGCGGTCGGCGGTAATTCCGGGCTCGACTGGCATGCGGCCGTGCAGCATATCGCCGCCAACCCTTTGCCCTATGCGCTGGCGTTCGTGGGCGCGCTCGCTTGGTCGGTGTACGCGGTGTTCACGCCAGCCATGAGTCATGGGGTGGACGGCACTTCATTGTTCTTCCCCTGCGTGGCCGTGGCGTTGTGGATTATCCACTTCGCGTCCGGGCAGGGGTGGCCGGCCGAGCCTCCGAGTCTGGTCGCATGGCTGTTTGTGTTGATTGCCGCGGCGGCGATTGGCGGTGGTTATGCCTGCTGGGGCTATGGCATTCTGCACGGGTCTATGGAGCGGCTGGCTATTGCGTCCTATGCCACGCCGGTGCTGTCCACCGGGGCCAGTGCGGTGTTGCTGGGTTTAGCGCTGTCGCTGCCGTTTTGGTGTGGCGCGCTGCTGGTGGCCGTCGGATCGGTGCTTAATTACTTGGTCAGTGCGCGCAAATAGCGGGGTGGCTTTGCTCATGGGGCGGTAATAATCCCATGGGGCGGTAAAACCCTCATGGGGCGGTATCCCAAAATGACTTTATTCTGCGGTTTCACAATTTCTTCAAACCGCCCCATGGGCCTTTTACCGCCCCATGGATAAATTACCGCCCGATGGGCAGCAGCAACTTACTCGCCGCGGCGCTCGGACGGGCGGCGAATCGGGTCAAGCAGCGTATTCGGATCGGAGATGCCGAACATGCTGCGCCCGCCGGTGGATTCAGGGTGCTTGGCGAGAACGGCCAGCGAAATCGCCCCCGGAATCATAATGATCACCAAAAGGGCCGCCAATCCCCAGTTCACGAAGAATCCGAGCCCCAGTACGATGGCCACCACAACCACCACCGTGACGATAATCGTCAACAGTGCTCGACGTGGGTTGGTTTCCCTGGCCCAAGAGGTGCTGGCTGCGGGTTTTGCTGTTGAACTGGCCGCGGCGTTTGTGGCTGTTGTGCCATCAGCCGTGACGGTCGTGGGCCTTGCCGCCGCGCTCGTCGCGGGGCCAGTAGGGGCGTCAGACACGTTATCGGCGGCATTGCCGGTCGCTGCTGGACGTTGTTCGTTTGCGTGAGTCATATCCACCAGCATATTCCCTGCTTCCGGCTGAAGCTGGGACAAGCCTGCGCGCCGCTAATCCAGCGCTGACACTGGCCTTGAGCTGCGGACGTCCAGACCGGATGTGAACAGGTGCTGAACGGAGTCTGGGGAAACCATGAGAACTCGCGACAATTTTTGTGAAATTGGGTGACGCTCTATGAATCGCGCGCTAGTGTTGCGTGAGCTTACAAGGCGAGGAGCCTGGAGCGCGGGGGGTGAAGGATGAAGAACTCCGTTTGGAAAACGTTCATGGAATTGTCTCTGGTCCGCGGAATCGTGCCACGGACCGTGTTCGGACTGACCGCGATCGCGGCAATCATACTGGTTATTGGACTGGCGCTGAGCAAGAGCAATAAGCGCGGCCGCCTGCACCCGCTGATTGTCTCGCTGATTGCCGCCGTGCTCGCCGGCGCGGCTGGAATGCTGGTTGCATGGCTGGTGTCCGACGTGTTTATGGTGTTTGGCGTATCGCTGGGCTGGCCGGTGATCTTCACCATCGCGGGCGGCATCGCCGGCGTCGGCTTCGTGATCGCCGCAGCCGTGACCATGCGCGGAGCCCGCCGTGTGCTGGCCATCGTGCTGGTGCCGCTGGTGCTGCTGTCCACCGCGCTCGGCGTGGACTCGATTTACGGCGAATACCAGACCATCGGCACCCTCGTCGGCTACACGCCGTACGCCTCGCTCGGCTCAATCGAGGTACACAAGGCCGCGATGAGCGTCAGCGACTGGCGTAGCAAGGCGCAGAAGGGCAGCCTGCCGTCCATGCCCAGCCAAGGCAAGGTGCTCACCGTCGACATTCCGAACGCCAAATCCAACTTCACGGCCCGCAAGGCGATGATCTACCTGCCGCCCGCCGCGCTGTCCGACCGTCCGCCGGCCTTGCCAGTGATGGAGCTGTTGGCCGGGCAGCCCGGTAGCCCCAGTCGCCTCATCGACGCCGGCAACATCGCCGCCACGATGAATGCGTACGCCGCCAAACATGACGGGCTCGCGCCGATCGTGCTCGTGCCCGACCAGAACGGCGAGGCCACGCACAACAGCCTGTGCGCCGACACCACGCAAGGCAACGCCGAAACCTACCTCACCACAGACGTGGTGAACTGGGCCAAGAAGATGCTGCCCGTGGCCAAATCGGCCCGCATGTGGGCGATGGGCGGGTTCTCGCAAGGCGGCACCTGCACCACGCAGCTCGTCCCGCGCCACCCCGACATCTACGGCGCGATGCTGCCGGTGGACGGCGAACTCAAGCCGACCAATGGCAGCGTCGCCAAGATGGTCCAGGAGTATTTCGCCGGCGACCGCAAGGCGTACGACGAACAGGTGCCGGTCAACGCCATCGCCTCCAGCGGCACATCTGAGCAGGCGCTGTTCACCGGTGCTGGCGAACGGGACAAGGAATCGATTAGCAACATGCGCACGATTGCCGCCGCCGCGCGCAAAGCCGGCATGGAGGTCACCGAGCTGATCGTGCCCGGCGCCGGCCACGACTGGCACGCGGTGCAGGCGGTCTGGCGGCCCGGTCTCGACTGGTTTGGCGAACGGACCGGCTTGGGCGAGATGGCGAAATCGTTGAAGGAGTACCCACAAGTGGAGGTGTTGCAATGAGCGAAGAATCGCGTAAGCACAACAGTCATGCGGCGGAAAGCTGGCGCGAACTGGCCGGCGACGTGCGACAGTGGGCGGACGGTCATCGACTGGCCATCACTGCCACGGTGGCGCTGGTGGTGCTGAACTTGGTGGTGTGGCTGGTGGTCGCGATGGCCGGATTCGCGTTCCCGCTGCGGCTCGACACCAGCATGGCCGAATTCGATTTCGGCAAACTCTTCTGCACGCTGTTCTTGGCGCGCGGCGTCATCCAGCTCATTCTTGATGCCGCGCTGTGGCTCGTCATGCTGTCAATCGCCGAGCCGTGGCTTGGCCGCGCACGTACCGTCGGCACCGCGCTCGCCTGCGCGCTCGGCGGCGTGATCGTGGGCCTGACCTTGTGTGCGGCGGCCGGATGGCTGTTCCAGGACTCCCAATTCGTCTCCCGCATGCAGTTCGCCCTGAGCCCGCTGGTGTTGCCGGTCGGCGCGCTTATGGCGGCCAGCGCGTTCTGCAGCCATCTGTTGCGGCGGCGTATTCGGCTGATCGGCTACGTGGCGATTCTGGTCGCGCTGCTTTACAGCGGCAATCCTGGCGATTACTGCATTCTCGCCGCCGCGCTGATCGGACACGCGGCCGGCCGCGTGATGGCCGGGCCGCCCGCGCATGCCGAGACCGGCTGGCACTGGCTGCGCAGCACCTCCTTCGAGGCGCGGCGCATGTTTGCGGCCATCGCCGTGGTGCTGGCGCTGGGGCCGATCATCGCCATCACCTCGCATAATCACGCGGGGCCGCTCAGCACGGTCGGCCTGCTCATGAGTCCGGTCTCCGTTGACGACGGCACGCTCGCGCGCTGCCTGGCCGGCGCCACGCACAGCGGCTGCTTCCTGCAATTCGACCTGATGCGCGCCTCGATGCCCGGCGCGGTACTGCGCTCGCTGCTGCCCACCGCCGTGACTCTGGTGCTGGCGTGGGGCCTGTATCGCGGCCGTCGGTTCGCGGCCATGTGTGCCGTGGCCATCAACCTGTTCACTGCGGGAGTAGCCATCGCCTACTACCTGATCGTGCCGCTGAGCTTTGCGCCGGACGGCATGACCTCACTGCTGCAGCACGGCGCGATCACCGCCTGCGTGGCGAACGCCTTGCCGCCGCTGTTCTTTGCCGTCGCCTTGACTGCGGCAATGAAGCACTTCCCGATTCGCGTCGGCTGGCGCCGGCTGATCGGCGGCGTCGGTGCCATCGTGCTGGTTCTGCTGGCGTGCGCCGCCGTGTACCTGATGTACGGCATTGCCCAGCCGGACGCCTTCTCGCCGCGCGCCACGGCCTCGTCGCTGTTGGCCGAACTGCCGGGGCGCTTCCTGCCCATCGGCTTCCTGAGCCATATGAAGTTGTCGTTCGTGCCGCGTACCCCGATGGCCTCGATCGTGTATCAGGGCGTCGGCCTGGTGTTCTGGATCGTGGTGCTGGTCGTGGTGATCCGCTGGATGAGCGACGTGAGCGAATCGAACGAGCGGGCGCAGGCACGCGCCGAGCGGCTGGTCGAAACCGGCGGCGAATCGATGAGCTTCATGACTACGTGGGAAGGCAACAGCTACTGGCTCTCGCCCACGGGCAAATCGGCCGTGGCATATCGCGTGCTCAACGGCATCGCCTTGACCTGCACCGGGCCGTTCGGCGAGCCCTCCGAGTGGATGGACGACCTGACCGGCTTCACCCAGTATTGCGTGGAGCGGTCGCTTTCGCCGGTGTTCTACAGCGTGCATCGCGAACAGCGCGACGCGTTGCTGGAGGCCGGCTGGAGCTCCATCGAGGTCGGCAGCGAAATGGTCGTGGACCCGCGCGGCTGGAAGACGACCGGCAAGAAATGGCAGGATGTGCGCACCGCCATCAACAAGGCCAAGCGCGACGGCGTGACCGATGTGCAGTCCACGTTCCTGGAAGCGTCGCTCGATGTGCGCGAGCAGATCGAGGACATCTCCGAGGAGTGGGCGCAGCTCAAGGCGCTGCCGGAAATGAAGTTCACGCTCGGCGGTGTCGAGGAACTGCGCGACCCGCGCGTGCGGCTGCTTTACGCCATCGACGCGGACGGGCGCGTGCTGGGCGTCACCAGCTGGCTGCCCACCTGGCGCGACGGGCGCATCGTCGGCTGGACGCTGGACTTCATGCGCCATCGCACCGACAGTCCCAACGGCATTATGGAGTTCCTGATCGCGCGCATGGCCGAGCGCCTGCGCGACGAGGGGCTTGCGGATCCTGAGCATGCCGTAGAGTTCATGAGCCTGTCCGCGGCACCCTTGGCCGGCATGAACCCCGAGCGAGACAATGCCCGGGAAGGCGGGGTGCCGGCCGGCGAAGGCACGCAGGTGCTCCAACACGCGCTGCAGATTGTGGCCGACTGGATGGAACCCGCCTACGGCTTCCACTCGCTGTTCAACTTCAAGCGCAAGTTCCAGCCCACCGAAGCGCCGGTCTACGTGTGCTACCCGGACCCGGCGGCGTTGCCGCAGATCGGGCTCGCGGTGGTGCGCGCCTACGTGCCCAGCGTGACGCCCGCCGAAGTAGCCGGCATGCTCAGCACGCTGCGGTCGTGAAGGTGTGCACACGGGTACGCAGGCTAGCCGATTCGAGCCTGAGACGGGGTATCTGCTTTCAGAGAGGTACATTTGGCCTCTTGCGGACAGCTAACTGCCTTCAAAGAGATACCTAAACTCTGAAATCCCGAGTATGAGCGTTGCAATGACGGCGTTTGTACTCGGGGTTTCCCGTATTCAGTACCTCTTTGAACGGAGAAAGCATTCTGCAGAAGCCCGAATGTACCTCTTTGAGCGGCGAAAGCCCAGCGAGAAGGGCGCAGAAGGCGCTATCTCCGTTTCGAGGGGCTGATTTGGCCTCTCCGGGAGGTCTACTCCCGCTTCGAGGGGCTGATGGCCGAGTATTCACGCTCCAAAATCGGCGGAATGGCGTTGACGCGGATGGGCTTTTACATGCGGTCTAGCTGCCGACCAGCCCCTTGAAACGGGAGTAGACCTCCTGCGAAGGCCGAATCAGCCCCTCGAAAGCGGTTTTGCCGGTGCAGAGGTGTCGTTGACTGCATCGCGAGCCGCCTCGACGTAGTAACGTGGGGCGCATGAGCGAACGTAACGAACACAATGACGGAAATACGCAAACCGCATACTTCGCCGGCGGCTGCTTCTGGGGGCTGGAGCGCTACTTCCAGAACGTCGACGGCGTCACGGACACCACGGTCGGCTACGCGCAATCCACCGTCGAATCGCCGACCTACGAGCAGGTATGCGCGGGCGGCACGGATGCGGCCGAAACCGTGAAAGTCGAGTTTAACCCGGCACAGGTCAGCCTGCGGACGCTGACATTACTGTTCCTGGAGGTCATTGACCCGTTCTCCGTGGACCAGCAGGGCGAAGACCGCGGCCGGCAGTACCGCACTGGCATGTTCTACACGGACGAGACGCAGCGCGCCGTGTATGTGGCGGCCTTGGAGCAGCTGGTCGACCGCCAGCCGCAGCGCCCGGCCGTACTGGTCGAACCGCTGCGCAACTTCTACCCGGCCGAGGCACATCATCAGGACTATCTGGTGAACAATCCCGGCGGCTACTGCCATGTGCCGATCGCCGCAATCGCGAACGTAAAACGCCGTCAGAAGTACGTGGAACGCATCTGGGATCTGACGCTTGAGCAGTTCGCGGTCACGCAGAACGCCGCTACCGAGCGCCCGTTCGTCAACGAGTATGACGAGGAGTTTGAGCCCGGCATTTACGTGGACATCGTCAGCGGCGAGCCGCTGTTCTCGTCGCGAGACAAGTTCGATTCCGGCTGCGGCTGGCCCGCGTTCTCCCGCCCGATTGCCGGTGACTTGCTGACCGAGCATGAGGACCACCGCATTCCGGGCCGCGACCGCATCGAAGTGCGCACGTCGGACACACAGATTCACTTGGGCCACGTGTTCACCGACGGCCCGGCCGACCGCGGCGGCCTGCGCTACTGCATGAATTCCGCCGCCCTGCGCTTCGTGCCGCGCTCGCGCATGGCCGAGGAAGGCTACGGCGACTGGATTGCGGTTGTGGATGGGATGATCAGGCATGAGCATGGAGAATATCGCGGGCGCTCGCAAGCCCGCCAAGCGTGAGGATGAGCACACGGTCGCCGGCGAGCATCGCATGATGCGCCGTGCGGACCGCGAGGTGACCGATCCCGAGCGGATCGCCGCGATCATCGCCGCCTGCGACATCGTTGAAGTGGCCTATGCGGATGCCGAGGGCCTGACTATCGTGCCGCTGAATTTCGGCTTTGATTACGAGTACGACGAGGCGACTGGCAAGCTGACGCTCTGGTTCCACTCCGCGCCGCGCGGCCGCAAGCTCGACGCGATTCGCGCCGCCGCCGGTGGCCGACTGCCCGTGGCTTTCACCATGCAGACCGACTGCGAGGTGGTGGCGGTCCGCACCACGTGCAATTGGGGCGAGACGTTCAAGTCGATCGTCGGCAATGGCACGGCGTCACTGGTCGAGGATCTGGATGAATGCCGCCACGGCTTGCAGACGCTGATGGCACAGCAGGCGCATATGCCGAATGTGGAATTCACTGATGCGCAGGTCCGCAGCGTCACGGTGTGGAAGATTGAGTCCGACTACTTCACCACCAAGGTTCGTGCCAAGCCCGCGCCCGCGCACATGCATCAGCGTTAGCCGGGGATAGCGCGCCACCTCCCCACTGGCGGGAGGCAGCGCGCAGCGCCGGTGGATGGCCCACGTCCGGACCCGATAGACTTGCCGCCATGGCAGCAGTGACAGTGGTAATTACCAGCTACAATCAGGGCCCGTTGATTCACGAGGCAGTCGAGTCGTCATTGGCCCCAGACGGTTCGTCCGGAACGGATCATCATCGTGAACGATGGGTCCGATGACCACGCATCCGTCGAGATGCTGAACGCCACTCTCGACGATTGCCGGCACGGGGCGATGGATGCGAATGGTGTGGCCATCGACCTCATCGGCCAGGCAAACGCCGGTCCTTCCGCCGCGCGCAACCGTGGCATCGCCGCCGCCGAAACGCCGTTCGTAGTGGTGTTGGATGGCGATGGCCGTTTGCGGCCGGCCTTCATTGAGCGCACGTTGTCGATGTTGTCCGCCGACAAAACGATGGTCGCCGCATCCGGCTGGCTGCAGACTTTCGGTGTCCTGGAATCAGTGGTCCAGCCGACTGGTGGCAATGCCGCCGCGTTCGTGTCGCATAATTGCTGCCCGGCCACGTGCATGATTCGCCGTGTCGCGTGGGAGTGCTGCGGCGGCTACGACGAGTCGATGCGCGGCGGCTTCGAGGACTGGGACTTCTTCCTGTCGTTGTTGGAGTGCGGATTGACGGTGGAAAACGATATCTGCGGTGCTGGGGTTACTGGCGGTACTGAGCATGTCGGAGGTTTTGGGAGTGCCTGGGATACAGAGAATCCCGCAAAAGACGCGGCCCATATCGGCATCGCCCCCGAGCCGCTGATCGAGTACCGCACGGCCCCGGCCTCCTCAAACGTGACCAGCATGACCAAGCGCCTCGATCTCATGCGCTTCCTGATCGCCAAGCACCGCGATCTCTACGCCGCGCACATCGCCGACGCCATCCTCGGCGTTGAAGCCATCTCCATGAGCCGCTTAACCATGTGGGAATCGTTGATGCGCGGCGACACCACCGCCAGCCAAGCCTTCATGCTCCACCCCACCTACGGCGACGGCGGAATGGCCGCCGCCGTACGCTTGCGGAGTTGATGGTCAGCCGGGCCGGCTCAAATCGGTGTCCCCACTGTCGTCAACCTGCCAGTTTTTGGCCGGCAAACGCCGCTGAGAGCCTTTTGGCGGCGTCAAGTTGCTAGCACTTGGCGTAATGGCGTCGCTGCCGTGGTTGCTTGCGGTCCACGAGAGGTTCGGCTCGCAGACCCTTCAGGCAGTCAAGAACACGTGTTTCTGGTGGTATTCGATGAACTCGTGTGAGGGCGGATTTGAAGAAGGCAATGTAATATAGCGTCCTTCAAACTGATACATCCAATAATCATTGATATCGTTGTGCGGGACCCGAGCGGATATATGTACTCGATAATCGTCGTCAATGGTCATGTATCCGCGGTCAAATGCCTTGTCGTGGAATGCATTAAGCAACAAGCCGTTAGCCGCATTTGTTTTCTCGAACCCGGTTGAGACCTTCCAGGGCTTGATGTGGCTGGCGATTAGCAGCGGATCAATATTGATGCCAGTCAGGCAGCAAGTGTCGTGATAATTCGCGATCAAAGCATTGCGAAAGTAGCTTTGATTGACCCGCGATAATGCTGTTGTCTCATGTTCAGATCCGAGTGGAGCTGTAGTCTGCTGTTGCCCCGCGACGATGGGCGGTCTTGGAGCATCAATGAGAAGGCTGGTTGTCTCTTCCACCAACGATTTCTGCGGAGTGGGAGACGAGTGCATTGTTCGACGATTGCGCGCATCCTGAGTCGGTAGAGGAACTTTCTCAATGAAACTGACATAGACGTTCAAAGCCAGAATGAGCAGCTTATCGCTCTGCTCCTGATATTCTTTCCAGATTTGTATTTCGAGTTTCCCGCTATGGGCCAAACCTGATACCCCTCGTGCGTGTTCGTTGGGGTCGTGAGCCCGAAGATTCATGAGTTTCATATAGACCGAGCTAGCGGTACGATTCAGTCCAACAGCAAGTTGCGCGATATGAGGGTTATTCTTGTCGTTCCGCTGTCGCTGATTCAACATCATGTACAAGCCGAACGTGGCAAGAGTCTCGTCGTAAGACCATTTCGGTCCACGTGTTCTATTGCCGCTCTGCATATTCATGATGTCCAGGATACCTCCTCGGAAAGTTGGCGGACTGATGATATAGCAACTTAGGGGGTGCTCAATTTTCGGCATGCTGTGATGCAAACGGAAGGCTTGTCTTGATTAATGGGGTACTCACTCATCTGTCAACGGTGTAAGGCGGCGGTCATAAACTACCTTGCGAAGAAGTGTGTCGTTATGTGTTGATTCGGTGTGGAAGTTGATTTTTTTAAGTAATTTTAGAGGATCTTTTGTGATCATTTGTGAGTATATTAGTAGAAAAAGAGGATTTTGTGACTATACGCATAGCCGAGCTTTTTGCTGGCGTCGGGGGTTTCCGCCTTGGTCTGGATGGCTACCATGATGCTGCGCACCCCGAGTTTGATATGAAGCCAGCTGGCGATTTCAAGACCGTGTGGGCAAATCAGTGGGAACCCAATGGGCAAGAGTCGAAGCAGTTTGCTTGGCGGTGCTACGAAAAAAGATTCGGCGAGGGAAGTTGCGTTAATGAAGATATCGCCGTTGTGCTACAAGAAGTCAAGGACGGTAAGCGGTCGATTCCTGAGTTCGACATGCTGGTTGGCGGTTTTCCGTGTCAGGATTATTCAGTGGCGAAGCCTCTTGCCCTTGCCTCAGGTATTGAAGGTAAAAAAGGTGTGCTTTGGTGGAGCATCAACGAGCTTCTTGAAATGCGGCACCCGAAATATGTGCTGCTGGAGAATGTTGACCGTTTGTTGAAGTCGCCAAGCTCTCAGCGTGGGCGTGACTTTGCCATCATCCTATCTTGTCTGTATCGGCTCGGTTACTCTGTTGAGTGGCATGTGATTAATGCCGCTGAATATGGAATGCCGCAGCGTAGGCGCCGCGTATACATTTATGCAGAGTTGGATGCCCCGAAATGGGATATGGAAGACCGCCTTTTCCATAGTGGGGTAGAGGCCCGCGCATTCCCGATTGTGGCTGATGGCCGTTTCGGAGTAGAGCGTTTTTGTATTGAGAAAGACCCCTATGAGATGACTCATACATTTGGCAAAGGCGTGAAAGTATCCCAATTCAAGGATGCAGGTGTTATGCAGGATGGTGAGGTATTCACCTGTCGAGCGACGCCTGTGTATAGCGGCAAGCATTCGGTTCTGGGCGATAAGCTCGTCTCGATTGGCGAAGTGCCATCAGAGTTTTTCATCGAAGACAATTTGAGTTCATGGGAATACCTTAAGGGTGGTAAAAAGGAGCAACGAACCGCTCGCAACGGATATGAATACACGTATTCCGAAGGACCGGTGGCGTTCCCTGATGCTTTGGATAAGCCGAGTCGAACCATTTTGACTGGAGAAGGCGGTCGTGGTGCCAGCCGGACGAAGCATGTCGTTGAACAAAATGGCAGATTGCGGCGGCTCGTGCCAGATGAACTCGATCAGTTGCAGATGTTTCCTCGTGGCTGGACTGACACCGGTATGACGGATGGACATCGGGCCTTCTGCATGGGGAATGCCTTGGTGACAGGCATCCCCCATCGTATTGGTGTAGTAATTGCTGCAGATGCCGATGTTTCACGTTCTGAGTGAGATGATTCATAGGTTACTGGCAATGATTCTGGCTATATAGCGGCGATCGAGCCAGAAGCATTGCTTGGTAATAACTTCCCCATTCGGCAGGATGGACCGGTCCTTCGCGCTTCCGTTATCCTTTCCTTTGCTCGCATGAGGGCGGAGGTGGAACACTGAATTGAAAGATGATCCTGGAATGAGATTTTTACCGCGAATCCCGTAGTTCAACGGGGTATGCGCAACCAGCAAGGTATGCATTGTCTCCCAGATGGGTTTCACGTATTGTTCAATGTCGTCTTCAGGCATATTCCAAAGGAATGCACCTTTGAAAATGTCCTTCGCTTTGTCATGGCCGGATTGATACGGTATCGGCGATTTTGAAACCATGATAAGGAACTTGCTGGTTTCGAAGAAGTCGCGTACGAATGACTGTTCCCATGTGGTTTGGGGATTGGCCCATTCCTCCCATTGGTCATCCGTGATGGCCTTAAATGACATATGCTCGCGAGGCAAGCCATCAGGATATATGGTTACTGACTTAAATTGGCTGATATTAGCTTTCGAGAATTGTTCAATCTTACTAATTGATGATTTTGAGGCGCCCAACATCGCAAAAGCGAGGCTCGAATTATAGTTCTTAGCTGTTGGCGCTGCTGACACTTGGAGCTCGGAGGCGATGTCTCTGCTTGATTTGCCGGTGTAGGGAATGAATTTGGCTGCCACGTATTCATCAAGGTTCTGTTCTTGCGGTATCGGCAAGCGAACGGTTTCGCTCTTTCGATTCAATAATTTCCGCGCAATTGCAGTCATGTATGAAGTTTTCAGGCTGAATGCACGCTGTTTGGCAAATATAGTTGCGGTGTTCGCGCCCGCCGGTGCTGGTGCCTCTCGAAGTTGTTTGGAATTGGCTCCTTTTGTACATGCGGCTAAATAATTGGTATCGGATTCGCTGAGCGAATCAGCATGGCCGGAAGCGACTTTATCTCGAATGACATGCCAATCATTTTTGATGGTAGCAAGATCATCTGCTTCATACTTCATGAGATATGAAGCAAGCACTTTGCAGTCGATGCGCAATTCCTTTTTCTTATCGGTGCGATCATCGTAGTAGTAAACGAGGATGATATTCTTCGCTTTATCCCACATTTTTGAAGATTCGAAGTCGGTCTCGTCAGCGAGCGTTAGATAATTGATGATATCGATGACTAAGCGCTCTTTAGCTGAGGTTTGTTTGCCTTTTTTAATGTGCTTAAGTGGAGTGACTTTTAACTCATAACTGGTATCGCCAATATGAATATCGGGTGCGGCATCGGAGTTGATGGCATATTTTAAGACTGACTCTTCGATGATTTGGCCGAGAGAACCCTTGTTCCCTCCCGTTAGAGCTCTTCCCGTTTGATCGAGTTCGCGGAATGATTTCCCCTTTGCCGTCAGCAGTGTGTTCATCACTTCTTCAAGGCTCGAGTATTCTCGTGCATCGTTGAACTCCGGTTCTGAACTGCTCATAGTATCCCCCTGTTGTTGGTGCGTCATTGCTTGTTGCCCCTAATCATACAGTCATGCATATGCGGCTGACGGTAGAATAGCGGTATCTACGCAGACAAGCCAAAGGAGCCTCGCCATGATTCTCGTCACCACCACCCCGTCCGTCGACGGATACACCATCACCAACTACCAGGGCATCGTCTTCGGCGAAGTGGTATCCGGTGTGAACATGTTCAAGGATCTTGGCGCGGGCCTGCGCAACATGTTCGGCGGCCGCAGCCAGGGCTATGAGGAGGAGCTGATGCGCGCCCGCAACGAGGCCATCGCCGAGATGCAGCAGCGCGCGGAGGCGATGGGCGCGCACGCCGTGTGTGTTTTGTCAAGTTGGGGTCTGCGTTTTGTGCAGTGTTTTTCCGCAGTGT
>ENA-OYWQ01000816-OYWQ01000816.1-human-gut-metagenome-genome-assembly--contig:-NODE-816-length-14748-cov-5.042265_pt1 | contig 14748 bp, 20 predicted proteins | sample MGYA00244810_ERZ653396 | MGnify/ENA primary metagenome ERZ653396 (study PRJEB26926, sample SAMN06165045) | human gut metagenome | biome: ENVO:00009003; feature: ENVO:2100002; material: ENVO:00002003... | reverse complement strand
CTTGCCTTTTTTCCGGACTCCGAGGAGAACAACGCTGCTTCGTTGTCCACAAAATGCTGATAGGCGTCCTTGTCTGCAATCAGGTAGACAGGATTCTGCAAAATCGACCTGATGGAAAACCGGGTGAACGAACGCCCGTTTTTGTTTTGATGCCCAGCCGTCCCAGTTCTTCAATCAGGCTGGAAAAGTCGCTGATGTTGCGGCTGATGCGGTCCAGACGGTAGACCACAATGGCCTTGAATTTCCGGTCCTTGGCCGCAGTCATCATCTTTTTGAAATCCGGGCGGTTCAGGTTGCCGCCGGAAAAGCCCTCGTCCTCAAAGACAACGGCATGTTCCGCGGCGGCATCGCCGTAGTGAGTGCGGATATATTCGCGGCAGAGGTCGATCTGATTTCCGATCCTTTCGCCCTTGCCGGTGTAGCGGGATTTGCGGGAATAGATGGCAATGGTGTCGGCAGTTTTGGCCATGAGATACTCCTTTCCTGTTGTCCGGTGGCCGTAGATGCGGCTATTGTAACGCCAACCGCATAGGGCCTTTGGTTCGGCCTACTTTTTGGAGCTGGGCCTCTCGTGCCAGCAGCTCGAACAGAATATCCCGGCCCTCTTCACCGACCCCGCGTGCGGCCATGTGCTGCGGGCGAAAGGCTTTGTACAGGACGAGAACGGCTGGGTGGAGCTGAACGCCACCGCCGACGGCCTGACGGCAAACGCTATCCCCAAGGGGCAGGAAGTGCTCATCGTGATCGGGGAGGGGCTGGAGAAAGAACGGATCGAGGTGAGATTAAAGGGGTAAGGCGGATCCCCCGTATATCGTTGTATCTTTCCATAAATAGTTTGTCTCCCGCCCAAAGTAGGCGTATAATAGGGGAAAAGAAACGCTAAAGGAGAATCCCCTATGAACGGCACCGCATTGCGCAAACCGACTGCCCGGCGGGTGGTGGGCATGGTGGCGGGCATCGTCATCATCGCCCTTGGCATTGCGCTTTTCAAGCAGTCCCACCTCGGCAACGACTCCATCAGCGCCCTGAACATGCGGCTGGCGGAGCTGCTCGGCATCTCGCTGGGCACCCAGAACCTGTGCACGAACATCCTGTTTTTCCTGCTGGAATTCTGGTTCGGGCGCAAGTACATCGGCCTTGGCACCTTTGTCAACGGCATCTGCATCGGGTACATCGTCACGGCGTTCTATGACCCCATTCACGCCCACTTCGGCGACGCGCCATCGCTGGCGGTGCAGTTGGCGTGGGTCATCGCGGCGGTGCTGGTCACGGCGCTGGGCGCTTCGCTCTACCAGACCGCCGACCTCGGCATCGCGCCCTACGATTACCTTTCCCTCGGTCTGCGGGACTACACACCCTGCCCGTACTTCGGGTGCCGCATCTTTACCGATGCGCTCAGCGCCCTGCTGTGCTGGCTGCTGGGTGGCCTTGTGGGCCTTGGTACCTTGATCTGTGCGTTCTGCCTTGGGCCCTTCATCCAGTTCTTCGATCGGACGTTCTCCCAGAAGGTGCTGCAATACAAACCGAACCATTGAGAAACCCCGCGGCGTCAAATCATACGCTGCGGGGGTCTTTTTTATTGCTGCCGTTAAGCAGAAAATGAAAATGAAGGAGATTTATCTTTCAAAACCGCCTGTGGACTGCTGCGGCGATGGGGAGCCATAACAAACCCATCAGACAGGCTTTGGAAGAAGTAAATTTTTCGAATCTGCTTGTAGAAAACGGCGGTCTATGGTAGCATGAAATCAAAGAAAAACAGGAGGGCTTACACATGGTTTTACTGGTTGTGGATACACAGAAAGGTATCGTGGATGAACGCCTGTATGCGTTTGAAAAGTTTGTCAGCAACATCAGGGAATTGATCCGGACTGCCCGCGAACAGGGAATCGAGGTCGTCTATGTCCAGCATGACGATGGGCCCGGCACCGGTTTCTCCATCGGGGACGATGAATTCGAGGTCTATTCCGGGTTTGCGCCGCTGCTGACTGAAAAACGGTTCGTCAAGACTGTATGCAGTGCGTTCAAAAAAGAAAGCGGGCTGCTGGAATATCTGACGGAAAAGGGCGAAAAAGACGTGATGGTCTGCGGCATCATGACCGACTTCTGCATCAATGCAACGGTGGAGGCGGGCTTTGAGCATGGCCTGCACATGATCGTTCCTGCCTATGCAAATTCCACGCAGGACAACGAGTATATGACAGGGGAGCAGAGCTACCACTATTACAATGAATTCCTCTGGCCGGACCGCTATGCCGATTGTGTGCCCATGGACAAGGCGCTGGAGCTGCTCAAAAAGTGAGGTGTTTACAATGATTTCTGAAAAAGTAAAAAATCAGATTCAAGTGGTGCAGGGTGATATTACCAAACTGGACTGTGACGGCATCGTGAATGCGTCCAATCGGAGTCTGCTGGGTGGCGGCGGTGTGGATGGTGCCATCCACCGGGCAGCAGGGCCGGAATTGTTGGCGGAGTGTCGCACGCTGCACGGCTGCCGCACCGGAGAAGCAAAAATCACCAAGGGCTACCGGTTGAAAGCAAAGTATATCATTCATACAGTGGGGCCGATTTATTCCGGCACAGCAGAGGATGCTGCGCAGCTGGCGGACTGCTACCGCAATTCGCTGGCTCTTGCCAAAGAGCATGAACTCCACAGCATTGCCTTCCCGGCAATTTCGACCGGCGTGTATGGCTACCCGCTGGAGGATGCCACAGCGATTGCAGTTAAAACGGTGGCGCAGTGGCTGGAAGATCATGCGGATTACGCCATGCAGGTGATTTTCTGCTGCTTCGATGCCCGGACGGAGCGGGTGTATCAGGCAAGGCTGTAACCGGAAGAGGTGTGAGAGATGGGCTTTTTCAAAAAGCTGTTTACAGGGATCGGGTTTGCGGCAGGTTTTCTGTTCTACGGATGCTTATCGATGATTTTATATGCGTCCCGCGGGCGGCATAAGCCCCGTCATCGGCGCAGCAGCTTTTGGAATACGCTGGAGCGCTACCTGATTTTTTCGTGGATCTGTGATGGTGTGCGCAGCAGCCGGAAACGAGCGGAAAAGTTCTATTATCAGCGCACAGGTAGCGATTTCTGGCAGACGCAGACACGGGTTCGACCGGAAAATGTTAAAAATGCTGTTCCTGCGGTGAAAACACCAAGGCTGGAGGCAAAAAGCACGAGCACAGGTGCAACGCGGTCGGTAAAACCAAAGAGAACGGAGCGTCCTTCTGCGGCACAGAAAGCATCGGCAGCACAAAGCGGTGCCAAAAGCGTGTCGGTGCCGACTGTACTAGGGCAAAACGTTTCGGAGGCTGACGCAGAAAAGCACAGCGAATGGTCAATACAAACGTCGGATGCCAAACATGAATGTGTTGCACCGCAGCCGGATACCAAAGAAGTGCATCAAAAGTCTGCACAGCAATTGGAAGCAGAACGGCAGCAGAAACTGGAAAACCTGCGTGCCGCAATGCAAAAACAGATTTGCACCATTCATGCAGATGTGGAACTCCCGGCAGGGAAACTGAATGACAGTGGGTCAGCGGAGCAGAAACTGCATGTCCTGTTGTACAAGTCCACGCTGCCAGAAAATGACCTGAATCGGGCACTGGACGAGCTTCGTACAGAGCGCAGACGGCAAAAGGCAGAGTATCAGGGGGCACCGTTTGCGGATGTGTTTCTGGTGAAACTGATTTTGTCTGATGAGGATAGTGAGCGGGCCTGCATCGTGGATGTGGGGGATACCGGCATGAGCTATGTCATTCCGTGGAGCAGCATCCCGAAGGAACTGCAGGAACCGCTGCACCGCTATGTATCGGAAGCGGAAGGAAAGCTCTGCGGCTACTGCAAGGAAGAACTCTGCAACAGTGAAAGCGGCAGGATGGTCGTGGAACTGTATCTTGGTAAACAGGATGGGCATGGCTCCCGAATCCTGTACTGAAAATGGAGTAAAGATTGAAATACAGAGAAATCGCAGACGGCATTTTTGTTGACCGTCCCAACCGCTTTATTGCCCATGTGGAAGTGAATGGAGCAGTGGAAACCGTCCATGTCAAGAACACCGGGCGGTGCAGGGAACTGCTGTTGCCCGGTACTGCGGTGCGGCTGGAAGTGTCGGACAACCCGAAACGCAAAACAAAATACGACCTTGTGGCGGTACACAAACAGGGCCTCGGCTGGGTCAATATGGACAGTCAGGCACCCAATAAGGTGGTAGGGAAGTGGCTTGCAAAACAGGGCTACGACTATATCAAGCCGGAATTCACCTATGGGAAGTCCCGCATCGACTTTTATATGGAAAAGGGCGAGCAAAAGTATCTGATGGAAGTCAAGGGCTGCACACTGGAAGTGGACGGTATCGGCTATTTCCCGGATGCACCTACCGAGCGGGGTGTGAAGCACCTGCACGAACTGGCGCAGGCACAGCGGACAGGATATCAGTGCGCTGTGGCCTTTGTGATTCAGATGGAAGGCATCACCGAGGTGCGGCCAAATGTCAGCACACAGCCGGAGTTTGGCACGGCACTGGCCGAAGCAAAGGCCGCAGGTGTGCAAGTGCTGTTTTTGCTCTGCCATGTAGGGCGGGATAGTCTGGAAATCGTGGAGCAGAGGGAAGGCTGAAAAATTTTTCAGAAAACCTCTTGACCCTGACGCAGCGTCATAGCGTATACTGTGGCTGTCGCAAGGGAGGACAGCAAGATGATGACAGTGAACGAAGTGAGCAAGCGGACCGGAGTAAGCATCCGGACCCTGCAATATTACGATAAAATCGGTCTGCTGCGCGCGGCGGGCCGTACCGAAGCAGGCTATCGGCTGTATGACGATGCCGCGCTGGAACGTTTGCAGCAGATCTTATTGTTCCGGGAACTGGAATTTCCGCTGAAGGACATCCAGAAAATCGTGGAGAATCCTGCTTTTGACCGGCAGAAAGCACTGGAACAGCAGATCACACTTCTGACATTGAAAAAGCAGCATCTTGAAGATCTGATCGGCCTTGCGCAGAAAATTCGATCCACAGGAGGAATGGTTATGGACTTTACCGCATTTGATACGCAGAAGATCAAAAAGTATACCGAGCAGGCCAAAAAGGAATGGGGCGAAACGCCGGAATACAAAGAGTTTGAGGAAAAAACTGCCCATAAGACCGAGAAAGAAGTCAAGGACATGAGCAGTCAACTGATGGACATCGTGGCGGCATTCGGCGGGATGCAGAGCAAAGACCCGGCGGACTCTGAAGTGCAGGCACAGGTGAAGAAGCTGCAGGAGTTTATCACAGAGCACTACTATAACTGTTCCAAGGTGATCCTGAATCAGCTGGGGCAGATGTATGGGGCAGGCGGAGCATTTACGGAAAACATCAATGCTGCCGGCGGTGCCGGTGCCGCAGAATTTGCGCAGAAAGCCATTGAGATTTATTGCAAGTGAGCCCAAAAACGCTTTGCGTGATTCAGTCACAGAAATCATAAATAGGAAATGTTATCATATAGATAAAAGAAACACACCGATAACATTCCAATGGAGGATTTCGATATGAAGGCAAAGTTTTACATCTGCAATCACTGCGGCAACCTCGTCACTACCATCCATAACGCAGGCGTTCCGCTGGTCTGCTGCGGGGAGAAAATGAAAGAACTGGTTCCCAACACGGTGGAAGCCAGCGGCGAGAAGCATCTGCCGGTGGCAGAGCTTTCCGGCAGTTGTCTTACGGTCACAGTGGGCGCGGTAGAGCACCCCATGGCGGATGTTCACTATATCCAGTGGATCTTCGTGGAGACTGAGAACGGCGGGCAGATCCGCTATCTGAATCCGGGGCAGGCTCCCAACGCGGTGTTTGAACTGGGAAGTGAAAAGCCGGTGGCCGTTTACGCATACTGCAATCTGCATGGGCTCTGGATGACGAAACTCTGATACAATCAATGCAAACAGGGAGTGATTTGATGTCACTCCCTGTTTTTTGATGAGAACTTTATGCGGTTCTTTTGGTTCGGAACTGTGTATAAATGGGATGGATAAAATGAGTAGGCACACTATATGCGTTGGTTGAACGCTGATAGCGTTCAATTTTTTGCGTGGAATCGTGAAAAGGAAACCTGTGAAAAACGTAGAAAATTTGATATGGTTGCGCTGCGAACTAAGACATATTGATGTTTTTGAAACGAGTTTATAGTGAAATATATGTAATTCGAGTGCAGATATTCATTCTTGTGAGTTTGTTGTGTGAATTTGTCACGTTCCGCCGCAAAAAAGGACTTGACGGAAAAAATACTCTGTGGTAATTTATGAGCAAATTCGCTTTTGTGAAATAAAGTCGAATTTGAATCCGCGATTTGCGGAAAAAGAAGGGGATTACACAGGAACAGTTGAGTATAATGCTGAACGTTAGTGCGAACCATCTTGCAAAAGTTGAAACGGGAAGCCGCTGCTGCTCGATTGAGTTGCTGCAGGATCTTTCGTCCTGCCTGAATGTCAGAACGGACTATCTGCTGAACGGAGATGCACCGCATAACAACCATCTGAGGGAAAGACTGACGTTTCTTGCACAGGAATTAGAAAAGATTACGGCGGACCTCCCGGTATGGGGATAGGAAAAGCAAAATCCTCTTTTTCAATGCCCAAAAGCGTGGTAGAATAGGTAAAAGATTCAGTATCTGAAAAACGGAGCGCGCAACAATGAAGATTCTGGTCAGCGCCTGCCTGCTGGGCGAAAACTGCAAATACAGCGGCGGAAACAATTACAATCAGGCGGTTTGCGATTTTGCGCGGGGGCATCAGGTGGTTCCGGTCTGCCCGGAGGTGCTGGGCGGCCTGCCCACACCGCGGTGCCCGGCGGAAATCGTGCAGGGTGTTGTCACGAACAAAGAGGGCATCAATGTGGACCGGGAGTTCCGGGCAGGTGCAGCGAAAGCCCTTGCCATCGCAAAAGAAAATGGGGTGGAGCTTGCCATCCTGCAATCCCGCAGTCCCAGCTGCGGCGTGAAGGAAATCTACGACGGAACGTTTTCCGGGACAAAGATTCCCGGACAGGGTGTTTTTGCCAAGATGCTGATGGACGAAGGCATCCGTGTTCTGGATGCCGGGGAATTGCCTAAAATTATCTTGAAAAATGAGGACGGAAAATGTCAATCAGACTGATTTGCAGCGATATTGACGGTACGCTGCTGCAATACGGCAGGAAAGGGCTGGAAGGCGAGATCTTTGAACAGATACGGGAGCTGCATCGGCGCGGCATTCTGTTTTGCCCGGCATCCGGTCGGCAGTATACCAGCCTGCGCAAGCTCTTTGCACCGGTGGCGGACTGCTGTGTGTTTCTCTGCGAAAACGGCGGCGTGATCTATAAGGACGAACAGTGCATCGCCAAGAATCCGATGCCGCGTGCATTGGCCGAAGAAATCGCCAACGACCTGTGGACCCGCAGCGACGGGCAGGGCGAAGTGATGCTTTCCGGCCGGAATACTGCATACCTGATGGAGCGGGGTCTGGGAATGCTCAAGCGTATTCAGTTCATCGGAAACAATTATCAGATCATCCATGACCCTTCCGAGGTGCCGGAGGAGATCACAAAAGTATCGGTGTATCTGCACGAAGGCGTAGAATCTTACACGGAACGGTTTGTCTCACGATGGAAAGAGGCGAACTGCGCTGTGGCAGGGCCGTACTGGATCGACACCACCTTTGCTAACAAGGGCATCGGTGTGCGCAGCATCTGCAAGACTCTGGACATCGCCCTTGCCGATGTGATGGCTTTTGGCGACAATTATAACGATGTGTCGATGCTGGACATTGTGGGTGTGCCCTACATTATGGATGGTGCCGCCGCACCGCTGCGGGAAAAGTACCCGAACCATACACCCCGCCCAGAGGATGTGCTGCGGGAGTTCTTGAAGCAGAACTAAATTTTGCACGCATGTGTGCAAAATTCGAAATGATACGATATAAGGAAATATTTTGGTATGACGAAAGTGCTTTTTATCTGCCACGGCAACATTTGCCGCAGCCCAATGGCCGAATTTGTAATGAAAGACCTTGTGGCCAAAGCTGGGCTTTCTGACCAGTTTGAAATCGCATCCGCCGCCACCAGCACCGAGGAGATCGGCAACCCGGTCTATCCGCCCGCCCGGCGGAAGCTGGCCGAGCACGGCATCTCCTGCGAGGGTAAAACCGCCCGGCAGATGACCCGGAGGGATTACGAAACCTACGATTATCTGATCGCCATGGATCACAACAACCTGCGCAATATGGCGCGCTTTGTGGGCGGCGACCCGGAGCATAAAGTGTCTCTGCTGATGGATCATACCCGCCGCCCCGGCGATGTGGCCGACCCATGGTATACCGGGGACTTTGAAGCTACCTGGCAGGATGTGCTGGAAGGCTGCACGGCTCTGCTGGAAGAACTGCGCTGACAGGAGAATTTTATGACAGAGCGTTATTGTGAGGGTGAACGGTTTGCTGACCTGTCGTTCACCGAGGAGGCTTTTGAGGATTGCGACTTTACCGACTGCGTGTTTGTGGATTGCTCCTTTACCAAATGCGAACTGGATCATACCACGCTGAATGAGTGCAAATTCGTGCGGTGTGAGATCACAGGTCTGCGCAGCACGCATTCTTCGGTGCAGTCGCTGGATTTTGAGGACTGCCGCCTGAATGAAATCGAGTGGGCACCGCTGATGTCCAACGGTGCCTTCCCGGACCCTATCCACACGCTGAAAGAGTGCAGTCTGAAATATAACACTTTCACCGAAATGAACTTTAACCGCTTCGACTTTTCGGACGGCAACGAAATTGTCGGCTCCATGTTTGCCAAATGCGAGATGCAGCTGGCGAATTTCAAGGGTGTAGAACTTCACGAAACGGAGTTCTACCAGTGTGATCTGCGCAAGGCGGATTTCCGGGATGCTACAGGCTATAAGGTGGACATTCTGGGCAGCCGCCTGAAGGATGCGAAATTTTCCCTGCCGGAAGCGGTGAATCTGCTGGCAGATTTGAAGATCAAGCTGTCGTAAGAAGGAGAAAAAATGCGTCAACTCATCATTGCACGAAAAGATCTGCAGATGTCGCCTGGCAAGCTGGCGGCGCAGTGCTGCCATGCTTCGCTGGCATTCCTTACCGACCCCATCGGTATGGGACAGGGCGTGGAACCCATCGAGAAAGACGGAGAAATTACCGGCTATCGGGCAGAAATCATGTTGGAGAAGGCAACCTATGAAGAATGGTTCGATGGCTCTTTTACCAAAACTATCTGCGGGGCAAAGAACCGCAATCAACTGCTGAAAGCAAAGACAATTGCCGAGGAATTGGGCCTTGTGGAAAACAAAGACTTCTTCCTTATCCGGGATGCCTGCCACACCGAGCTGGAGCCGGAAGAATTTGATGAAAACGGCGAGGGCATGACCCTGACCTGCATCGGGTTCCGTCCGCTGCCGGACGAAATTGCACACCAGATCAGCCATAAGTTCCATTTGTATTGAGTGCTGGTTCGCGGAATAATAAAAATAGTCCCGGCCATTCTCCTGTGACATACAGGAAAATGGTCGGGATATTTTGCTTTTTATTGAAGATTCATCCCCGCCGCCAGTGCATCCTCGGCGGCGGGGTCTGCGTGGTAGTAGTCGCTGACGTAAACGCCGAACGCAACATAGACGGCCAGCAAAACAGCCAGCAGGCAGAGAAAAACTCTGCAGAAAAACGATTTTTTCTTCTGGTTCTTCATAGAACTCCTTTATTTTATAAGCATTTTCCACAGTCACTGCAGCCGTTGCAGATCAACTTGCTGCCGCAGGTCTCGCAGTTTGCGCGGAAATGCGGCACATATAAATCCTCTTGCGGGATGGGGTAGCCCCAGTCGTCCACGAGGTCAAAATGAATGGGCCTGCCCTGAAAATTCATGCCGGATTTACAGGCCATTCGGCTTTGCAGCTGCTTGTTTGGCAGGTGGTAGCGCCTGCCGTCCTTGATGAACACGGTGCCGGTCTCGATAAAGCAGAAGGTCACATTGGCATCCACGCATTCCTGCCGGAGAGACTTGACCCAATCAAAATTGCAGGGGCGGGCACCATCATAATTTTCGCCGCCGCAGATGACCTGCTCGATTTGCCCGGCGGTAAGGTGCTGCCGGATGCTTACTGGCCCGATGAAGGGCGCGCACATGATGCCCTTGTGCTTGAAGGGCAGGTCAAACAGAATGGGAATGCGCTCATCGGCGCGGCGCTGATTTTCACAGGTGACGTTGAAAAAGATGTTGTCCCAACCGCTGCCCCAGTCCGGCGGCAGGCACTCCCGTACCCGCTGCGGCCGTTTGGTGAGCAGAAAAAACACCACATCGCTGCGCTGGCGCATGATGTCCCACGCCTCAACCCGCCACGGGTCGGCTGCTTCCAAGAAGAAATCCGAGGTCATGCAGACCCGGATCTGCTCACCACTCTGGATTTTGTAGTGTCCGGTGCGGTCTTTCTGGAGCGGATAGGAAAAGCCGCTTTTCGTTTTGTAGATCTCGGCTCCGTTCTGGTCCCGCATCCGGTCGAGAAAATACATGTAGCAGTTCTGGCAGCCCTCGCTGCACTTGACGCAGCCGTGCCATGGATTCCAGATGTCGTGCAGGAAGCTCACCTTCTTTCTGTACCTATTATAATAGCTGCGCGGACAGGAAACAAGAGCACCCCTTGCGCCGCCCCATCGGATGTGATAGGATGAAGAAAACCATGTGAGGGAGGAACCACCATGCCGTTTCTGATGATCCGCAACGACATCACCAAGGTGGCAGCGGATGCCATCGTCAACCCGGCGAACCGGAACCTTTTGCAGGGCAGCGGCACCAGCCGTGCCATCTATCAGGCGGCAGGGGAGCAGGAGCTGACCGCCGCCTGTGAAGCCATCGGCCGTTGCGATTTGGGCAGAGCCGTGTGTACTCCGGCGTTCGGTCTGCCCGCAAAATATATTTTCCATGCAGTCTGCCCAGCGTGGCACGGCGGCGGGTTCGGCGAAGCAGAACAATTAGCCGGTGCCTACCACTCTGCATTGGAATTAGCCGCAGAGTACCACTGCGAGAGCGTGGCCTTTCCGCTGCTGTCCAGCGGAAACTATGGCTACCCCAAAGAACAGGCCTTCCGCATTGCGGTGGACACCATCACACAGTACGTCATGGAGCACGACCTGACCGTGTATCTGGTGCTTTACGACCGGGACTCGCTGGCCGTGAGCCGGAAGCTGTTCGCCTCGGTGGAAGAGTACATTGACGACCACTATGTAGCACAGAACGATGAAAGCTACGGATTTGGCCGTCGGCGCAGGGAATTGGCAGAGCGGCGGAAGCAGCTGGAAGAAGATACCGCACTGCCAATGCTGGGGGCAGTTCCGGCACCCGCCGCGGCACCCAGGACAGCCCGCAGTCTGGAAAGCCTGATGGACAATCTGGGCGAGAGCTTCACCACCCGGTTGCTGCGGCTCATTGACGAGCGGGGGCTGAAAGACTCCACCGTGTACAAGCAGTCCAACATCTCCCGGCGGCATTTCTCCAAAATTCAGTGCAACCGCGAGTACAACCCCAAAAAGAAAACCGTGCTGGCCTTTGCGGTGGGCCTGCACCTGTCTGAAGATGAAACCATCGACCTGCTCAAGAGTGCGGGCTATGCCTTTTCGGATGGCTCCAAGCGGGACTGGATCGTGCGGTATTGCCTGGAACACAAAATCTATAACATCAATCAGGTCAATACGCTGCTGTTTGAATACGATCAGGAACAGCTGGGTGCGTAATTTGTCGCCTGCCCGTTGACCTTTTGCCCTCCGGTTTGTGGTATCCTTTTGCCAACGAAAGCGATCATAGGTAAGGGAGGAAACAGCCATGTTAGGAGCAATCTTGGGTGACATCGTGGGCAGTCCCTATGAGTATGGCTAAACAGGATAACTATAAGAAAGAGAGGACCGAAACGGCCCTCTCTTTTCATTTTTCGGATTTTGGGATGCGCGGGTATATCTCTATGGTGAAACCATCAGGACTTTTTTTGCGCTTCTCGTTTAGCTTCTGGTAGACGACCTTTTCAAGCACCTCTTTCAGGAGGGCGTTTTTCTCCTCGGCCGTTTCGAGCAGCGGGTACACATCGAGCAAATTCTTAACTTTAGGGATGATGTCACGGCGGCTGGTCTCCCGGAGCTTCTCCTCGGTCAGCTCGCGGGAGCAGCGAGTGACGCTATCTTTTGCAGCAGCGATTTTGTCGGAGAGCATCCGAGAGCGGGACAGAAAGGTATCTGTGTCGTAGATGCCCTGCTCGAGGAAGTCGTGGGTGCGTTCGAGCTGCTGCTGTAATTTGCGGAGCTCGGTCTCCGCGCTGGCGAGAGCTTTTTCCCGGACACCGACCGACGACACGGAGGACGACGCGGCAGCGGAGCTCCACTCGAGCTCATAGCCTTTCATCCACTCGGAGAGGCCCTGTATGACGCGCTCCTCGACGATAGGGAGATAGCTCGAGCAATTCGGGCAGCCGCGACGAGGACAGCGCACGACCGGCATATCTGGATGGACAGGGTTTATCATCCGCATCATCTGCCTGCCGCACTCGGAGCAGACGAGCAGACCGGCCAGAGGATTCCGGACGACCTTTTCCTTGTGCGTGGAAGTATTCTCACTCCGGGTGAGCTTATCGTTTGCGAGTTCAAATGTTTCCTTCGGAACGAGCGGAGGATGAATGCCTTTGAATACGCACTCTTTCTCTGGGTCGGCAGGACCGCGCACAGAAACGACCTTGCCGTCAACCACTTTCTTCTTCGTCTCACGACTGCCCCAGCGCACCATGCCAATGTACGTCGGATTCTTGATGATTCCGCGAATGGTGATTCTTGCCCATTGCGAACCGGACGGAGACGGGATGTGCATATCGTTGAGCCTCGTGGCGATTGAGCCCAAAGACAGCGGGCGAGCGGAACCGTCCTCGTCCTGCAAACCGACCGTGTACAGGTCGAAAATCATACGGACTATTGCGGCCTGCTCCTCGATGGGCTCGAGCGAGCAGCCCTTTTCGTTTTTGAGCTTTACCCGACGATAACCAAAGGGAGCTAGACCGGACGGCCATTTGCCCTCTTTGGCGGAGGCGAGGCGACCGCGCTGCAACCGGCGGTTGATGATTTTGTACTCGCGGCGGCTCATAAACAGGCCGAACTCGAAATACTCTTCATCGAACTCGTTGTCGGGGTCATACGTTTTTATAGGGGTGATTATTTTCGTCCCGGAGAACTTGAACGTCTGTGCGATGATGCCTTGGTCGATTGTGTCGCCGCGCGCCAGACGCTCGACCTCCATGACGAGGACGCCGGACCAAACGCCCTGCTCAACCTCAGAGAGAACCCGTTGCATCATCGGACGGGCAGCGATGGTGTCACCGGAGACGACCTCGCGGTAAATATCGGTCACGTTTAGATGCTGCCTTTTCGCCAGCTCGAGCAGAGTGTGCTCGTGCCGGGAGAGCGTTTCACCCTCGCCGTGCGCTTCGGCCTCGAGGTCGGAACGAGACTTGCGCAGGTATATGAGATACTGCTCCATGATGACCTCCAAACAAAAAAAGGCCCGCGCCGGAGCGCAGGCCGAAAGGCTACTTGTTGCTATCCTTTAAGGCCGCAACGTCTGCCTGCAAGAGGCTGTCGAGGATAGAAGCGGTTTTGGCCTTGAGCGTGTTCTGCTTCTCCATAATCTGCGGGAAAGCACCTGCCAGGTCTCCCCCGCAATCCGCGAGGATGCTCTTTATCTCGCCGCGTCCGGTTTGAAGCTCGGAGAACAGCTCGCGGTACAGGGTCAGCTCCGCAGCGTCCCGTGCGTTCATGCACCGGGAGAGTAGCACATACACAGAATCGAACGTCGAGGAGACGACCGTGCGGAGCTCCTGCGGGAGGGCGTCATATCTGCGCTTGAAGCTCACGTTGTCTCGGCGGAACGCCTCGTTACCGTGTGCGCGCTCGTCCTCGCGGCCCAGCAGATAGTCGGTGGTTACGCCGAAATAGTCTGCCATCTGGCAGAGCAGGGCGAAATCGGGCTCCTTGCCCTCGGTCTCGTAGCCGGAGACCGTAGTGCGCTGCTTACCGCAGAGGCGGGCAAACTCGGCCTGCGTCAAATCTTTCTCCTTGCGGAGCGCGACCAACCGTTCAGAAAACTTATCCATACAGACGTACCTCCCTAAGACTTTTATATTGTATCACAAAAATCCCCTCACGGGGACAAATGACGCTAATTGCGTCATAAAAAGCAGAAATTTTTGAAAAAAACTTGACTTTGACCCAATTAGGGACTAAAATAAACCACAGAAAGACCCCGAAAGGGTCACACAGAAAGGAGGAAACAGGCAGGATGCGGAAAAAGCTGCAAACGCTCCGGGAGGGCGCAGGCTACACCCAGCAGACTTTCAGCGAGCGGCTGGGCGTGAGCCGGAGCCACTACGCACAGATTGAGAGCGGCGACAAGAACCCGTCCCTCAAGCTGAGCCTGAAAATCAAGCAGGCCCTCGGCTATCCCTACGACGACCTTTTTTTTAACCCGAAGCGACCCGTTTCGCGTCATTGATGCAAAATCGTGACGCCAAAAACGAACATTTAGCGTTTCCCCTGTAAATATTTTAATCGAAAGGAGGCGCAGGATAAATGCCCAAAATGGCGACGAAAGCCGCTGACAACGTGTTTTACAAGGCACGAATCGCGGCGGCATCGTGGAACGACCGGTTAGGCAGCAGAGAGGGTGCTGTCTCTTATACACATCTCCGAGCCCACTAGACCGATCAGTATCTCGT
>ENA-OYWQ01000814-OYWQ01000814.1-human-gut-metagenome-genome-assembly--contig:-NODE-814-length-14754-cov-22.343153_pt1 | contig 14754 bp, 10 predicted proteins | sample MGYA00244810_ERZ653396 | MGnify/ENA primary metagenome ERZ653396 (study PRJEB26926, sample SAMN06165045) | human gut metagenome | biome: ENVO:00009003; feature: ENVO:2100002; material: ENVO:00002003... | reverse complement strand
GACAGGAATCGTTCTGGTCCAGCTTTCCAACCTCTGCTTCGCGGCAGGTCAGATAGCCTACATTTCCCTGAAAAATTCCTGGTTCGGGAGAAGCGAAGCATCCTGCTTCGCCTATGCCTATGCAGGCGCCCTGCTGGTTACTTTGCCTTCCGGCCTGCCGTCAGGACTGGCCTGCTGGCAGGAGATTTCAACCGTGCAATGGTGGCTGCTGGCCTATTTGGGCGTCATCGCTTCAGGAGTCTGTTTTTTCCTGTGGAATTACGGCGCGCGCCGGGTAACTCCCGTAAAGCTGGCGATTATGAACAATCTCAAGATTCCCCTGGCGGCCATGACTTCCCTGCTACTGTTCAGGGAGCATTCCAACATGTTCCTTCTGTCCATCGGCTGCCTGCTTATCCTGGCCTCTTTCCTGATCGTCCCTATTTCCTTAAAAAACGACGCATAAAATAAATTCCAGACGCCCTATTCCGTCCGAATTGCAGGCCCCGCCATTTAGCAGATTTGGCCAAGAGTGGGCATGACACATCACATCCGTTTCATTTTGAACTGGAAATTCAAGAGGCAGGTCTTTCCTGGCAGTGCTTTTTCCCATTCATGTTCACACGAACCTTCCATTTTCTTCCATTCCTGTGCTGCTTGCCGATACTCTTCTCCCCTTCTCTGGCAAAAACGGTAGAATACGATTTATATGTCCGGAATGCTCCCGTCAATTTTACCGGAGCCACGCGCCAGGCCATGACCATCAATGGGAACATTCCCGGCCCCACATTGCATTTTACAGAGGGAGATACTGCGGTAATACGGGTGCATAACCTGATGGACACGGAGACTTCCTTCCATTGGCACGGCTTGCTGGTGCCCAATGACCAGGATGGAGTTCCGTACCTGACTTCCGCTCCTGTCAAACCCCACACTACGCATACCTATACTTTTCCCATCATCCAGAACGGCACGTACTGGTACCATTCCCACAGCGATTTTCAGGAGCAGAGCGGCCTGTACGGAGCGTTCATCGTCCGCAAACGGCCCGATGACCCGGCACGCAGGACGGAGGACGCCCTGCCGGAATATACGCTGGTACTGAGCGACTGGACGAACGAGAATCCCCAGGAGGTGAACAGAATACTTCATACAGGCTCCGACTGGTTTTCCATCCGCAAGGGGAGTGTACAGAGCTATTGGGAGGCCCTGCGCTCCGGCTGCATGGCAACCAAGCTGTTAAGCGAATGGAAGCGCATGAACGCCATGGATGTGAGTGACGTGTATTATGAATGTTTTCTGCTCAACGGCATCCCGCGGGCTTCCCTGCCCCGGCTGAGGGGCGGCGACCGCATCAGGCTGCGCATCGTCAACGGAGCATCCTCCACCTATTTCTGGCTGAGGTATGCGGGCGGGAAAATACGCGTGGTGGCCAGCGACGGGAAAGACGTTGTTCCCGTTGACGTGGACCGCATGATAATCGCAGTTTCCGAAACTTACGACGTCATCTTGGAAGTGCCGGAATCAGGCAAAGCCTTTGAATTCCAGGCGACGGCAGAGGATACTTCCGGGGCTTCCTCCCTGTGGCTGGGCCATGGGGAAAGGCAGCCTTTGCGCCCCTTTCCCAAGCTGAATTACTTCAAAAAGATGAAGCAAATGAATGGGATGATGACCATGGGAGGAAATATGAAGATGCATCATCACGGCATGCCGACCGCCCATTCCGGAAATATGGAGATAATGGACATGAAGTCCGGTTCCTCCCATGGGAGAGGACACGGCAACATGCAGGAGGACAGAAAAGAAACCACCCTGACGTATGACATGCTGAAGTCCCCTTCCCGCACCACTCTTCCTTCCGGCGTGCCCGTTAAGGAATTGCATTTCATGCTGACCGGTAATATGAACCGTTACGTATGGAGCATTAACGGGAAAACTCTTTCCGAGACGGACCGGATCATGATCAGGGAAGGACAGAATGTACGCATAATCCTGACCAACAATACCATGATGAGGCATCCCATGCATCTGCACGGGCATTTTTTTCGGCTGGTGAACAGGCATGGGGATTTTTCTCCGCTCAAGTTTACAGCGGATATCCAGCCCATGGACACCCAGGTGATTGAGTTTAACGCTGCAGAGAAAACGCGCGGCAACTGGTTTTTCCACTGCCATATCCTGTACCACATGATGAGCGGCATGGGCCGGATTTTTACGTATGAGGATTCTCCCCCCAATCCTCAGCTTCCCCACCCCATGCAGGCACTTCAGCATGTTTACGACATGGACCGGAAATGGTACCTGAGTGTGAACAATGATTTCGCCACCAACGGGAACATAGGGAACCTGGAATTCGGGGGCACCCGGTGGAGCATGCAGGGAGAGTGGAAAATAGGCTACAAGGATACGCGGGGTTATGAGGCGGAAGGGAGGCTGGGCAGGTATATCGGGGAGAAGCAATGGCTTTACCCCTACATCGGGGCGGACTGGACTTGCCGCAAGGGGGAGGCCGGAGAACGCAACATGTTCCGACAGACCACCAAAAAGGACCGGGAAATGGATGGCACCCTGGGAGCCCGGTACATGTTGCCCCTGCTCCTGATTGCGGATGCGCGCATTGACACGGACGGAAAGGTGCGCCTGCAATTGGAGCGGGACGATATCCCGCTCACCTCCCGCCTGCGCCTTTCCTTTTCCCTGAATACGGACCGGGATTATTCCGTGGGCCTGCACTACATCCTGACCTCGCACCTCAGCGTTTCCACCAATTACGACAAGAACCTGCACTGGGGCGTGGGGCTGATGCTGACCTATTGAACTCCCTCTCTATTTTTCTCCTGTTACATCCGGGCATTCCCCTGTAGCATTTCCTTACCATGTCAGGGATGATGAATTGGCAGCAGCTTTTGTCGGACGCGCGCTGGGGATCCAGGCATCGGGGTACGGCATCTCCACAGAAAAACCGCAGCAATTATGACCGGGATTACGGCCGCATTCTGTTTTCCAGTGCTTTCCGCCGCCTTCAGGACAAAACACAGGTTTTTCCCCTGGGCCGCAACGATTACGTGCGCACACGCCTGACGCATAGCCTGGAGGTAGCCCACATCGGTTCTTCCCTCGGCATGCTGGCAGGGGAGTGGCTGGCGAAGAAAGGGTCCCTGCCCGCTCCTATCATGCCTTCCGATGTCGCTACCATTGTTTCCACCGCCTGCCTGGCCCATGACATCGGCAATCCGCCCTTCGGCCATTCCGGTGAAGACGCCATTGAAACCGCCCTGAAACGGCACGGCCTGGAGCTGCCTTTTGAAGGGAATGCCCAGGGATTCCGCATCCTGACACGTACAGGAGATCCGATGGAGGGCAACGGCCTGAAACTGACGGCGGCTGTTTTGGGCACCTTTATGAAATATCCCTGTACGCAATCTTATTCCTCCGCCGTCAGGAAAGGCAGCATAGTTGCGGCCAACAAGCTTGAATGCAAGAAATTCGGCATCGGGGAACAGGAAAGGGAAGCTGCTTCTTTCATGGCTGGACATCTGGGGTTGATTCCGCGTTCCACACCTGATGCAGCACATCTTTGCTGGAGCCGCCATCCCCTGGCGTATTTGATGGAAGCCGCGGATGATATCTGTTACCGCATTGCGGATATTGAGGACGGGTATTTTTCCGGACTTCTGGATTTTGCTTCCACCAGGGATTTGTTCAGCCCTTTCCTGACGGAATCCCAGCTCTGTTATGTCCGGGAACTGGAAGCAAAAGAGGAAAAAGATTCCTGCATCCATTATATGCGCGCGCTCGCCATCGGCAAAAGCATTCAGTCCGCCGTGGACAGTTTCGTGAACCACGAGGAAGACCTGCTGCAAGGAAGGTTGGAACAATCCCTGATAGACAGCTCGGAACTGGCCGCCCCGCTGAACGGCTTGTACCAGTACGCCATCAAGAATGTGTACCAGGCCAGGGAGGTTATTGAAGTGGAAGCCATGGGTTATAAGGTACTGGGAGAATTGATCGACTTCTTTATGGAATGGGTGAATCATCCATCCTCCGGCCAATCCCAAAAAATCGCCATCATGCTTCAAGGCACCGGCGTACCCCGGAACAACGGAGGGAAGGCTGCACGCCTGGCGCACATGCTTGATTATATTTCCGGAATGACGGATTCTTTTGCCCTGGAGACTTACCGGAAGTTGACCGGAATTCTGTAATTTCCGCTTCCTCTTTTTCCGGAGGCCAGAAGCATCCTCAAAACTGCAAATCCGCCTTTCTATTTTCCTGGTTTCTCCTGACGGTTACGGTTAATTTACCGGAAGACGGCAGCAGGCGTTCGAGCTTTTCCACTCCATCCACCTTATTCCCGCCCGCCATCAGAAGAACGTCGCCGGGCAGAATGCCGGCAGAGGAACAAGGGCCGTCCTTCTGTACCTTGACAATAACCAGCGCCCGGCCCAGATCCTCCGGCATCAGCCCAAAGACAGACAAATCCCCTTCGTCCTCCGCTATCCTTACTTCCGCCCCCAGTTTCTTCACCAGCACCGTTTCCCGTTTCTCCAACCTGTTCCCGGCAACTTCAGGAATATCCGGAGTTCGCGACAGGGCTTTCAGATGTCGGGAACGCACGCCGAAACGGTCCATGGGAAAATTGCGGAATCCCAGTTTAAGGGCGGGGGAAGAAGCCCGGACGGAAAAATCCCCCAAACCGGGAGCAGAGAACAGGGCATCCCCCTTCAGGGAGTGCCTGTCATTGCCGGATTGCCTGGCCAGTTCGGAGGCGGGTTCCACCCCTTTCATGCCCTTCACATGCACAAAGTTCCTGTCCATCAGTTTTCCCCACGGGGAAAAATCCATGTTGCCGGCGGGACGGTAACGGTCTTCAAAAATAATGTTATTGTAAAATTCGTCCCCGCTGTTCCTGAACCATACATGCGGGTACAGGGTTTTGTTAACCATAATATTGTTGTAAACCTTGCGGTAAAACCCCTCCCGGAGCTTCAGGCCGGAGGAAAGCATGAGGTTGTTGCAAATAATGTAGTTGGAAGAACCGTCGTCCAGGTCCACATCCCATCCGTGATCGCAACGCCAGCGGTTGTTCCTGATGATATTAGGTTGCCGGATATCCAGCAGGACGACGTCCTTGTCCTGGCTTAGCGCCATCTGGTCCCGTACCCAGAATCTGTCCCGACCCCAGGAGTTGAACGAACCATGGTCGCTGGTTTCCCTGACGGTATCAAAAACGTCATTGTATTCAATCACATGGCCGCCGAAAGCCCCCTCTCCTATGTTGATACCCGCCCGGGGAAGTTCGTAGATGGAACAATTTCTGACGGTAATTTCCCGGGCCAGGGATATCTGCACTCCGGCAGTCTGCTTTTCCACCAGCCCCGTCCGGGTGATCAGGCAATCATCCACCATGCAGTTCCTGGGAAATTCATTGTTTCGAGGTCCCGGAACCCTGTCGATTCTCTCCAAGGACATTCCTTTGGCTTCCCGATAATTCTTCGGTCCCCGGTAGCAGGAACGGTCCCCCACAAACGCTACGCCGTTGGAACCTATGTCATGGATATAACAGGACCGCACCAGAAGATTTTCATTATTCCCGTCCACAAAAACGGCTGTTCCACCCAACCTGGCAAATTCGCAGGAAAGAATGCGGCACCCTTCCGTTCCCCGCAAGAGTACGGCTCCGCTTCTGAAAATGGTCCAGTCACTTCTCAGCAGGGGCTCCCGGTTTTCCATGAAGGTTCGCCGCGTTCCAGTCAGCACCAGATCCCGGAGCGTCACGTTCCTGACGGGGGATGAGCCTTCCCCCTGGATTTTGACCAGCTCTTCCAGGCCGCCGGCTTCCAGTCTGGCTGCAGCCAGATCCGTTCCCTGTTCCGGATACAGGTAAAGGATATGTTCCTTTCTGTCCAGATACCATTCTCCGGGAGCATCCAGTTCCTCAAAAACATTCTCTACAAATTTATATTTTTCGTGCGGCGGAGAGGGACGGTTATTCTGCCAGCCCCCTCGCTTGACCAGTGTATTTCCATTCTTCCCCGTAATGCGGAAGTGCATGTCTCCCCACATGCGATGATGAAGGGCATGCAGATACGCACCCGCCGGATTTTTCCAGCGGGCTACCCGTTCCGGAGCGTCCGCGTCCGGGGCCGTTCCCTGGAAAATGCGTTCTCCAGGAGTTGCGTTGGGATACCTGGCCATGTGCATGGGTTTGCCGTTGACCAATAATACGTCCATTTCCAGTCCGGAGGGCACGGAAGTTCTCATGATCCCATCACGGAAAGGCTTCCAGTCCGCAACAAAGGGCTGAGCACCGCTCAATACCGCCTTATGCGGATTCTTGGCACGAATAGTCAGACCGGAATGAACCGGACGCAGGAGCAACGGTTCCGCCAGGTGATAAATACCGTCGGCCAGGATAATCTGGCAGCCTTTTCCGTAATGCCCTTGCCCGGCCTTCCGCACAGCGGCCTCCACGGAACGCATCGGAAATTCTTCCGTCCCCGCATGAGCGTCATCTCCGTCAGGAGAAACAAATATATCCGCTCCCAGGCTCCAAGAAGCGCAGCAAAGCATCCACAAAATAAAAATAAAACCATTCATGTCGTTCTTTGTGAAAAGACCGCCGCCAGAAACCGGGTAGCCTGAAAAAACCGCCGTTTTCCCAACACCTGCACTTAACCATGAAGCGGTCTATTTTGTTGAAGGATACGCATTTCCATGATTTTCCTTTCATTCTGCCCGTCATTATTTTCATCTGCCGCATCAACACAGCTTTCCCCTCTTCTTCCACGTAATAAAAAAAGCTGCCCCGCACGGGGCAGCTGTCGTCAACTTCATGAATACGGATTTCTCCGCTATTTCATGAAGCCGTTAAAAGCAGAAATTGGTTTCTATGTTTTTCAAGCGTTCCCTGACGGCTTCCGGCACGGCGGATTTTTCCTCCTGCGTATTGTAGGGGCCGGAATACAGAACCTTTCCCGCAGAGTCCGTCACATGAACTGTGGTTCCCGTCCGGGAATTGGAAGAAACCACGATAGTCCCGTTGGCATCCGACATCCGGACGGAAGACATGCTCTGGCCCCCTCCGGAAACCTTGCCCATGGGAGGCATGGGCATTTGATGAAGCCCCTGCAAGCTCCGGAGCATTTGCGCCGCGCCGGGAGTCAGGTTCATCCGGCCGATGATGTCGTCCATCCGGTAATCATCCATGGCGGAATCCTTCAAAAACTCATCCATCATCTGCTGCATATCCAGAATACGCTGGGGGAGATTAGGCCGTGCAGCCATTCCGGAAAAAGGCGCCGTCTGACGCCGGACGGAAGGAACTGCGCGGGGCTGCGTGCGGGGATCCCCCTGGGCCGCCAGTATTTCTTCAGCGGAAAGCGTTCCCCCATCCAGGGTAATTTCAACAGTCTCCCTCTTTCCTTTCCGGTAAAATACAGCCGTAATCCTGTCTCCAGGCACCTTTTCAGACAGGGCTTCCGTCACAGACTGCGGACCGGACAGGGAGACATCCCCCAGCTTGACCATGACGTCATTTTCCTGGAGCCCGGCCTTGGCGGCGGGGCTGTCCGGCATCACTTTGGTCACCAGCACTCCGGGAAATCCGCTAAGCTCCAGCTGCGCAACGAGCGCTTGGGGCACCGTGCCCGGAACAATTCCCAGTCTGGCCGGTTTGGAAGAGGGGAGCGGCTTCACCTGATGCGCGTACGGCGTCAGAGGAGGCGGCTGAAGGTTGTCCGTACTTCCTGCGGGCCGGTCAATGGAATATCCGGAGCCCGAACCTACCAGCAATCCCAATGTCAGAAAGATACAGGTTTTCATATCCATGTGAGATAATATACAGCATCTGTCCATACAATGTTCAAAATTTGTGCATTTTTTTCGCCGCTTCCGGGACGGCATCCCTCGCCGCAGAACACCGGAAAACGCCAGGCATCTTTCCTGCCTGCCAAGGAAAGCCGCAATGCCGCAGCAGATCGCACAATTCCGGCGATATTCATGCACCGCAATTTTTAATATTCCTTTTCAGGAAAAATTTTGCGGATAACGGCGGGAGCAATCACAGGCACGCGCTCATCCCCTCCCTGTAATTCAAAAAGGGTGGGCGTCCGGAGCAACTCCCGCTTTTCACCGGGAATCACAGGAGTTTCAGCCTTTTCCGAGGGAACTTCCCCGGCATTTCCGGCCGCCACCGTCCCTACGGGCGCCACCAGAGCATGTTGAACCAGCATGACGCCCCCCACAACGGCAGCCGCGGAAATGCCGGAAATACAGGCAAAACGCCGCCACAGGGGGATGTTCAGCGCTTTTTCCCGTTTTTCATTACTGGCGCAATTCATGGCTTGCGCCATTTTACAGACGGAAAATTCCAACATGGAAGAAGCGGAAAGCCTTTTCAACCGGGTTTCCATCTCATGTTCGGATTCCGCACACATCAGGGCACAGCATTGCTCCCTGAACAGGACTTTTGCCGGAGAGGGCCGAAAACGTTTCAAAAGGGATTCCATCTCATGAATTTCATCATCGGAGATTTCATCACGCCGGAAACGGCTCTCCAAAGGGAAGATTTCCTCACACTTTCCGGCCAGCCGGGAAATCAGTTCATCAGATACGGGAAGGGGCTGCAGGACGGCAGTACCGCCGTCTTCCTCCCCTGCGGCGGATGATGTTGTTTCATGGTTCATAAGGGTAGAGCGGCATTAGAATTGATTCTTTTTATTTCTCAAAGCCCTGCGGAGCAAGTCAATACCGTAACGGTACCGGCTCGCCGCCGTATTCTGTGAGATTTCCAGCGTTTCCGCAATTTGCTGAAAAGTTTGTTCCCCCCATATTTTCAAGACAATGACCTCGGAGAATTTGGAAGGGAGCTTCCTGAGCTGCATTTCCATGAACTGTTTGAGTTCCTCATCTGCCGCAGCACTGGAAAACCAGGGGTCCGTATAAACATCTTCGTCCCGTTCAGAGGCGCAGGCTTCATCCTCCCTTTTCTGGCGGCGGTCGGATTTGCGGCCATAATCCACCGCCAGACGCCGGATGGAGGCAAAGACATAGGAAAGCCACGCCTCCTGCCCTCCCACAAATTCCCCGGAAGCCTCCTTGCGAGCCAAACGCACCAGGGCATCCTGAAGTATATCCTCCGCATCTTCCGGTGAGCGGGACTGCTGGCGTGCAAACAGAAGCAGCTGGGAAGCATGTTCCCGCAGCCACTCATCCCAACTCAGCAAATGACTGCTTTCTTCATCAACCTCCTCATTCCTGACGTAAGCCGGCGTATTCATTTCTGCATCCGTACATTCGGTTCCTTCATCAGCCATAGCGCAACAGCCCTGTTTTTTTGTTTAAAATAAAAAACGGAAAGGCATGGCCCTCCCCCTTCGACGGAAGACGGCCATGCCTTTCGGAACAATTTTTACTTCTCCTGATTGATATGTTTCCGCATATTGTCAATCCACGGTTCCAGTTTTTTGGCGGCTTGAGACTCCGGATCGGCATCACGGGCAATTTCCAGGTATTCCAAAGCCTTGGGCAAATTACGTTCCAAGGTATACCCATCACTGATATATTTGGCGATCTTCAGGCGGATGGGAGGAAGCGTATCCTTTTTTTCCAACATCTGCAATGCTTCCTCCCGGCCGGCGCGCGTTTCTTCTGCGGAGAGCCTCCCCGAATATTTTTGGCAGAACTGTTCCCACACAAGCCGCTGCTTCTCCATGGCTGCGGCTTTTTCAGACTTCTTTGCAAAACCGTATCTGTCCTCCGGGTCCAGAGCGGAAATTTCTGCAATCAACCCCTTCTGGAAAGGCTGCAAATCTTCCGGAAGCACGTTCAAGGCCTTAACCAGTTGCTCCAGTTTTTCCTTTCCTTTCAATGGCTGGGCCGCCGCTACGGCCTCTTTCAACTTCCTCCTCGTTTCTCCGGCAGCCTCCAGTTTTTTCAGATATTCCTCCGGAGTTCTGGTGGCACCCACTATTTTAGCGTAGGGAGCGCCATTTCCTTCCATCAACAGAACGGATGGGAACGAGGAAACGCCATAACGCCGCATCAGCTCTTCATGGAATTTTAACTGTTCCGGCGGCATTTTCCCGGCAGCCTTGGGGAAATCCAGTTCCAGCAGCACGAATTGATGATCCGCCGCATATTTGGCGAACGCATCCGTGTCAAAAATATTTTTGCGCAGGTAAATGCATCCGGGACACCAGTCGGAACCGGTAAAATCAGCCAGCACAGGATGTCCGCCCTTTCCGGCCTTCTCCAGCGCTTTATTCCAATCAGTCTCCCAGGAGGAAGACGCGGAACAAATCAAAGCGGAGGCCAAGGAAAGAACACCAATTGCAGGAAAAAATGAATTTCTCATCTTAACCGTACTATAGCAGGATACCGGGGCTTGTCATTCTTTTTTAAGGGCTGGCCCCCTCGGAACCGCAAGCCCCGCGAAATGCCGGAGAAAATACGCCTATTGCTGTGAGCGGCGGCGGATATCCTGGCTCAGGCGCATGGCGCAGAAGTCCGGACCGCACATGGAACAGAAATGGGCTTTTTTGGCGTTGGCATGGGGAAGCGTCAGGTCATGGAAGGAACGGGCCTTTTGCGGATCCAGGGAAAGGTTGAACTGATCCTCCCAGCGGAATTCAAACCTGGCCTGGGCCAGGGCATTATCCCTCCATTGCGCGGATGGATGCCCCTTCGCCAGGTCTGCGGCGTGGGCCGCCAGCTTGTAGGTAACCACGCCTTCCCTCACATCCTCCCGGTCAGGAAGCCCCAGATGCTCTTTTCTGGTTACATAGCAAAGCATGGCGCAGCCAAGCTGGCCGATAATCGCCCCTCCGATAGCTCCGGTAATATGGTCGTAACCGGGGGCGATGTCCGTTACCAGCGGCCCCAGCGTGTAAAAGGGCGCTTCCATGCACCATTCCAGCTGCTTGCTCATGTTCTCCCTAATAAGGTGCATGGGAACGTGGCCGGGGCCTTCATTCATGACCTGCACGCCCGCTTTCCATGCGCGCATGGTCAAATCCCCCTGCACTTCCAGCTCCGCCAGCTGGGCGAAGTCGTTGGCGTCCGCCACGGAACCGGGCCGCAGGCCATCCCCGATGGAGACGGCAATATCGTAAGCCGCCAGAATGGAACAAATTTCATCCCAATGGGAATAAAGGAAATTTTCCTGTTCGTGGATCATGCTCCACTGCGCCATGATGGAACCGCCGCGGGAAACGATGCCCGTCATGCGCCGCGCCGTATGGTTCACGAACCTGAGCAGAAGGGCGGCGTGCACCGTCACATAGTCCACGCCCTGGCGGGCCTGTTCAAGCAGGGTATCGCGAAAAACCTCCCAACTCAGGTCAGACACCTTTCCTCTCACCTTTTCCAGAGCCTGGTAAATGGGAACAGTACCGATGGGGACAGGGGAGTTTCTTAAAATCCATTCCCTCGTCGCGTGGATATTCTTCCCGGTGGACAGGTCCATAACGGTATCCGCCCCCCAGTGAATGGCCCAGCGCAGCTTTTCCACCTCCTCCTCAATGCTGGACCCCAGCGTGGAGTTGCCTATGTTGGCGTTGATTTTTACCAGGAAATTGCGGCCGATAGCCATCGGCTCACATTCCGGATGGTTGATGTTGGCGGGAATCAGCGCACGGCCGGAGGCAATTTCATCCCTGACGAATTCCGGCGTAAAGTAGGCAGGCATGCGGCAGCCGTTCCGGCGTTCCGGGGCATGCTGGTGATCCAGGCGGTCGCGGGCCACCATGCTGGACGGCCCAAATCCCTCCTGCGCCTCCAATTCGGACGGACGCGGCATCATGGTGAGCGTTTCCAGGGCTTCCGCAGCTTCGTCCGGGCGGCTCTTGGCATTCGGATAGCGGTCGTATATCGCCTTGAAAGCCTGTTCCCTGCCCAGATTTTCCCGGATGGCGACAAATTCCATTTCCGGCGTAATGACGCCCTGTTGGGCGTAATAACGCTGTGTCACAGGCGTCTTGCCCGCAGCACGCAGGGTGCGCTCCTGCCCCACATCCTCTTTCACATCCCCGCGGGCCCGTATCCAGGCGGCACGCAGGGAGGGAAGCCCCTCCTCCGCAGTCCCCCCATAAGCAGCGTCCCCCCAGGGGCCGGAGCAATCGTACACGCGCACCGGGTCATTAGGGTGGGCGGTGCCGTCGGGCAACAAGGTATCGCCCAAAATGATTTCCCTCATGGGAACCCGAACATCCGGGTACAGACGGCCCGGAACATAAATGCGGCGGGAACCGGGATAAGACAAATTGGAGGTATCGCTCATGGGATGAATGCTGTTCTGTTCCGGCAGGGGAACAGCGGAAACGAAACCTCCCCGAAAAACGGGACAAGCCCGTTCAATCGAACTCCCTGCGGCGGAATTATTCGCATCAGGTTTGAAGGGTTCTGCGGGAACAGCATGCCGTTCCTGCAATCTCAGCCTTTATTTGGGCACCCCTGCCGAACTGGAAAAAGAATAACACGGACTTTCTCTTTATCCAAGCGTTTTCCAGCCCGGCGCGGTGAAACCGGAGCGCCAAAAAGACGGACTCCGTTCCCTCCCGGCAATCAACACGGGGAAGTTTCTCTACCCTCCAGGCGGATTCACGCGTTTTTCCTCCTCCATTTCAGCAGAAAAACGGAGTTGGCGATCACGACGACGGAACCCGCATTGTGAACCAGCGCGCCAGCCACGGGATTCAGGATGCCGCCCGCCGCCAGGATGATGGCGATGAAGTTCAGGGCCATGGAGAATGTCAGATTGCATTTGATTGTCCCCATCATGCGCCTTGACAGACGGAGCAGATGGGGCAGTTCCCGGATATCGTCATTGACCAGGACAATATCTGCGGCATCCACGGCAATGTCACTTCCTATGCCGCCCATGGCAATTCCCGCATGAGAGGTTTTCAAGGCAAGGGCATCATTGATTCCGTCCCCAACCATGCACACACGGTTCCGCTCCTTCTGGCACGCGTCAATCCAGTTGAATTTGTCCTCCGGCAGACATTCCGCGCAAACCAGGTCAATCCCCAGTTGTCCGGCGACACGCGCGGCGGCATTCCCATGGTCCCCGGTCAGCAATACGGGAACCACTCCGGCATCCCGTACTTCCCGGATGGTGGCTACGGCATTCTCCCGCAAGGTATCCGACAGGGCGATCACCCCTGCGGCCTGCCGGTCCATTCCTATGAAAATCACGGAGCACCCCTCCTCCTGATACCGTTCCGCCGCACGTCTGGCCTCATCGGACAGCTCCACCCCGTTTTCCCTGAACAATTCCAGGTTGCCGGCCAGAAGTTCCTTTCCCTGCGCCACAGCCCGTACTCCCCTGCCGGGAATCATGCGGAATTGTTCCGGTTGGGGAAGTTCCCGCACTGAATCTTTCCGGTAACAGCGGACAATCGCCTTGCCCAGAGGATGTTCAGAACGCAGTTCCGCACAGGCGGCATATCTGTAAAGTTCCTGTTCCGGGAGCTCCGGCAGGAAACTGCGTATGGCCGCCACGCGCGGAGCACCGCAGGTAAGCGTGCCCGTCTTGTCGAAAGTGAGGTGGGACACGCAGGACAGGCGTTCCAGGGCATCCCCTTCCCGCACCAGGAAGCCATGCCTGGTGGCGTTCCCGATGGCGGCCATGACCGCCGTGGGAGTTGCCAGCACAAGCGCGCAGGGACAGAATACCACCAGAATGGTAACGGCGCGGATCAGTTCGCCCGTGGCCATCCAGGCCCCCCCTGCGGAAACCAGGGCAATGGCAACGATCCATGTGGCCCAGCGGTCCGCCAGCCTCACGATTTTAGCCTTCCCCGCATCCGCGGATTGGACGAGGCGCACCATGCGCTGGATGGAACTGTCCTTCCCGGTCCTGGCCGCCTTCATGTCAAAGGTTCCGAACTGATTGACCGTCCCGCTGGAAACCTCATCCCCGGTTTCCTTGTCTATCGGAAGAGGTTCCCCCGTCATTACGGACTGGTTGACGGAAGTGTGCCCGGAAAGAATAACGCCGTCCGCCGGAATCGTCTCTCCGGGCAATACGCGGAGAATATCCCCGATGCGAACCTCTTCCGCCGGAATAACCTCCTCCCTGGTTCCTTCCACTTTCCGGGCGGTCGCCGGGGTCAAACGGACCAGTCTTTCAATACCCTTCCGGGCCCGGGCCACGGTCAGCTCCTCAAGGAGTTCCCCAAGCTGCATGATAAATGCAACCTCCCCTGCGGCGAAGTCCTCCCCAATGATGACGGAGGCGATCAACGCGATGGAAACAAGCACTCCCGCCTTAATATCCCAGGCCGTCGCCAGGCCAAGAACGGCTTCCAGCACAACTGGAACGCCGCACAGCACAATGGCTATCCATGAAACTTCAAAGGGCAAAGGTTCCATGCCAAGCATGCTCATTAACAGAGCTAATCCGGAAACGGACAACAGTGCGACTTTCCGCCTTGTCCCTCCCCATTCCAGCAATTTTTCCAATCGGTCCAGCATATGATGATTTTTCTTTTTATACCCATACAGGTACGGGTATTTATATACCTATAGGGGTATAGGTTTTCAAGAAAAAAATGAGAGCCACCCCCGAACCTGCCGGAAAAAGGCATTAACCCATTGTCCCATTCAAATCATGTTGGCAAACCGCTCAACCGCCTTGGTGAAGCGCGCGATCGTCTCTTCCGGGTCTCCATGTTCAAGTCCGTCCCGGACACAATGGCTGATGTGCCCCTCCAGTACGACCTGCCCCACCTTATGCAAGGCGGACTTGGCGGCATTGAGCTGTGCAAGAAC
>ENA-OYWQ01000796-OYWQ01000796.1-human-gut-metagenome-genome-assembly--contig:-NODE-796-length-15050-cov-5.654885_pt1 | contig 15050 bp, 11 predicted proteins | sample MGYA00244810_ERZ653396 | MGnify/ENA primary metagenome ERZ653396 (study PRJEB26926, sample SAMN06165045) | human gut metagenome | biome: ENVO:00009003; feature: ENVO:2100002; material: ENVO:00002003... | reverse complement strand
GCAAGCGATTCTTCCTGGCCCTTGTGTTTTGCTCGAGTCAATGGAGAATGGCTTGCTGGCGTGCTCCAGGAAGGCCTATTGGCAAGAAGCCCCGACGGTACAGGAGTTTGTACAGTCGGGGCTTCTCGTGCTGGTAGAGCGGGTGTGGGCGGTCGTTAGTCTATGTTTGGCTCTGGTTCGTGCTGCTTCACGCCCATGCGCGCCTCAACGACATTGACCACATAGTCGCCCAGGTGCTCACACTCGTTGATGAGGTCCATATACATCGTGCCACTGGCATAGGAGTACTTGTGCTCATTGACATCATTGATGTTTTGGTTCTTCAGTTGGTTGCGGTAGTTGTTGATCTCGTTCTCGATGTTGAAAGAACGGTTGACGTCCACGCTGCCGCGGTGGGCCACCAGGATCTGTGTCATCTGCTCCAGCGCATCGTCGGTCAGTTCAAACATCTGGTGGAGATGGTTGTACTGATCCTCGGTAAACTCATCTTTGCCCGAACGCTTTCTGCTGATGATGCGCGCCATGTTGTAGCAGGCGTCACCGATAGACTCCAGTTCTGAGATCTCGCGCAGCATGGCTCGCACCTTCTCCTTGGTGTCGTCGCTCAGATGGGCGTCGCTCACCTGGTCGAGATATTTGGCAATCTCTATCTCCATGTTGTCTGAAATGCCCTCGTATTTCTCGATGCGCGAATAGAGTTTGACGAAGGCCTCGCCATCTTGTTCCCCGAGCAACTCGCGCACCATTCCAAACATTCTATGGATGCGCCCAGAGAAGGAGTGGATCTCCTTGGAGGCTTCCAGTACGGCAAATTCTGGGGTTTTCATGATGCCAGCCTGGATGAAGCGCAGGCGGAAGTCCTCCTCGTCTTGCTTGGCCTTCGGCTTGATGATCAGGCAGACGATACGCTCTATCTGGGGTATGAACCAGATGAGCAGGAAGGTGTTGGTGACATTGAAGCAGGTATGGAACGCTGCCAGCACAATCGGAAGGAGGACTGCCTTCTGTGTCTGAGAGGTACCAGCGCCCGTTGGATCGTAGCCTACCAAAGAACAGACCGCATCGACAAAGGGATAGAACAGGCAGAGCACCCAGACCACGCCAAAGACGTTGAACACCAGGTGGGCCAGGGCCGCCCTTCGGGCTTGTGTGTTGGCTCCCAGCGCCGCGAGGTTGGCCGTGGCCGTCGTGCCGATGTTCTCGCCCAGCACAAGGGCAATGCCAAAGTAGATCGGAAGGACGCCCGTGGAGCACAGCAGGATGGTGATGGCCATGACAGCTGCGCTGCTCTGCACGATGCAGGTGATGAGGGTGCCAATGAGCACGAAGACCACTATGTTGAAATGGCTATGGGTGTCAAAGGAGGAGAAGAAGTGGATGGCGTCAGGATTGTGTTCCAAATCAAGTTCTTTGCCAGCTGCCGATAGCAGGACAAGGGCAAAGAACAGAAACGCAATGCCAAAGAGAAAATCGCCGATGAAGCGCCGTCGCTTCGAATAGATGAGCATGATGCCGATAAAGAAGGCCGGAAAGACGACCATGGTCAGATCGACGTTGAAGCCAAGCGACATGATCCACGCCGTGAGCGTGGTGCCGATGTTCGCACCCATAATGACGGAGATGGCTTGGGCAAGGGTCAATAGACCGGCATTGACAAAGCTCACCGTCATGACGGTGGTGGCGGAAGAGGACTGGACGGCACAGGTGACAAACATTCCCGTGAGCATTCCTGTGAAGCGGTTGGTGGTCATTGCTCCCAAGATGTGGCGCAGTTGAGAGCCGGCCATCTTCTGGAGCGCCTCACTCATAACCTTCATGCCATAGATAAGCAGGGCCAACGCGCCCAAAACTTTCATGAAGATGATCAGATAGTCGCTGGTGTGCATATTGTGTGATGTTGTTGTGATGATATCATCAATAGGAGCTGGTACACATTGACTGTTTCAATTCCGTTGCAAAATTACAAAAAAAGACTCGTTTTCCATCATGTCGTGCTTCTTTTTTGTTGGCAAAAGGTCATAAAAAGGCCAATGGTGCAATAATTCGGTGCAGATTTCGTTATCTAAAGGCAGTTATTTAAAAATTCAAAGATATGAAGCTACAAAGATTGAAGTCTGTTCTTTTCTCTGTTTTCGCCGTTGTGACGGTTTGTCTGTTGGGCAGCTGCCACCGTGCGCCCCCGCGTTGGACCAATAGCTATTTCCATCGGGAGGCCAACGTGAAGCGGATCTGCGACACGATGGCAGGCACTTACGATATGTGCTACTTTCGCATCTACCGCACTGACCTGCGTGGTGGGCAGGATGTCTTAAAGGATAGTGTGATACGGGCCATGCTCCCCGATTCTGCTGCGCCGCTGCAATACGTCGTAGGTGGCTATGGGGACCAGCGCATTACCATCCCCAATTTCCCCATCAGCCTTGTGGCGCCCTGTCTGAAGGATACGGCTCTTGCGCGTGCTGTTGCTTCTGCGCCGCTGCAGAACCTGTTGATCAGATATGGGTTGTCCGGAGGCCTTTCGGACAAGGAGTCGGAGGGTTATGTGCGCCTTGCACCTGAGCCTCTGTCGCTGACGCTCAATGTTGGTGGCAAACAATGCGTCGTGGAGTTTGACTTTGAGTGCAAAATCTTTATCGGTATCGATGGTGAAGATCCCACTACGCTGAAGGTCTCCCCGCTGCAATTTTCCCTCGACGACGTGAAGATCTTGGGAGGCAGCAATCAGGACTTTGGCGACGGTTGGTCGAACGGACCGACGTTTGATATCTATATTAACGGTGAACGAGTTGACCAGGCTGGTCAGCCCGTGCGCCGTAGATAAGGATTACATCTAAAGATAAAGTATAGAAAACCTAAGATAATACGTATGGCTACCCATCCCCTTTGGAACGACGACTACTGGTTGCTCGTGTTGCAACTCTACCTGAAGCGTCCTACGGGCGTGAAGGCTGTGTATGCGCGTGAGGCTGTTGACCTTGCCATGGAACTACATCTGCCGCCCCCATTCATCCATCAGCAACTGCAGGAGATGGACCGTCGTGACCGCCTGGTGCTACAACTGGTCTGGAATACTTACGCCCAGAAGCCGCGTCGGCTCGCAAAAGACATTGCGCGGCTGCGGAAGATGAAGGGGTTCGGTTGTGAGCAGGCTTTCTACGAGGGGGTGGAGGTGCGTAACACGTTTGAGGACTTCTTTCTGCCATTGACCGAAGACCATGAATTGAAGCCTGTCATGCTGGTCCTCGTCCTCGATCTCTACTTCCGGCTTGTGCCCCATACTATGGTGGTGGACACGCCCGAGGTGGCAGAACTGGCTCGTCTGATGAAACTGAAGCCCGAGAAGGTGGTGCAGGTGCTGGAGACCTTCCAAGCTTGCGACCCTTATCTGATGCGTACTACCGATTCTCCCCTCCCCCTTTTGGCTTCGTGTCAGCAGGTGTGGAACCGCTACGCCAATGGTCAACCCACATTGTTGGAGGAGCAGGCAGAGGCGTTTCGTGCCTATTTTGAGTGAAATGTTGTGTTGCAGTACAATACAAGCGCAATATAATTCACTACGCTTCAACAATCACCATACAACAAACGACGATATAATAAGTGGCAATACAACAAAAGGATTCCTCTCTTTGGAAAGGAATCCTTTTGTATGTTGTCCTAAGCGGATTCGAACCACTACAAACAGAACCAAAACCTGTTGTGCTACCATTACACCATAGGACAAAATCCAGGTGCAAAGTTACGGAGATTTTCTTATATTGCAAAATTTTGTGGTCAAAAATGCAATAGATGGCTCCATCTTTTGCCCCTCGGAATCATTTTCAGAACATCTTGATCACGCGGCGTAGTCCTGCTACGAGCGTATCGACCTCCTCTCGAGTATTGTAGAAGGAGAACGACGCGCGCACGGTGCCGAGTATGCCGAGGCGGTCCATGAGGGGTTGGGCGCAATGGTGGCCTGTGCGCACGGCAATGCCCAGTTGGTCGAGGAGCGTGCCGAGGTCGGCATGGTGGATGTCGGCGACGTTGAAGGAGATGACGGCGTCAGCCTCCATGTCTTTGCCGTGGCCATAGATGTGCATTCCTTCGATCTCGCGGAGCTGCTGCAGGGCGTAGTCGGTGAGATCGTGCTCATACGCCTGAATGTTCTCCATGCCAATAGCTGAGACGTAGTCGATCGCCTTGGCAAGTCCGTTGGTGGCGATGTAGTCAGGCGTTCCAGCCTCAAACTTCAGTGGCGGACGCTCGAAGGTGGTGTGGTCGAAACTTACGCGTTCTATCATCTCGCCACCCCCTTGGTATGGCGGCAGTCTGTCGAGCCACTCCTCCTTGCCGTAGAGCACGCCTACCCCCGTGGGCGCATAGACCTTGTGGCCGCTGAAAGCGAGGAATTCACAATCCAAGTCCTGCACATCGACCTTCATGTGAGGGATGCTCTGTGCGCCATCGATCATCACGGGCACTCCGTGGCTGTGGGCGATGCGGATGATCTCCTTGACGGGATTGACCGTGCCCAGGACGTTGCTGACGTGCATGACGCTGACGAGCTTAGTCTTCTCGCTAAACAACTTTTCGTACTCGTCGAGGAGCAGTGCACCGTCGTCGCTCATGGGAATGACCCGCAGGCGGATGTTCTTGCGTTGCTGTTGCAGTTGCCAGGGGACAATGTTGGAATGGTGCTCCATCGTGCTCACGATGACCTCGTCGCCCTCCTCCATGCAGCCCTCCACGAAGGACGAAGCTACGAGGTTCAGGCTCTCCGTTGTGCCCCGCGTAAAAACGATCTCGCTGGTGGAACGGGCGTTGACGAACTTCCTGACCGTCTCGCGGGCCGCCTCGTGGAGGTCAGTGGCCTGCTGTGAGAGCCAGTGGACACCACGGTGGACGTTGGCATTGACGTTCAAATACTCGTCGCGCATGGCATCAAGCACGCAGAGCGGCTTCTGGGTCGTGGCACCGTTGTCGAGATAGACCAGCGGACGGCCGTAGATCTCACGGCTGAGAATGGGGAAGTCTTTCCTTATTTTTTCTATATCCAACATGGCTTTACGCTTCTTGCTTTTGATGAATGAATCTTGCCGGCCCTACTGGCACATTTTGCAGCCTACACATTTGCTCAGTTCGCCACGGAAACGCTTTTCCACCAGGTAGTGGAGACGGTCGCGCAGCGGTTCGAGGTCCATCTTGTCGATGACCTCGTTGATGAAGGCAAACTCCAAGAGCAGTTTGGCCTCCTTCTGGCTGATGCCGCGCTGCTGCATATAGAAGAGCGCAGCATCGTTGAGCTGTCCTATCGTGGATCCGTGTGCACATTTCACGTCGTCGGCATAGATTTCCAGCATCGGCTGTGTGTACATCCTTGCCGTCTTCGTGGCCACGAGATTCTGGTTGGTCTCCTGCGAGGTGGTCTTCTGTGCTCCGTGGCGTACGAGGACGCGCCCAGCGAAAGCACCCACCGCCTCATCGTCGAGCACATACTTATAGAGCTCGTTGCTCGTGCAGTGAGGCACCTGGTGGTCGATGAGCGTATTGTTGTCCACGTGCTGTTTTCTGTCCGCGATGACGCAGCCGCTGCAATAGCACTCCGCGCCCTCTCCCTTGAACACCAGGTCCAGGCGGTTGCGCGTCACGCCGTTGTGGAGCGTGATCACATTGTGGTTGACCCTACTGTCGCGCTGCTGCTCTATATAGACGTTGCTCACGCGATGGTTCTTGTAGTGGGTCTCCTCCATGCAGTAGAGATCGAGCGAGGCGTTGTCGCCCACATAGGCCTCGATGACCTGTGTGGCGAGGAAGTCGTGGTCGTCGGCGGTATGGTCGCAGAACAGGAATTTGGCCTTGGCACCCTCCTCCATCACGATGAGCACGCGTCGGTTGACCATCATGCTCACGTCGGCGCGCAGGATGTTGATGATCTGCACACACTTTTCCATCTGTACGTTTTTCGGCACATAGATGAAGAGGCCGTCCTGGGCCAGCATCGTGTTGAGCGCCGTGATGGCGTCCTCCTCCGGCTTGGCGATGCGCGCATAGTAGCTAGCGATGAGTTCGGGATGCTCCTCGGCCGCCTTTCTCAGCGATCCGATGACGACTCCCTCCTCGGGCTGCACGTTGGGCAGACGCTTCTCATAGAACGCATCGTTGACGACAAAATAGAGCAGCGTGCTCAGGTTGGGCACGTCGCAGCGGAAGGCTGCATAGGGATCGACAGGAAACTCGATGCGATTGATGTTCAGACCGTAGTTGGGAGCGAAGATCTTCTCCATGTCGGTGTACTTATATCGCTCCACCTTCCTTGTCGGGAAGCCCTGGCGGCGGAAGTCTTCGAAGGCGCGGTCGCGGACAGCGTTCATCACCTCTGCGCTATGCTCCTTGATGGCTTCCGAGGCCTCGGTGTATAGGTCTATGTATTGCTTTTCTGCTTCGGTCATCCTTGGGTCTCCTCTCCTTTCACTTCCTCCTTGATCCAGTCGTAGCCGAGCTTTTCAATTTCCTTCGCCAGCTCCGGACCAGCAGTCTTGACGATGCGGCCCTGCCAGAGGACGTGGACCACGTCGGGCTTGATCATGTCCAGCAGTCGCTCGTAGTGGGTGATGACGATGGCGGAAGTCTCTGCCGAGTGCATCTTGTTCACGCCATTGGCGACGATGCGCATGGCATCGACATCCAGTCCGGAGTCGGTCTCGTCGAGGATGCTGAGTTTCGGTTCGAGCATGGCCATCTGGAAGATCTCGTTGCGCTTCTTCTCTCCGCCCGAGAATCCCTCGTTGACGGATCGGTGGGCGAGTTTCGGGTCGAGTTCTACGATCTGGCGCTTCTCGCGCATGAGTTTCATGAAGTCGGCAGCCTTCAGCGGCTCCTTGCCCTCATACGCGCGCTTGGCGTTGATGGCCGCCTTCATGAAGTTGGTCATGCTCACGCCCGGAATCTCCACGGGGTACTGGAAAGAGAGAAACAGGCCTTCGCGAGCGCGGTCCTCGGGTTTCATCTCCAGCAGGTTCTTGCCGTTGAAGAAGGCCGTTCCCTCGGTGACGGTGTAGAGCGGGTTGCCCGTCAGCACCGCGCTGAGGGTCGATTTTCCCGACCCGTTGGGTCCCATGATGGCGTGGATCTCACCGTCTCTGACCGTGAGGTTGACGCCTTTCAATATCTCTTTGCCTGCGATGGTGGCGTGCAGGTTTTTTACCTCAAGCATATCTATAAGGATTTGGTTGTCGTTTGATAGTTATAACAGGAAGATGTTGATGATGTCCTCGATGAGGTCGCCGAGAATCCGCCCTTTCTTGTAGCGGTCTCTGTCGCGCCATTCGTCCTCCTGCTCGAAGAGCGAGGGTGGGTCTGGTACCCAGAAGGGCCCCACCTTGAAATGGCTCACGTCCACTTTCCGTTTGGTTTTTGCGCCGTGGAGCATGACCGACGGTGCGGTTATGGTGTCGCGCTCCACCTCCAGTTTGATGAGATACTGGCGGTAGGGTTGCGGCGTCCAGCGTGGGACGGGTGTTGAAGCCGCCGACGGCAGCAGGGCTGTCAGCAGCAGGGTGGCCGCAAGGGCCGGTCCCATGATCATCTTTTTTCTCATTGTTCCTCCTTCTTTTGTTGGTCTTGCCGCATAGTGGCCTGTGGAAGCGTTATCCCACCGTGCCCTCCAGCGAGACGCTGAGCAACTTCTGTGCCTCGACGGCAAACTCCATCGGCAGCTTGTTGAGCACCTCCTTGGCGTAGCCGTTGACGATGAGTCCCACGGCCTCCTCCATCGGGATGCCCCGCTGGTTGCAGTAGAAGAGCTGGTCCTCCGAGATCTTGGACGTGGTCGCTTCGTGCTCGAATACCGCGGTGTCGTTGTGGGCGTCCATGTAGGGGAACGTATGCGCTCCACAGTCGCTGCCGAGCAGCAGCGAGTCGCAGCTGGAGTAGTTGCGCGCATTGTCGGCGTTGGCCGTAGCCATGACGAGGCCGCGGTAGCTGTTCTGGCTGTGTCCGGCGGAAATGCCCTTGGAGATGATGGTAGAACGCGTGTTCTTGCCGATGTGGATCATCTTCGTGCCCGTGTCCGCCTCCTGGTAGTTGTTGGTCACGGCCACGCTGTAGAACTCCGCTACGGAATCGTTGCCGCGCAGCAGACACGAGGGGTATTTCCACGTGATGGCCGATCCCGTCTCCACCTGTGTCCAGGAGAGTTTGGAGTGGTCGCCGCGCAGGTCGCCACGCTTCGTCACGAGATTGAGCACGCCGCCCCGTCCGTGTTCGTCGCCTGGATACCAGTTTTGGACGGTGGAGTATTTCACCTCGGCCCGGTCCATGACGATGATCTCGACGATGGCCGCATGGAGCTGGTTCTCGTCGCGCATTGGGGCCGTGCAGCCCTCCAGGTAGGAGACGTAGGAGTCGTCGTCGGCCACGATGAGCGTGCGCTCAAACTGTCCCGTGTTGCGGGCGTTGATGCGGAAATAGCTGCTCAGTTCCATCGGGCAGCGTACACCCTTGGGGATATAGACGAAGGATCCGTCGGAGAACACCGCCGAGTTGAGCGCGGCAAAGAAGTTGTCGCCGTAGGGGACGACCGTGCCCAGATACTGCCTGACGAGGTCTGGGTGGGTCTGTATGGCCTCGCCGATGGAGCAGAAGATCACGCCCTTCTCCCGCAGTTTCTCCTTGAATGTGGTCTTGACCGAGACGGAGTCCATGATGGCATCGACCGCCGTGCCGCTCAGTGCGAGTCGCTCCTCCAGAGGAATGCCCAGTTTGTCGAAAGTCTTCTCCAGTTCGGGGTCTATCTCCTTGTTCTGCGGCTTCTTCGCCAGCGGGTCTGCGTAGTAGGAGATGGCCTGGTAGTCGATGGGCGGGATGTGCACATGTCCCCATGTGGGCTGCTTGAGCGTCTGCCAATGGCGGAAGGCGCGCAGGCGAAACTCCAGCATCCACTCGGGCTCGTGCTTCTTTTGTGAGATCAGGCGCACGATGTCCTCGTTGAGACCCACGGGGATGATGTCGGTCTCCACGTCGGTGGTGAAGCCGTACTCATATTTCTTGTCGGCTATCTCCCGCACCAATGCGTTCTTCTCTTCTTTTATTTCTTCCATTGTTTGAATGGTTCTGCTTTGAAAAACAGGCCGCAAGCGGCGCGCCGTCCTTTTGCGGTCGGCTGCCGTTGTGGCCATATTTTAATAAGGTAGGGGGCAGGCGGCTGCCGAGGGGCGGGCCGTAGGCAGGAGCCACGGCCGTTGAGTCCCCGCAGTCGGCTTAGAGCTTCTGCTCCACCTCGATCTCGGTGAAGGTCTCCAGGATGTCTCCCGCCTCGATGTCGTTGTAGTTGACGAGCGAGATACCACACTCCAGACCCGTTGCCACCTCCTTGGCGTCGTCCTTGTAGCGCTTGAGCGCGCTGATGGCGGCGGTGTGGATGACGATACCGTCGCGGATGACGTGTGCCTTGTCCTTGTTGTGCACCTTGCCTTCGGTGACGAGACCACCGGCCACGGTGCCCACCTTGCTGATCTTGAAGACCTGGCGTACCTCCACCTGGCCCGTGACGACCTCCTTCTTGACCTTGTCGAGCATGCCGACCATGGCACTCTTGATGTCGTCGAGTGCATCGTAGATGATGGAGTAGGTGTTGATCTCCACGCCTTCGCGGTCAGCCAGTTTGCGCGCGTCGGCAGACGGGCGCACCTGGAAGCCGACGATGACGGCGTCGGAAGCCGAGGCGAGCATGACGTCGTTCTCGGAGATCTGTCCCACGGCCTTGCTGATGACGTTGACCTGCACCTTCTCCGTCGAGAGCTTGAGGAAGGAGTCGGCCAGTGCCTCCACCGATCCGTTGGTGTCGCCCTTGACGATGATGTTGAGCTCGTGGAACTCTCCGCGAGCGATGCGGTGGGAAATGTCGCCCAGCGTGAGGCGCTTCTGCGTGCGGAGGCCCTGCTCGCGCTGCAGCTGCTCGCGCTTGTTGGCAATCTCGCGGGCCTCCTGCTCCGTCTCGAGCACGTGGAACGTGTCGCCTGCCGTGGGCGCGCCGTTGAGACCGAGGACGATACAGGGATCGGCGGGTCCGGCCTTCTCGATGCGCTGGTTGCGCTCATTGAAGAGGGCCTTGACCTTGCCCCATGAGGTGCCGGCGATCACGATGTCGCCCGTCTTCAGCGTGCCGTTGCTCACGAGCACCGTCGAGACGAAGCCGCGGCCCTTGTCGAGCGACGACTCGATGACCGTACCCGTGGCCTTGCGGTTGGGGTTGGCCTTCAGTTCGAGCAGGTCGGCCTCCAGGAGTACCTTGTCCATGAGCTCGTCCACGCCGATGCCCTTCTTGGCACTGATCTCCTGACACTGGTACTTGCCGCCCCACTCCTCCACCAGGAGGTTCATGTTGGCCAGGTCCTCGCGTATCTTGTCGGGATTGGCTCCTGGCTTGTCTATCTTGTTGATGGCAAAGACCATCGGTACGCCGGCGGCCTGTGCGTGGGCGATGGCCTCCTTGGTGGTAGGCATCACCGAGTCGTCGGCGGCAATGATGATGATGGCGATATCCGTCACCTGCGCACCACGGGCACGCATGGCGGTGAAGGCCTCGTGGCCCGGCGTGTCGAGGAACGTCACCTTGCTGCCGTTCTTCAGCGTCACGCTATAGGCACCGATGTGCTGGGTGATACCACCGGCCTCGCCGGCGATGACGTTGGTGTTGCGGATGTGGTCGAGCAGCGAGGTCTTACCATGATCGACGTGGCCCATGACCGTGACGATCGGGGCGCGCGGCACGAGATCGTTCTCGTCGTCGGCCTCCTCGCTGACAGCCTCCTGCACCTCGGCGCTAACATACTCCGTGGAGAATCCGAACTCGTCGGCCACGAGGTTGATGGTCTCGGCGTCGAGACGCTGGTTGATGGAGACCATGATGCCCACCGACATGAGTGTGGAGATGACTTTCGTCACCGGCACATCCATCATCGTGGCCAGCTCCGATACGGTCACAAACTCCGTCAGTTTCAGCGTCTTGCTCTGCTTGCGCTCGGCGCGTGCCTCCTGGTTGAGCTTCTCCTGGGCAGCGTCGCGCTTCTCTTTGCGGTATTTGGCACCCTTCTTGTTCTGGGTCTTCGAGGTGAGGCGTGCCAAGGTCTCCTTGACCTGGCGTGCTACGGCCTCGTCATCGACCTCCAGCGGTTTGTTGCTGCGTCCGCGGTTCTTCTTCTTGCGCTTTCCGCCACCGTCGGCTTGGCCCTGCTGTTGCTGCTGGCCCTGCTTCTTGCCCTGCTGGGCGGGCTGCTGGTTGGCAGCGGCATTGATATCGACGCGCTCCTTGTTGATGCGTACGCGCTTCTTCTTGCCCTGTCCGTTTTTCTCCTCGCGCTCCTTGCGTCGCTCCTCCTTGTTCTTCTTCTTCGGGCGCGTGTTTTGGTTGATGGTGCTGAGGTCGAGTTTGCCGAGCACGTTGAGCTTCGGCTGGTTGAGCAGCTTCTTCTCGTTCTGTGTCTGGAAGGGTGCGCCGCCCTCTGTCGTGGCGGGCTCCTGCTCCTTGCCCTCCTTCTGGGCGGTCTCAGTCTGGGCTGCCGCTGCGGGCTGTGCCTTCTCGCTCTTGGCGGGCTTGGCGGATTTCTGCTCCGTCTCCACGGCCTTGGCTGCGGGCTTGGCCTGCTCCTTGTTTTCCTTCTGAGCGTTCTCCTTCTGGGCCGCGGGCTTCTGGGCCACCTCCTTGTGGGCAGTCTCCTTCGGCTGCTCCTTCACGGCCGGCTTCTCGGCCTTCGGCTCTGCCTTGTGCTGGGGTGCTGCCTCCTTCTGTGCGGGCTTCGGCTGCTCCTGCTTGGGCTGCAGTGGCTCCTGCTTGCGTACGGGCTTCTCCTCCTTGGCCTTGGGCTGGTCTGCCTTCGGCTTCTGGTCGGCCTTCTGTCCTGGCTTGCGGTTGAGCTGGTCGAGGTCGATCTTGCCCAGCGGCGTATAGGCCTGTATCTTTGTCAGACCGTCGTCGCCACGCTTCACGCCTCCCTGGGACTGCTTCTTCTTGCCGCCCTCTTTCGACTTCTTGGGGAACTTCTTGTCGGCGATGGCCTTCACTTGCTTATCCTTGTTAAACTGTGTGGCCAGGGCTTCATACTGCGCATCGCTGAGCTTGAAGTTGGGGTCGCCCTTCACTTCGCCCAGATTCGGCTTCTTCTCCAGAAATTCCACAGCCGTCTGGAGCCCGATGTTCAGCTCTCTAATTGCTTTGTTTAATCTGATACTCATTAATATCTTAATAGAGGTAGGGGGTGCTGGTATTGATTTACGATGTGAGGGTGGCGCAGATGTTCCGAACATGGTGCGGACCAGTGCGGCCACACCCTATGAGCCGCTGGTCAAAACCATCACCCGCCATTACCTTTTATCGGTGGAGACTGTCGTCCTCCACCCTTTCTCTTTGCTTCTTTCCTGATGTGTTGCCCTTCCTGAGAGGATGCGCCTTGTCGGCGCGGACAGGACGGCTCCATCTTAGCTCTCAAACTCGGCCCTGAGGACCTTGATGACATTATCGACGGTCTCCTCCTCGAGGTCGGCCTTCTCGATAAGCATTTCGCGCGGAGCGTTGAGCACCTGGCGGGCCGTGTCGAGACCTATCTTCTTGATGGCTTCGATGACCCACTGGTCGATCTCGTCGGAGAACTCATCGAGGTAGATGTCCTCCTCGGCCTGGCTCTCGTCGAGCTCGCGGAAGACGTCGATGGTGTAGCCCGTGAGCATACTTGCCAGCTTGATGTTGAGACCGCTGCGTCCGATGGCGAGGCTCACCTCCTCGGGCTTGAGATAGACCTCGGCCTTCTTGTTCTCCTCGTCGATGGTGAGCGAGCTGACGCGGGCCGGGCTGAGGGCGCGCTGGATGAAGAGTTTGGTGTTGGCCGTCCAGGAGATGACGTCGATGTTCTCGCCACCGAGCTCCTTGACGATGCCATGTACGCGGCTACCGTGCACACCGACGCAGGCTCCCACCGGGTCGATGCGGTCGTCGTAGCTCTCCACGGCGATCTTGGCGCGGTCGCCCGGCATGCGTGCCACGCTCTTGATGGCGATCAGGCCGTCGGCAATCTCGGGCACCTCGGCCTCCAGCAGACGCTCCAGGAAGGCGGGCGCCGTGCGCGAGAGGATGATCTTCGGATTGTTGTTGGTGTTGTCCACGCGCAGGATGACGGCACGGATGGTGTCGCCCTTGTGGTAGTTGTCGCTCTGTATCTGCTCCGTCTTCGGCAGCAGCAGCTCGTTGTTCTCGTCGTCCACGAGCAGCACCTCGCGCTTCCAGACCTGATAGACCTCGGAGGAGATGACCTGGCCCACGCGGTCCTTGTACTTGTTGTAGAGCGAGTCGTGCTCCAGCTCCAGCACCTTGGCGGCCAGCGTTTGGCGCAAGTTGAGAATGGCGCGGCGGCCAAACTTCGCGAAGTCGATGCGCTCGGAGACCTCCTCGCCCACCTCGTAGTCGGGCTCGATCTTCTGAGCGTCCGTGAGCGACACCTCCTTGTACTCGTCCTTCACCTCGCCCTCGGCCACGACGATGCGGTTGCGGTATATCTCAAAGTCGCCCTTGTCGGGGTTGACGATGACGTCGAAGTTCTCGTCGGAGCCGAATATCTTCGCTATCACGCTGCGGAAGCTCTCCTCCAGCACGCTAACGAGGGTGGCACGGTCGATCTTCTTGGTGTCCTTAAACTCCTTGAAGGTCTCGATCATGTTCGGCATGTCTTCTTTTTTTCTTGCTGCCATAGCTTATTTGAAACTTATAATGTATTTCGTGTACTTTACCTCATTCATGTCGTAGTCGTAGTCCACGTCCATCATCACGGGACGCTTCTTGCCCTCTACCTTTACTTTCTCCGGCACGGAGACCGTGAAACGCGGGGTTTCCACGGCCTTGAGCGTGCCCTTCACTTTCTTGCCATCCTGTGTGAGGACTTCCACCTCGTTGCCGATGTTGTTCACATACTGCTGGGGTACCTTGAAGGGCTGGCCCAGTCCGGTGGATCCCACCTCCAGCTCGTAGTCCTCTTCGTCACGGCTCAGATGGTCCTCGATGTAGCGGCTCAGATCCGCGCAGTCGTCCACCCACACGCCGTCGGCGTGGTCTATTTCTACGACGATGCGATCGTCGGTGCCAACCTGAACATCTACGAGGAAGTATTCCTTCCCCGCAAGCCATTCCTCAACTAATCTTTTTACGACGTTCTTGTCTATCATAAACGTTTATATAAATAAAAATGAGGAGCTTCCGCAAGCCCCTCATTCCTCTGAACGGTGCAAAGGTACGAAGAAAATCGCACTTGGCCAAACTTTTCCGTTGTTTTCTGCCTCGTTTGCCTGCTTTTCTGGGTCCCCACGTGTTCGCGTGCCATTTTAGGGCCTCATTACCCCTTGTCGGGTATCTATTTCAACGGACGCGGGAGGGTGGAAAACTGGGCACCTTCCGCGGGGTAACTTACCTATCACCCTGATGGTTGCTTGCCTCTTGCCTCGATCCTAACTTATTCCCAAAGTCGCAGTCGGTGGTCACTATAGTTCGCTGCCTGTGGGCTTTCCAGTTCCCTGTCTGTTGGCCCTCTGGTTCGCAGCCTCCGGTTAGGTGCCCGCCCCGCATCGTAATAACATAATAACATAATAACATAATAACGTTTAACGTTTTTATTTTGACGTGCGCTTTTTCTCGTTGTCACACGTCACGTTGTCACGTTGTCACGTTTTTGACTTGGCGAGAGGAATGGCTGCGACCTTACATTTTAACGTTAAACGTTAACATGTTATGATTAGCCTCCTTTTCTGTCCTCCCAGCGGCCTGCGTCTCTTCGTTTCTCCTTATTATATTGCAGAAGTTTCGCAAGTGGTTCAAGAAACGGGCTGAAGGCCCAAAAGCTCCTAGGAGGGTGTGTCAAAACTCCCAATATAAATAAAAAAAACTCGTTGTACGTTCTTGTGTGGATGTACAACGAGTTTTTGTTTTTCTACAAAAAAGAGCCTTATAAACAATTTATATGGCGTTATATTGGTCAAATAAGCCCTCAAATAAGAGAAAAGTCCTCCCTTGGTCATTTTTGCCACCATTTTCT
>ENA-OYWQ01000781-OYWQ01000781.1-human-gut-metagenome-genome-assembly--contig:-NODE-781-length-15115-cov-6.214608_pt1 | contig 15115 bp, 11 predicted proteins | sample MGYA00244810_ERZ653396 | MGnify/ENA primary metagenome ERZ653396 (study PRJEB26926, sample SAMN06165045) | human gut metagenome | biome: ENVO:00009003; feature: ENVO:2100002; material: ENVO:00002003... | reverse complement strand
CCATGTCTCTATCTCAGGCCCTCAACCAATTTGCGCAAAATCTCGGGCGTTATCTGCATGGTAATGGTATTTTTCGAGCTGGCGCGTGCAGTCGTGTACACGCCGGGTAGATGGTCTCCATAGAATATGACGGTAATCGGCTGGTCAATTGCATCAAGCTGGTTGAGGAAATCGGTGGTTGCTTGATCGGTAATGCTGACGCCCTTGATGTATGTATCGACTCCTGTTTTTTCATCGGCCGGCAAATTGGTGGTGTCGGCATCCTTGAACTGATTATCAGAATACCAATCGCTGTATGGAGGATGGTTTTGCATCGTCGCTAATTGGATGAACTGCGGATGATTGCTGTTCTGCAGTTCATCAACTACATTTTGATAGGCTTCCGCGTCGCTGGCATATGGAGAGTTGTCTAATCCATCATGATGCGTGATTGGCGGATTACTGTCCAGCGTATAAAAATGGCTGAAACCGAACTTCTTATAGTCGATGTCACGCAAATACATGTTTTTGTAATACGGGTGGAAAGCGATGGATCCGCTAGCACCGTATCGGTCATTCCAGAGCTGATTGAAAGTTTCTGTGACTTTCTGGTGTGGGACGAGCTGCTGATAGGGCACCTGCATTGAATTGTCGAATAGTGCCAAATCCCAGCCGGTGAGAGCTTGGTATTCGATGTTGGCTGTGCCTCCGCCGTACCCAGGCGAAAGCAATAGGCCGGAAGTGGTGGTATTTTTGAGCGCTCGAATATCAGGCATCGGGTCTTCCGACAAGGTGATGCCGGGAACGCGCGTTGGGTCAGAGAACGATTCCGACAGAATCATGATCATGGTATTGTCCGTGAGATTATTGCTGCGGGACTGGTTGGTTTTTTCGGCTATCTTGTTATATCGTTGAGCGATTTCCTGCATGGTCGCTTGACTGTAGTCGCTTGGCTTCGTCATGGTTTTTGGATTCGCCAAGCGCAAGAAATTGATTGTGGGGCCATTCAGACTGGCATCGCCGGCAGCGTCCCATAAGGTAGGGCTATCACCCAACGCCTGTGCCCAATTGTGGCTCCATGAACCTACCGTGTTGAGGTTCAAGGTGAACGAGCACAGCAGGGATGTGCTGACAATGACTGCAACAATACGTGTGCAGTTACCGATTATTGTTTTTGTGTTGCGTAATGGACGACGCCAGTGGAAGGAAATCACACAACGGCGACCATCAATAAATTGAAGCAGCAGGCATGCAATCGTAAGCCAGACGAGCATGGTGATGGTGTTGTTTACTAATGCCTGGCTGTCTTTGGGGATAAATGATGCGACTTCTCCTCCGTTGCCGCTGGAAATGAAGCTCAAATCCGAGGGGGAAGGGGCTGCGGACATTTTCTTGGAGATAATCACGCAGCCATTCCTTGGCTTTGACGGTATTGTACCGGGCTCATCCAACCAAGCGACTGTTTGATGCGCTCGTGGTTGTACCAGCGTATGTACTCATCGACCAAGGCGAGCACCTCGTTGCGGGTGTGTTCCTCCCACTTCTCGGGGTAGACCGCCTCGGTCTTCATCCTGCCGAAGAATCCCTCCGCGGCCGCGTTGTCCGGCGAACAGCCCTTCGCGCTCATGGAGCGCGTCAGCCCGAAGCGTTCCATGAGCCCGAGCCATCCGGGCCACCGGTAATGGCATCCACGGTCGGAATGCACCAGGGGACGCGCGTTCCCTGGCAGCGTCGAGGCCGCTTTCTCCAGCATCCGGTTGGCCAGCTCCGCGTTGGGGCTGAAGCCGGCGGTGTATGCGACGATCTTGCCATCGAAGCAGTCGACCGGCGGCGAGAGGTACACCTTCCCGTCCCTGGCCTTGATCTCGCTGATGTCCGTCAGCCACTTCTCGTTCGGACGCTCGGCCGTGAAGTCCCGGTCGACGAGATTGGCGGGAGCCGGCGTCGTCTCGCCCTCGTAGGAACTATACCTGCGTCGCTTGGGCACGTGCGCCACGAGCCCTTCCTCCGCCATGATCCTGCGGACCACCTTCTCCGATACGCCGGTCTTGAGCACCGCCTTGATCCTGCGGTACCCGTACCTGCCCTTGGAATCGGCGAACGCCCCGGCCACCTCTGCCCTGAGTCCGGCGTACTTGTCAACGCCGAGCCGGGCGTGGTGGTAGTGGTAGCTGCTGGGCGCGATGGCGAGCAAGCATGTCATCGAGCTGAGCGAATACGCCGGCCTCAACCGGTCGATCAACAGGGTCTTCTCCCTGTTCGACAGGCGCCGCAGGTCGGCGCCGGGGTCTTTTTTTACGACCTCCACCACCTCCCGCATCAACGCGTTCTCCAGCTCCAGTTCCTCGACCCTGCGGCGCAAAGCCTCCGCGTCATCATCATCGGCTGCGGACGGCCAGCGACGGGAGCCAGCGGGCTTATTGCCCTGCGCGGAGTTCCTGTTTTTGGGCTGCAACGCGGCCATGCCGCCCTTGCGGTACGCCCTGACCCAGCCATGCACCGCGCCGACGCTCACGCCGAGCTGTTTGGCGGCCTGCTTCTGCTGCATGCCGCCCAGCACCAGCTCGACTGCCCTTCGCCTGGTCTCCAGTGGGATGATGGGTTTGGCCATATGGCCAGCATACCGGGAATCCATCGCCAGCCAACGCTCCAGACACTGCCTGGTCGGATAACCCAGATGCTCCACCACCTGGGCCGTCGTCATCGGCGTGGTGAAATACAACTCCACCGCACGCTCTCGTTCCTCAAGACTGAACATACGAAAATCTTTCCGTTCGGTCTCCAAGAAAACGTCCGCAGCCCCGAATGACCGGTTCATTGCGCAACTGGATTTTGATGTGATTCGCCACAGCGAATACGCTCGTGATAATCGCAAATAAGGCTGTTGCCACCCAGAATCGGTTCAGCACAAAAATCAGCACCAGGTAGACCATGCCCAGAACACAGAAATTAAGCAGCCAGATGTATTTTTGCTCCATCCACATCTGTGCGACGAAGCGCGTGAGTTGACCGCGGATGCTGTTCAGCAGCCGTGTGGTTTCGTCCACTGTGCTCGGGGCGGTATAGGTCGGCTCCGTATAGGTTCCCCATTGAATGAACAGCACCGCGGCTGAATCGACGATTGCCATCACCATTATGTACAGGAGGTAAGGGAATCGAGGTCGTTTCTTGAATACGGAGTGCAAGACTGTCAGGGCTTTGGAAAGCGCAGTCATAGTTTGAGAGGCCATCAACGTGTTGAGCTGTGCTCGGATCTGCTGGAAGATTGGAGGCAGCGACGGTTTACTCTTTTGAGCCTCTTGAGAATTATCGTCTCGGTCTGAATGAGCAGAGGATTGGCTGCTTTCCGCCGAAGTCGTACCGTTTGTGTCGGCTTCTTCTACTGTGAACTCCTGATTATCCTGGGTATCGTCCACTATGCTCACTCATTTCTTCAATAACGTACCTGAATATTGTAATAGGAAGTCCGAAATACAGTCAGACTATTCAAGATCTATTGAACGTCGAAGAATCCGTAATTGCTGAGGTAGTTTTTGCCCTTAGTCATGTCATACTGCACCAAACGGTAATCATGGAGCATCTGCTTTGCCTCTTTTGAGAGGTTCTTGCTTGTCACGTGATTGCCTTCGGCATCTAGGTAAACGGTACTACCATCACCCCATGAGGCATTAGAGCTAACCAGACGGCTAATCGCTGGAATTTGCGTTTGCGCTTGTGTAAGCATTGCCAGATAGGGCGATACTTTGGCGTCGAGATGTTCAGCGGCTAGGGCCATGAAATAGTTTGATGATGTGTAGCTGGAAGTCTGTGAATCGAGTTTGGTGCCAGCGGACACGGAAGCCTGATTCGACCAGATGAAGTAATCAGTTTCATGCAGCGGAATTGCATTGTTTTCGTCGGCTGCTGCAGTATTGTAAACGCCGGGTAGATGATCGCCGTAGAAGATAACAGTGATTGGCTTATCCGTCGAATTAAGCTGATTCAAAAAGTCTTCAGTAGCCTGATCCGTGATATCAACACCTTTGGCATAACTGTCGATATCCCATTTTTCATCATCGGAAAGTTCAGAAACATCGGCTTCTCTGAACTGATTGTCAGGATAATAGTCATCATACGGTGTGTGATTTTGCATAGTGACCAACTGAATGAATTGTGCGTGGTCGCTGTTGCCGAGCGCATCAAGGACATTTTGGTATGAGGCAGCATCGCTCACATAAGGTGAGGTTCCGAGGTGATCTTGATGTGTGATTTCTGGTTTGCTGTCCAACGTATACAGTTTGCTGAAACCGAATTTCTTGTAGTCGCTATCACGCAAATACATGTGCTTGTAGAAAGGATGGAATGCCACAGAACCATTTTTGCCGTATACGCTATTCCAAATTTGATTGAATGTGTATGGTGACTTTTGATGTGGAACCAGCTCTTGGTAGGGGGATTGCATGGAATTATCGAACAATGCCAGACTGAGTCCGGTTAAGGCCTGATGTTCGATATTCGCGGTGCCTCCACTGATGCTTGGAGAAAGCATCAAACCAGCGGTGGTCGTGTTTTTCAACGCGCGAATATTGGGCATCGGGTCTTCGGTAAATGTAATACCCGGCACTCGCGTTGGATCGGAGAACGATTCTGAAAGAATCATGATCACGGTGTTATCAGTGAGTTTATTGGCGCGGGATTCGTTGGTGATTTTTGCGCTCTTCTTATAGCGTTTGGCCAGCGCTGCCATGGTTTCTTCACTGTAATCTTCGGGCTTATCCATGGTTTTGGTATGGGCTAATTGCAGAAAATTCATGGTCGGTCCGTTGCCGGTGGCATCGGCCACCGTGCTCCACGGTTTGGGGTTATCTCCTAAGCTCTTGGCCCAGTTATAGGACCATGAATCATTGATTCCCAGATTCCATGTGAACGACCATAACAAGGTAACGCTGAGCACTGCGGCGATGATGCGAATGCAGTTGCCAATGATAGTTTTTACGTTGCGAAATGGACGCCACCAATGGCAAGGAATCACGCAACGGCGACCGTCGATGAGTTGCAGAGCCAAGCAAATAATGGTCAGCCAAATGAGCATGGTGATGGTTCCGTTGACCAAAGACTGTCTGTTCTTGGGAATGAATGACGTAATTTCTCCGCCATTGCCGCTGGAGAAAAATCCCAGATCAGAAGGGATAACCGGCTCATTGCGAAGAGAAACCTTGATGCTGTTCGCCACGGCGAATACAGACATGACAATGGAGAATATGGCGGTCGCCACCCAGAAGCGATTTAGCACGAACACCAGTGCGAGGTGCACCATGCCCAACACTAGGAAGTTGAGCAGCCATATATACTTTTGTTCCATCCACATCTGGGATACGAACTTGGTGAGTTGGCCGGGAATGCTGTCAAAGAGTTTAGTATTGGCGTCTATGGCATCCGGGTCAGCATAGGTGGGCTCTTTGTACATTCCCCACTGAATGAACAGCACTGCTGCGGAGTCGATGAGTGCCAGTACCACTACGTACAACGTATAGGGGCATTTGGGCCGCTTTTTTAGCAGGGCATACAGGAGAGATACGGCTTTGGCCAGCGTGGACATAGGCCTTGAGGCCATTAGTAAGCTGAAATTCAACGCGAAAGGCAGCGGTAATTTGCTGTTCTGCTGGTCGCCATCCTGGTTTGAGGGAACAGCTGGGACTCCGGTTTTCTCCAAGTCTGTGCCAGTTTCTGGCGCTGAGGGCTCCTGGTCGTTTTGGATGTCGTCCACTCTGCTCGCTCATTTCTATAAACAACGTACTTGCGCATTGTAATAAAAAGCCCGGGATAAAGTCATTCAAGATACACTGGGCGGATGATGTTGGGGTGCACGCTTGCGGTAGACTGTGGACGACTAACAGGAAGGTGGGATGGCATGAAACGTGTGGCGCATGTGTTAAAGGGGTCTTCCTGTAATATCGCGATTTTTCTGGTGTTGTTCACACTGCAGGCCTGCATGTTCGTTGTTCAGGTCGGTCCTCTTACCATTCCAGATCCCGACATGCATCCGTTGTCTACGTATGCGTTGGCTACCGGTCAATCGTTGAATCCTCCCGTAAAGGGCAAGGACAAACATGGTAATGCCATAAAAAAGCAGTACCTCAAGGGTGATGATCGCTTGCTGATGATTCCCGGTGCCGGGAATATATTGGTTTTCGATGCATTGGAGCGAGCTTGGCGTGGTGATTCGTTGCAAGACGGGCAGCGATCCGCTGATATTATGCCAGCTAGTCAGATTGTTGTTCCGAATGAGACACGATCCAACCGGTCCAACGCATATTTCCCGCTTGATTATCTGCCTCAGGCCATTGGCATGAAAATAGCCATGCTGGTGAACCTGTCGCCATATGCGCAGTGGCAGGCGGCGCGAATATCCAACAGCATACTGTATGCGATTATGGGATGCTTTGCTATTGCACTGTTGCCGCGTTGGAAATCGCTGATGGCGTTGCTATTAGTTATTCCACCGGTGGCGTTTGTGGCATCGAGTCTGATGATTGACGGCATGATTGTGGCGCTTTCGGCCTGTATGGTGGCGGCCATCGCTACGATTGCAGGGAACAAACATGTGATTTCTCTGCCATGCACTGTGGCATTGGGAGTGCTGGCATGGGCTCTGGCATGTGAGAAGCTGTCCTATGCGTTTGTGGCGGGTGCCGCGCTATTCCTGCCATCTGCGGTAATGACTGTGCGGCGCAAAGTGGAATTTGTTGGCATTGCGGCGGTGCTGATGGGGGTGTTGTACCTTCCCTGGAGCGTGCTGTTTAGTAGTTCGTTGGCGCAAGTGAATGTATCGCATAACATGAGCGTTGCGCTGTCCCATCCGATACTCACCATCGGCAAGATAGTTCGTTCCATGATATTTCTTGGGACTTATCACCTCACTCAGCTTCCAGTCTGGTATACCGTGATGTCGGTTGTGCTTGTACTGGTTTGGCTTGCGGCGTTGGTGTATACGGTGAAGACAACTGGGGCTGTTCGTATGGCACCGTCCGCATGGGTGGGAAAGTATCGGTTCCTGATCTTGGCCCTAGTGATTGCAGCTGCTGAGATAGCAGCGTTCGTGCTCTTTGTGGGAATGACTTGGAATGACTTGGAATCGATGAGTCGATTCGGAGTGTTCCAAGGAATACAGGGACGGTATGTGCTCCCGGTGTTGCCAGTATTCCTGCTGGGACTAGTCATAGTTGACGATAGGAAGGTAAGCCAGCGCGCCCTAGCTTGCTGATGATAAGGGTTTGCTGGCTCGGCTATTGCTCTACTTCATCGAGTGAATGCGGTTATCATATACGACATTTTCGCAGGAGCGAATCGTGGCAAGTACCGCGCATTTCAGGCGTTCGCCGATGCTCAGCTTGCTGATCAGGGCGCGCATGGTGGCCACGTCATCGAGATGGTTCTGCCAGTCGCTGTCATGTAGTTCTTCGGAGCCGAGCGCCTTGAGGCCTTTGCCTTCATCGCGCACGCTGGCGGTCAGGCCGAAGTAGTTCCGGCACGGGGTGATGCCCTGTTCCAGAGTGAACTGGAAGTTCTCGGCCGCGGAAAGCACGTTGTCATGCCAGAATGCGGCGGTTCGCTTCGAGTGCGTCACTGAGTCGGGCTCCTGAAGCCAGTAATAGAGCACGCAATCGATGTCGGCCACTTTGCCCATGCGGGCGTACAGGGGGCCTGCCATGCGGATATCCTGCGCGTAATGGCCCTCGGGGAACCGCAGGCCGTCCCACAGCTCGCGCTTGTACAGGCGGCACCAGTTCGCCTCGTTGAAGTAGCGGGCCTCGGTGTTGCGGCCGAGCTTGCTGCCGAGCAGTCGCAGGCTTTTGCAGAACACGGTCTGGTAGGCGGCGAGCGGGTGCTCGAACACAGTGATTTTGCCGGGCGCCTGCGCGCCCGTCTCGGCCTCTTTGGACACTTCGCCCAACTGGGAGACGCCGAACTGACGCCAGCGTGCCTTGCTCATATCCGCGCCGGTGTTTTGCAACGCGTGCAGCAGGTATTCGATATTGCGGCGCTCGAGGATGTCGTCGTTGTCGGAGAACGCGATGTACTCGCCATGCGCGGCATCGAGGCCGGTGTTCTGGGCCTTGGCGATGCCGCCGTTTTCCTGATGGATCACGGTGACGCGGCTGTCCTGCGCCGCATACTCATCGCAGATGGCCGGGCTGGAATCCTTGGCCCCATCGTCCACCAGAATCACCTCGAGGTTCGTATACGACTGCTGCAGAATGGAGTCCACGCAGTAGCGCAGGTAGTCTTCGGCGTTGTACACCGGCACGATCACGGAAATGAGGGGAGTGGCGTTATTTGGCAAGGCTTGTGCTTCCTCTTTGTATATGCGGACGTATCCAGTATGGCACGTTTCCTAGCCGAGCTGCGCAACGTTTAATGGGGTACTTTTGCTCGAGGATGTTTGATTATTGACGATAAAGACACCTGTGGAAGTCAATTCAGACTCAAGGCATCGAGAATGAGGTAGAGGCAATTCGCAAATTCGGGTACACCGCTTTTCCGGAGCATGTCTGCGTAGTCTTCAGGCGTTTGTGGATATCGTTTATAGCTCAGCAGTGCCGTGTGACAAACTCTTGCTACTCTTCCTGGATCGAGATCCAATACATCGAGGAAGAAATCATCGGGTCTCTTTACTTCGATGCGAAGAGGCTGTGTCGAAGTTTCAGGAAAATCTTTCGTGTTGAAGGTGACCAAGGTTTGTGCGGGTGAATAATCTGCTGCTGCAAGTATGTGCCGGTCTTTTCGTCGCATGTCATATTTTTGATGAGGCTTTCGTAACCAGTGGCTAGAGCCTCTGGGAATGCGGCAGTCATCGCATTGACACGTTGCGCCGAACGCTCTTCTCCTATGCGTAATTGGAGGTTTCTCCTCAGCTCATCGAGTATCTGTTGTGAGCAGTATGGGGCATAGAGGTGTTCCTCGGCGAGGCGGAGGATCAAATCGTTGACGAGTTCGCCGAAGAGCCATAAATCTGTGTGGAATGAAATATGTGACAATCCAGCATTGAGTTTTAGCTCGTAATTTTGGTATGGCTCGTCTCATCGGTAGGATAATGACGAATCAAATGTTGCGCTTGAAAGCTTATTGCTGGAAGGATTGTCTGCACATGGCATCTTCTGTTGAGTATCCCGATCTCGTTATCGTTGGCGCAGGCCTGTTCGGTCTGACGGTGGCGCAGCAGGCGGTGGAGCACACCGGCGCTCGCGTGCACATCATCGACGTGCGCGACCACATCGGCGGCAACGCATACTCGTATATCGATGAGGAAACGGGCGCGGAGATCCACAAGTACGGCGCTCATCTGTTCCACACCTCCAACAAGCGTGTGTGGGACTACGTGAACCGCTTTACGAGCTTCACCAACTATGTGCACCGCGTGTACGCCACGCACGACGGCGAAGTCTACCCGCTGCCAATCAACCTGGGCACTATCAACCAGTTCTTCCATGCCCACTACACGCCGGCCGAGGCGCAGAAGCTCATCGCCGAGCAGGCGGGCGAGCTGGCCGGCACTGATCCGCAGAACCTCAACGACAAGGGCATCCAGCTGATCGGTCGCCCGCTGTATGAGGCGTTCATCAAGAACTACACCGGCAAGCAGTGGCAGACCGACCCCTCCGAGCTGCCGGCCGCCATCATCAAACGCTTGCCCGTGCGCTTCAACTACGACAATCGCTACTTCAGGGACACGTGGGAGGGCCTGCCCGCGGACGGCTACACCAAGTGGATGGAGCGCATGATCGACGACCCGCGCGTCACCGTGGAGCTGGGCGTGGACTTCTTTGACGAGTCCCAGCCGTACAACAAGACCGCGCTCAAGGCCGCGGGCGTGCCGGTGGTGTACACGGGTCCGGTGGACCGCTATTTCGACTACGAGCTGGGCGACCTCAAGTGGCGCACGGTGGACTTCAAGGAGGTCCGCTACGACGAGGGCGACCACTTCGGATGCCCGGTGATGAACTTCTCCGACGCGGACGTGCCCTACACCCGAGCCATCGAGTTCAAGAACTTCAACCCGGAGCGCCACGACTCCCAGAACCCGGACAAGACCGTGGTGTGGGAGGAATACAGCCGCTTCGCCGAGCGCGGCGACGAGCCGTACTACCCGGTGAACACCGACGCGGACAAGGCGCTGTACGCCCAGTACGAGGCCAAGGCCAAGGCCGAGCCGAACACCGTGTTCGGCGGCCGCCTCGGCACTTACAAGTACTACGACATGCACAACGTGATTGACACCGCCCTCACCGCTTACGAGGAGCGGGTCGCGCCGCTGCTGGCCAAGTAACAGCCGATTGCGCGATTGCGCAACGAATCCAACCCCAAGTCCGAAGCCGTCATGATTATGCCAACGATAATCATGATGGCTTCGGACTTGTTGATTCTTTGGGGTGACTACAAATCGCTGACGGCGATGTGCGCTTTGAGGTAGTCGTCTATGGCGAATACGCCTGAGGTGTCTCCGGCGCGAATCTGGGCGGAGATGGAGTCATATTCAACGGTGCCTCCGGTTTGCAGATCGGTAACGTCTTCAGCATCGTCCGCCGAAATGGAGGGCGGGTCGGAGGCGGCGACAAATGCCCATCGTGTGGCCCGCATCTGCACGGGGGTGTTGCCGGCCTGATATTTCTGGATGAGGCTGGTACCTATGTCTCCGGCGTTGCTGGAATCCGAGACTTGGAACGTGCATAGCGCATATTTCGGATGTTCTCGGTCGGTGACGGTGATGGTGCTGCCGTCCACCGAGGTGGTGATTTTGTTGTGCCACGAGTAGGGCAAGGTGACGCGATACGAATCAGATTCCACGGTGAGCGACTTTTTGACTGCGTCGCTGTACTGCCAGACGATATTAATGACGTTGCCGCTGCGCTTCTGATAACAGTCATAATCTCCCAGCGACGTCACAGTCCACGAGTCGCTGAGATCTGCGGTGTCCGCAATATCCAGTTCATCGGCCATGCAGGAGCGCTGTGACGAGCCATCCATACCGCCCTCGGTGGCGTGCATCCACACTTTGCTGTGATCTGTAGACCTCTTCCAGGAGAATGCCTCGGGATCGGGCGCATTGTGCGGCGCGCAATCCAGCCATGCTTCGTCAAGCTCCCCGTCCAGATCACTGGGGCCGGAGTAGGCGTCTGTCCAGTTGCCCTGGGTTGGGTCATCAACAACAGTCTTCTGCTGATTGGAATCCGTGTTGCTGTTGCTCTTGGGAGTTTGCGAGGATTGCGGCTTTTTTGGTTCAGTGGTCGGCGCAGATTGGGGCGTCCCGCAAGAAGCGAGTAGCGCAATCAGCGGTACGAGAAGAACCACGGCAAAACGACGATGTCTCATATCACAAGTCTAACCGTGTAGGAGTTCGATTGCTGGGGGCTGTAGAAAGGGGATGTCGTATTCCCGCACGTCTTTCGTTACGATTGTCACTGGGGATAGAATGAAAGTCATGCCTCATCGCGAGGCGTGCGCAAGCTGAAGGAGCAGAGGCTATGACTGATTCCAACACCAATCTTTATGCCGGTTCGGGGCAGTCGCCGTGGCAGCCCGAGCAGGCTCCGGCGCCTTCATCTGAATCCGATTCGGGTGCTGCAAATCCATCCGGCGAGGCTGGATCCCAGCAGCCCAATAATACTTATCCTGGTGGCGGTTCCGTGCCTCCGCAGACACCGTACAATCCGTACGCTCAAGGCGGAACGCCGTATGGGCAGCAGTACAATCCGAACTACAGCCAGCCCTATGCCCAGCAGTATGGCTATATGCCCCCAGCGGCCAATCAGCAGTACAACGGGTTTGCCATTGCGGGCTTTGTCTGCTCGTTCTTTACCTCAATCATCGGTTTGATTTTCAGCATCATCGGCTTGAACCAGATCAAACGGCAGGACGGCAAAGGCAAAGGCTTGGCCATTGCGGGCATCATCATCAGCGTGGCAAAGCTGGGCATCTATCTGCTGCTGATTGTGATGATTATCGTCGGTCTCTTTTCGGGTATGGTCGATGCCGTGACGAATGATTTGCGGTCGGATTATTCATACAGCAGATACGACGACATGGACGATCAGTATGATTCGTACTATTATGACGACCAGTACGACTACGACGATTCTGGCGATATCGATATCGATGATTTGGATCGTGCGCTTGAGCAGCTGAATGGCGTGTCGGAATGGTCCCCTGCTTTTACCGTCTACTCTCCAGCGGTTTCCATCAGCGAATGAATAGGTGATGAGATTCCTGCGGCGTGGCATTGACTGGCCGTGAGAGGAATAGTCGTTGCCGGGCGCGGGCTGGGCGTAGTCTTGGAGTCATGAGACTCGCACGTTTTTCTTTGAATGATTCGCCGCGCTACGCCTTCGTGCAGAAGGACGAAACGGACGGCAAGGACTACCTCATCGAGCTGGACGGTCATCCGCTGGCCGGCGGCCAAGTCACTCCTACCGGTAATCGTTACCCGGTTGATGGCGATGGCATCCGCCTACTTTCTCCAGTGATTCCTTCCAAGGTCTACGGTCTGGCCAAGAACTATGAGGCGCACGCCCAGTTCATGCACGAGGCTGGCCATTCGGAAATCGCCCATGCGCCTGAGAACATGGTGATTTTCACAAAGCCGTCCACCTCGGTGATTGGTCCCGATGATCCGATCGTGTACCCGGCCTGCTCCAAGGACATGAACTTCGAGCCGGAAGTGGCCGTGGTGATGGGTCGTATTGCCAAGAACGTGACCGTTGAGAACGCAATGGATTACGTGCTTGGCTTCACCTGCGTGAACGACGTGACGCTGCGCGACCTGCAGGGCATCGATCCCACATGGACGCGAGCCAAGGGATTCGATACCTCCTGCCCGCTCGGCCCGTGGATTGTGATGCGTGATGACCTGAATTGGAAGGACGCCGAGATTTCGTTCACGCTGAACGGCGAGGACGTGCCGATGGCATCCGGTACTACCGCAAACCTGATTCACGGCATCCCTGAGCAGATCGCCGCAATCTCCAGCTTCTCCACACTGCTGCCCGGCGACGTAATCATGACCGGTACGCCGAATGCTTCCGGTCATCTTGATCCCGGTGACGAGACTATCGTGCACGTCGAGGGTATTGGCGATCTGCGCAACGTGATTGTGCGGGCGTAGGACTCAGAAACGCGCCTTACGCTCCCGGTAGAAGCGCGTGCAAGACGGTCATCACCACCAAGCTGATGATGGCCGTCACTGTTAATGAGAAGCCGGCGAGCTTGGCATTGCCGGTCAACGAATCGGTGAACTTGGTCGAGAAAATCGTGATTGGGGCAAAGGAGCCCAGCACGATGATTTCGCGGATTCTCATGTCAAACGGCAGCAGGAACCATGCCGCTACGGCGATAATTGCGCCGAACGCCATACGCCAGGCGATTACCTTGCCCAGCTCCACCTTGTCTTTACGGTTGTCTGGAATCTCCATCATGAGCCCGATCATCGCCATGGCGCAGAAAGCGTTCGCGTTGGCAAATGGCGTAATGATTGTGACGATAGGCTGTGGAATCGTGATGTGCAGGAACATGAATACCAGCATCAGCATGTAGATATCGAACGAAATCGAACTCAGAAAATCACGGGCAATGTTGCGCATTCGCAGGATAAGCGGCAGCGATTTGAAGTTCTCGTCCATATGCAGCAGCGTGCGCGTGATGGTCAGTGAACCTGCCGTGGCCACGGTGGCGTTGCCGATATCGAGCATGATGATCGGCAAGCCAGCGGATGCACCCATAAAGGTCTGCACCACCGGCAGACAGAACGCGCCGAGATTCAGTCCCGAGGCGTTGAGCATTTGGAAGGCGCGGTAGTTCTTCTCGTCGCCACGCGATCCGATATACACGATGAACAGCGGAATCGCGCAGGCGAAGAAGCCGAACAGCACAATCCACAGCATGCGCATATCGTGCTTGTTAGTGGCGAACGACAGGATAATCGCGCACGGCAGCGTGAGGTTGAACACCAGTCCTTGAACAACCCTGTAATCGCGTTCATCGAAAATATGGACGTGCTTGAGTGCGTAGGCGCCGATAATAACGAGCAGTAGCGAACCGGCTTGGAAAATCATGTTCTTCTCTTATCCCACAACGCGCTAGCCGCAGTAGTCGGGGAGCGGTTCAAGCGCACAACAAACCGAGTGCGAGTATAGGAGTGTCGCGGGGCATATTTCGCCTCCCGGCGCATATTGTGGACGCCCGTCTAGGCTTGCTCCCGCTGGTGAGAGCTGTCCGCGGAAGCGGACTGAGAGTGGTCAACCCCAAAACAGACCAATTTCAACCATCTCTGGCGCCGTCTCTAACCTTCCTCACTCGAAAACCTGCGCGGGTTCCAAAACTTGAGTCACTTACACTCAACTTTTGGGAATAGAATAGGCGTCAGGTCGGTTGAGCATATCAGATAACGACACATTGCGGTCTGCTACGGCGCTCGCAGAGCGTGCGAAACCTCAAGACGAGACGCAGCGGAACGCATGACATGGAGGAATACGATATGGAACAGAAGTTCACCACTATGGCCCAAGAAGCCGTCGGCGACGCGATTCAGAGTGCGTCCGCCGCAGGAAACGCGCAGGTCGAGACCCTGCACGTCATGGATGCGTTGCTGCGTCAGGAAAACGGCGTGGTGCGCTCCCTCATCGAGGCCGCGGGCGGAGGCCCACAGGCCATCGGCGCTGCCGTGCGTAACGCTTTGGTCGCGCTGCCGAGTGCGTCCGGCTCCAGCACTTCGCAGCCGCAGGCCAGCCGTCAGCTGACCGCAGCCATCGCCCAGGCCGAGAAGGAAATGCAGCAGATGGGTGACGAATACGTCTCCACCGAGCACCTGCTCATCGGCATCGCGGCCAGCAAGCCGAACCAGTCGGCTGAAATCCTGGAGAAAAACGGCGTCACCGCAGCCTCCCTGCGCAAGGCCGTACCCGGCGTGCGTGGTGGCGCGAAGGTCACCAGCCCGGACGCGGAAGGCTCGTACAAGGCCCTAGAGAAGTACTCCACCGACCTGACGGCCGCCGCCAAGGAAGGCAAGCTGGACCCGGTCATCGGACGTGACCAGGAAATCCGCCGCGTGATTCAGATCCTGAGCCGCCGTACCAAGACTGTCTCTTATACACATCTGACGCTGCCG
>ENA-OYWQ01000750-OYWQ01000750.1-human-gut-metagenome-genome-assembly--contig:-NODE-750-length-15547-cov-23.053447_pt1 | contig 15547 bp, 14 predicted proteins | sample MGYA00244810_ERZ653396 | MGnify/ENA primary metagenome ERZ653396 (study PRJEB26926, sample SAMN06165045) | human gut metagenome | biome: ENVO:00009003; feature: ENVO:2100002; material: ENVO:00002003... | reverse complement strand
TATTGACACCGCGCATCATGAAAACGGTTTCCATCCTTCTCTTAGGACTGGCCATAGGCCTTTCCGGCTGTTCCCTGCACCAGCGGCAGGAAATGGAGTACGCCCATTACCAGGATGACGCCGCGGCTATCCGGGAGGCCCATGCCGCATGGCTCATTCTTTCCTCTCCCAACCGCAGCCGGGAATGGCCGGAAGCCCGGAAAAAATACAATGCGTGCATTCGGGAGCTGGCCGCCCACCTGAAGGAAGCCAAACGCAAAGGCGGCATGGATGAGGAGAAGCGCCTGAGCCTTCCCTTCGTCATTGAAAAATCTCCCTATGCCAAGGACAGCAATCCGTGGTTCTATGAGGCTATTTTCATGTCCGATGAAGTGGACCCCACCTTCCGCCTGCGCGAAAGCGTGACGGTGGAGGGAATGGGCATACCGCTGGCGGGGCTGGCGCCCCGGGGCGCTTCCCGCCCCCATGCCAACGTGCTTAAGGACAACGGCAACGTGCACACGCTGACGGCCATTCTGGATTTTGACCGCATGGTGGACGGGAAACCTACCCTCCGCACCATTCCGCGCCTGATGAATGAGCACATCTTCATTGGCAAAAACAAGGTGCGGCAGCCTCTGGCGGCCAATTTTTCCGTCCCCATCGCTCTCTTCTGGAAGCTTTCCGACGCAGACGGAACGGAACTGCTGGGGGCATTCCGCCCCAAAAAGGCCATCAATACGATGGGGCTTTATTTTTCCGAACCCTATGACCCCCGGAAAATACCCGTGGTTTTCACCCACGGCCTGATGTCCGGCCCCGCCACCTTCGCCAACCTGACCAACCGTCTCCTGGTGGATCCGGTCATCCGGGAAAACTACCAATTCTGGTTCTTCGGCTATCCGTCCGGGCTGGCCTGGACCATTCCGGCCAGCAGGCAGCGGCAGGCCCTGAAGGAGCTCATGCAGGAATACAATCCCCGCGGAACATCCAGGGAAATGAACAACATCGTCATGGTGGGGCACTCCATGGGCGGCCTCATCACCCGCTTCAATAACTCCACCAAACCCTGGACGCTGATGAAGGGAATCTTTGAACTTCCTCCGGAAACCTTCGCAGGCATGACGATGGGAAACTGGAAAAACGGACTGGCGCCCCTGAACTGTGACGAACACACGCTTAAACAGCTACAGAACAATTTCATCTTCTCCCCGTCCAGCAGCGTCACGCGCATCGTGTACATGGCCACCCCGCACCGCGGTTCCACTTTCGCGGACAACTGGATAGGAAGGCTGGGACAGCACCTGATCGACCTCCCCTCGGACATGCTGGAAGAAGTCACCCGCATCGCCACTCTCAGCCGCGGCATGTTCCTCCTTAACCCCCTGCAACTGAAGGACGAGCTGACCAGCATCCGCCAGCTTTCCCCAAATTCATCCCTGGTCAAATACATGTCGGAGCTGCGCGGCTCCCCAAATGTTCCCGTTCATTCCATCATTGGAGACAGGGGAAGGAACGACACGCCCAATTCCTCCGACGGAGTGGTCAAGTACCACTCATCCCACCTGGGCTGGAGCGCCAGTGAAAAAATCGTTCCATCCGGGCACAGCGTGCAGGATGACCCGGCCTCCGCCGTGGAACTGCGGCGCATCCTCCGGGAACACCTGGTCAAGGTCAAAGGTCGTAAAACGCTCGAAGAAGCGGACGCGAAAGCCGCCACTCCCGTATGGCAGGCCAATCCCTCGCCGCCTATCATCCTGAAAAGGCCCTGATGCAGGGGGCTGATTCTCCTTGTCCATGCAAGGCCTCCTTCCCTTCCCCCTTCTGCTGTTCCTGCTGATAGCGGCAGCCATCTTCCAGTCAAACGGCCACGCCTCGGCGATCCTGTTTCCGGGTTCCTGTATGTCCCGGCTTTAACGGCTGGAGCGACCTCGTTCATCCGCCCTCCCTGCCGCTTCCGGAAAAAACAGGAACCGGACAGGATTTACCTTGCCGCGGGCATCTGCGGAAACATGCCGCCGCGGCGGTTGGAACAACTGAAATTTTCCCTGCTCATCACGGCCTGTTCCTGGCTGCCCTGATTTGACTGGCCGGTTACGGAAAAGGGCGCGCTCCATCCGGGCATGATTGGCGTCCGTTCAGCATCAGGGCGTCCCGACATCAAAATATGCCCGCTTATAGAGTTGCTTCCGTAGGGGAATTTAAGGTAGAGTGGGAATCAATACTATTCCACCTCCCTTTTCCATGTCTGCCGACGATTCCTTTCCCATGGACCAGATTTCCTCTCTCTTTCCCCAATTGGAAAATATCCAGCTTGTCGGAGCCAAAGGCCCCCAGCAAATTTTCACAGCTACCCTGAAATCAAATTTTGCTCCCGTTATGCTGCGGGTGGTTCCCACGGAAGAAGCCGGCATCTTCGGCTGGGATCCTGAATTCATCGTCCGCTCCCTCACCATCGTGGAACAATCCCACCAGGGGCTCCTGCGCGTTTATGAAGTAGGACAGGCGGGGTCGTTTACTTTCATCATCTCCGAACACTCCCCCTATCCGCGTCTGGCGGATATGGAAACCCTTCCCCAAATATCTCCCCAGGCGGCGCTCAACCTGGTGCGCAACATGGCGGAAGGACTGCTGACGCTGCACCGGAAAAACATTTTTCACGGGGGCATCACGCCCAAGCTGATTTGCCTGCGCGAAGACGGCGGAGACGCCCTTCTGCTGCCCATCAACATTTATCCAGCCCAACCTCCGGTGGACATGGGGGACTTCGCCTCTCCGGAGTGGGTCACCGGAGCGGAAACCACGTTCACGCCGGGCATGGATATTTACGCACTGGGGTTGGCGCTTTACATTCTGCTTACCCGCAAAACGCCGATGGAAGCGGGCTTTGCCATGCCCTCCTCACTAATCAAATGCAGCGATGCCGTGGATTCGGCAGTCTCCCGCGCCATCAATCCGGATACCCGGGAACGCTACCGGGACCTGGGGGATTTCATCACGGATCTGGATAAAGCCATTGCCAATCCTGCGGGAAGAAATGCGGCCTCCATCCCTCCACCGCCATCTTCCCCGGCCATTCCGGCCCTGAACGTGCAAAAAGGGCAGTCCAACATCTATTACTATCTCATTCCGGCCCTGATCGTGGGCATTGTGCTGACCTATACCTGCATCCTGTATAAGAAGGATGTCGTTAGAATGCGCAATGATTATAATGAACAGGTGCAGAAGGAAAATAGCGCGAAAGCGGAAGCGGCAAGACAAGCGAACAGGGACGCGCGCCGCCACGCTCCGGCCACCGCGCAAAACGCCGCTGCGGCCATTCCTTCACCTGTTCCGGCCGCGCGTCCGGCGCAGGCGCCGGCAGTTCCCAAAGTTTCCGCGGAACCCGGCAAAGTCAATTGGAGCCTTCAACCCGGCGTCAAGGTTCGCCAGAGTTCCAACCGCAACATGCTGGGAGCTTACGGTCCGGAAAAGGCCGTTGACGGCAATACCAGCTCCAGGATTTCCGACGTTTCAATCAGCGCCACAGGCGTGGTTGAGGGAAAAACCGCCTGGTTCGGCATTGACTTCGGCAGGGAGACCAACCGCACCATAGAAAAGGTGGTCATTTACACGCCGGCCAACCTGACGCTGCTGGGCACCATGGAAAAATTCAAGGTAATCCTCTACGGCAATGACAAAAACGTGCTGGCGGAAAAAACCTTCAGCACCACCCCTTCGGAAAAATCCACCAACGTCACTTCCTGGAAACTGGACGCTCCGGTTAAGGCGCGCGCCCTGCGCGTGGAATCCGCAAATCCCTCCCAGCCGCTGGCGTTGACGGAAGTGGAAGCGTACGGACCGGAAGATGCGGAGGACACACCGGTTCCCGCACCTGCGGAGTAATAATTATCCGCGCCGCCCTGCCCCCGCTCGCCCCCCCCTTCGGGGGCCATGCTGAAAACTACCGTTTCCTTTCACCTTCCCGGAAAAGCAGGACGGGACAGGGCCTGATGGAATGTCACGCGCTAAGTTCCGGGATTGGCTTCGCGTATGAAATTTTCCGGTTTCTGCTCCATTCTCCGGAAGCCATCCAGGCCCGGACGGAGGAAAATCCGAAAAACGTATTTGCTCCGGATGGGAAACAGCCGCCCCTCTCCACCTTCCCCACCCTGGAAAAACGCTCTCATCCCCATATGGCTCCCGGGGAAATATCCTGAAGCGGCTGTCGTCCCTGTGGACCCCTTTCCCATTCAGGAAAAATAATACTCCGGAAAATAAAAAACCCGGCGCCGCCTCACGGCGGGCCGGGCCAGCAAAATAGCAATTCTTCCGATTACCGGTTGGCAGACTTCACAATCATGGCATCCTTGCCGATGCGGCCGCGCAGATAGTGAAGTTTGGCGCGGCGGACTTTGCCGCGGTTCACGACTTCAATCTTGGCAATGCGGGGAGTATGCAGGGGGAATACGCGTTCCACGCCTTCACCGTAGGAAATTTTGCGGACGGTGAAAGCTTCATTGATGCCGGAACCGCGCTTGGCGATCACAATGCCCTGGAAAATCTGGATACGTTCCTTGCCGCCTTCAATAACACGAGTGTGAACCTTGATGGTATCACCTACGTTAAATGGGGTCACATCCGCCTTGAGTTGCTCTTGCTCGATTTTGTTGATAATGTTCATCTTGTGTTATCTATTGCTGGTGAATATCAGTAAAAGGAAAACTTACGGGACGCAGAATATGAGCCATAATCCCCTAAAAGGCAATCCAAATTTGCCATACGTCCTTAATTTATTTTTTCGGCGGGGCCGGCGGCGGAGCCACCCTGGCAAGCCATTCCTCCAGCGCCGGAAGAAAAGCGGAGGAAGACATGAGGCCCCGGATGCTGTCCGCCCGCTGCAGAAAGGCCTTGTTGCCGCCCCGGGCCCGTTCCGCCATCAGGATTTCCAGCAGCAGGCGCGCGCGGGTGCGGGCGTCAGCCGCGCCGTCCAGGGCGGAGGAAAGGAGCTCTCCGGCGCGGAACGGTTCCTTCCGGTACAGGCATTCCAGCGCCAGAGCTTCATAAAGGCAGGAAAAAGGGGCCTTCCGGGCGGACTCCATCAAACGCGCGGAACGGTCCTTCCAGCGGTCTCCGAACTGCACGGAGGAAGCCCACCACCCCTGGAAATAACGGTCTTCTTCCGTCGGCTTCACGTCCATATCCTTCATACGGGCGTATGGACGGTACAGGGGGTCTCCGAACACCACCCCCTGCCAGGACAGCACAGGCATGCTCATCCAGGAAGCCTCCGCCACGGTATAGCCGTCCAGGAGGCGGTCCACAAAAATATCAAAGCGGTGGCAGGCGCCCAGGAACGGCTCATACACGTTTCCCACCGTCACAGCAGCCCCCTTCTCCAGCAGGGCGGAACTCCATCCCCTGCCGGGGACCTTGAAATCGGCGGCGCTGAAGGAATGCAGATGCATGGCTATCGCCCCGGGCCGGAAGCGGAACGAAGGATCCGAAAACGGTCCGTTCGCATTCCCCGCATACCACCCGCAGTAAAGAGCCGTATCCCGGCTCAAGGGGAATTTTTCCGGCAGGGTCTGGGGCCAGTCATCCAGATAAGCGGGAATGCCCGCCTCCCTCACGCGCTCGAACACGTCGTCCAGCCACCGGTCCCCCTGGGCATAGGGGCCGCCCCGGTCCACAACGGCCCACCCCCATAAACCTTTTTTCTCCACGTTCGCCGGTTCCGCCACCAGCCGCATGCAGGTATCGGGCGTCAGTCCGTCCAGGCGGCATACCAGAAACGAAGGAAGGCCGGACCCCACAAAATCCTCCCTTTTATTAAAATAGGGATTCACCTGCCAGGACTTCCTTTCATAACCGCCCACCGCCAGCAGAGCCAATTCGGAATCCACCGCAGCGCGATCCGTCTGCATCTGGTTGACGCCTTTCCCGGGAAGGGGAGCGGGCGTTTCATGCCGTATCTTCATCGGCAGGTCCGCCATCAGCACCAGCACAAAAATCTTCCGGTTCATCAAGGGGGAGGACGCAATGCCGGAAGGCACCCACCACCGTTGTTTCCGCGCCGCCTCCAGCAGCGGGACGCGGATCGTATCCTCATACTCCTTCCGCGAAATCTCGCTGGTCATGGGGCAATCCAGGGAAACGAGATTCCCTTCCGGAACGCCGCGCACCCGCGCATACTCCCTGGCCATGCGGCGGCTCAGCTCGGATTTTCCGTTATAAACCACGGCCACATGAGCGGGCAGCAGCTCATAGGCACACGAGGCGGAAAACCACGACGCCAGCAGAAATAACACGGCTGATCCACTCTTGAACATGCCCCTACCATACCTCATCTTCCGGGGCAATCAAGCAGGTGAAAGGGGCGGCCACGAATTCGCCATTTTTCCGCTTTTCGCTTCACATCCTAAAAAAATACGCTTTAATAACTCTTGATGTATTGCAGGCCTCCCCCCTGCATTCCCTATAACCATCACACGCATATGATTCAGCAAATTGACCATATCGGCATCGCCGTCAAGAGCCTTGACGCCACCGTCCCCTATTACCGCGATGCGCTCGGGCTCGGAGAGCCCCACATTGAGGAAGTTCCCACTCAAAAGGTCCGCGTCGCCATGTTTGACGTTGCCGGAGTCCACATCGAACTGCTCGAACCCACCTCTCCGGAAAGCGCTATCGCCAAGGCTATTGAGAAAAAAGGGGAAGGCATCCACCACATCGCTTTCAAGACCAATGACATCGCCGGAAATATCTCCCAGGCCAAGGAAGCAGGCCTTACCGTGCTGAACGACCCGCCCGTCCCCGGCGCTCACAACACGCAGGTCACCTTCCTGCATCCCAAGTGCACCTTCGGCGTCCTGACCGAATTCTGCCAGCACCCCGGCGGCTGCGAATGCGGCAAGTAACATTCTCCCTATTCACCATACCACTAGACCAATGGCTATTGATCCCAAATTGATTGACGATCTGAACAGCCGCCGCAAGAAAGTCATCCTCAGCGGCGGTCAGGAAAAGATCGACAAGAGACATGAAAAGGGCGAAATGACAGCCCGCGACCGCATGGGGTACCTCTTTGAGGAAGGCACCTTCTCGGAAATCGGCATGCATGTGCGCCACAACTGCCACAACTTCGGCATGGGTAAGAAGGAAATCCCCGGCGACGGCGTCGTTTCCGGTTTCGGCCTGGTGGACGGCCGCCCGGTAGCCTGCGCGGCCTCCGATTTCCTGGCCCAGGGCGGTTCCCTCGGCTACATGCACGCCATGAAAATTGCGGATGCCCAGAAGTATGCGCTGAAAGCCGGCATCCCGATGGTGACCGTGAACGACTCCGGCGGCGCGCGCCTCCAGGAAGGAGTGGCGGCCCTTTCCGGATACGCCCAGGTGTTTTACAACAACGTGCTTGCCTCCGGCGTGGTTCCGCAAATCTCCATGATCCTGGGCCCCTGCGCGGGCGGCGCGGCCTACTCCCCCGCCCTGACGGACTTCATCATCATGCGCAATTCCGGCAACGCGGGCATGTACATCACCGGTCCCAAAGTGATTGAACAGGTCACGTATGAAAAATGCACGATGGACGACATCGGCTCCGCCGCCATTCACGCCACCGTGTCCGGCAACGTCCATTTCGTAGCGGACAGCGACGCGCACGCCATGGACATCCTGAAGAGGCTTCTTTCCTTCCTTCCTTCCAACAACACGGAAGAACCGCCCCACAAACTGGACACTCCGCTGGACCTGAGCGCTGACGAAGGCATGAGCGACCTGATTCCCGGCGACAACCGCACGCCGCTGGACGTCCAGCCCATCATCAGCCGTCTGGTGGACAACGGGGACTTCCTGGAAGTACACAAGGACTTCGCCAAAAATGTCGTCGTCGGATTCGGCCGCATCTGCGGCGTGGTGGTCGGCATCATCGCCAACCAGCCCAATGTGAAAGCCGGCTGCCTGGATATCGACTCCTCCGACAAGGCCGCGCGCTTCATCCGTTTCTGCAACGCGTTCAATATTCCGTTGGTGAACCTGGTGGACGTGCCCGGCTTCCTGCCCGGCAAGAACCAGGAACGGGGCGGCATTATCCGCCACGGCGCCAAACTTATCTTCGCCTATTCCCAGGCCACGGTGCCCAAAGTCACCCTGATCATGCGGAAAGCCTACGGCGGCGCCTACATCGCCATGTGCTGCAAGGACCTGGGCGCTGACGCCGTCTTCGCCTGGCCTGGTGCGGAAATTGCCGTTATGGGCGCGGAAGGCGCCGTCCCGGTACTCTACGGCCGCGAACTGAAGGCTGTGGAAGACCCGGCGGAAAAAGCCAAGCGCCAGGGAGAACTTCTGGAAGAATACCGGGAAGCCTTTTACAACCCGTATGTGGCGGCCGGCATGGGACAGATTACGGAAGTCATCAATCCGGAAGAAACCCGCGCCAAAATCGCCTTCGCCCTGCGCACCCTGCTGAACAAGAAGGAAGTGCGCCCGGCCAAGAAACACGGCAACATTCCGCTCTAACATCCATCCCAACGGATTCATATGTTACTTACAACACTCGCTTTTGCCTTCGCACAGGGCATCGCCAACGTTATGAACAATCTGAACTATCAGGTTGTCGGCATCATGGTGGTTATGCTGTGCCTGGGAGGCATGGCCGTCATTCTGACCGTCAGCGGCTCCATCGCCGCCGCCATTCAGAACAGGGCCAAAGCCAAAACAGCCGCTCCCGTAGCCGTGCCTGCCGCCGCTCCCGCTGCGGCGGGCAAACCGGGCATGACTCCGGAAATGCTCGCCATCCTTTCCGCCGCCGTGGATTCCGCCATGACGGAGCTTACGCCGGAAATGGTGGCCGTCATCTCCGCCGCCGTAGACGCAGGCCTGGACGGCATGAGCCACCGCATCGTGGAAATCAAGCAATCCCCGGGTTCCGGCTATGCGGCCGCGGGCAGGGCGGAAATTTTCGCCTCCCACCGCATCCGGCCTTCCCGCTGAACTACTGCATTATTCACCCTTACCCCGCCCAGTCGGAATCATTTAACTTAATATCCCATACCACACACTATTATGAAGAAACTTCGCATCACCGTAGACGGCAAAGTATTTGACGTATCCGTAGAACTTCTGGACCAGGTGTCCTCCACCACTGCGGCGCCGGCCCCCGCACCTGTGGCCGCTCCCGCTCCTGCGGCTTCCGCCCCCGTGGCCGTTCCGGCCCCGGCTCCCGCACCTGCGCCGGCTCCGGCCGCCGCCGGCGCAGGAGACGTTCCCAGCCCGCTTGCCGGGAAGGTCGTCTCTCTGGACGTGGCAGCAGGCGCTCCCGTGAAGGCCGGTGACCAGATTCTAACGCTGGAAGCCATGAAGATGAACACCATCATCTACGCTCCCGCCTCCGGCACGCTCACCGCTTTCTGCGTGAACCCGGGCGACACGGTTCAGGAAGGTCAGGCACTGGCCAAAATTGGTTAATCCCGGCGGCGGCAGCCCGGAAACGCCAACAGTCCCGGGCTCCGGCTCAGATAATAAACCGCTACAAAAATATTCCCTATGAGTCTTTTTGATTCATTAATCACCTTTTTACAGGGGATGGGCGTCTTCTCCCTATCATGGCAGATGGTAGGGATGTGGGGCATTGCCATTCTCCTCCTGTATCTGGGTGTAGCCAAGCAATACGAACCGCTCCTGATGGTTCCCATTGCTTTCGGCGCCCTCATTGCCAACATTCCGGATAACGGAATGCTCATCACCCAGCTGAACCAGCAGGTCATCTCCTCCAATGAACAGGGGGAAGTAACCGCCACGTCTCTGAACAACGTGGGGTACCTGCGCGTTCACGTGGCTCCGCTTCAGCAGGCTCCCTCCAAGGTGCCGGCCAACCTGACCACGCCTGAATCCCGTGCCCAGTATCAGGAAATCATGCAGCAGCCCATGCAGGTTTACCCCGGCAGCCAGCTGACCGTTTCCAAGATCAAGTCCGTGCGGGAATCCCAGGAAAAAGCAAAAGCTGACGCGGCCCGCCTGGGCGACGACAGCCTGACGGTGGACCCCAACCTGAAGGATTTCCAGAACGTGACGGAAGACAACGGCAATGAACCGGTCTTCCTGCTCACGAACGGAGAAGGGACCACCGTCGTCCGCCAGCAGGGCGTCAATTACTTTGACACCAGCGGCAACCGGATTCCGGTGGATCTGAAAACCCAGAAGCTGGAGCCCCTGGTGGTTTCCGCCGCAGGCAAATACGTGGCCGTAGGCCAGCATACCCAGGAACTGCTGGTCACCTCCATCCACGGGGGCCTGTATGACTGGATCGGGCTGGGCATCAAGGCTGAAATTTTCCCGCCCATCATCTTTCTGGGCGTAGGAGCCCTGACGGACTTCGGCCCGCTGCTTGCCGCTCCGCGCACCCTGCTTCTGGGCGCAGCGGCCCAGGTGGGCGTAGCCGCCACGTTCTTCATGGCCCTGTTCATGGGGTTCACCCCGAATGAATCCGCGTCCATCGGCATCATTGGCGGCGCTGACGGCCCCACCTCCATCTTCCTGACGATGAAGCTGGCTCCGCACCTGCTGGGCGCCGTGGCCGTGGCCGCATACACGTACATGTCCCTGGTTCCGCTGATACAGCCGCCCATCATGGCGTTGCTGACGACCAAGAAGGAACGCCTCATCCGCATGAAATCCCTGCGAACGGTCAGCAAGAGCGAAAAACTGTTCTTCGCCGTGCTGGTAACCATTGTCACCATTTTGCTGATTCCGGACGCATCCCCGCTGATCGGCATGCTGATGCTTGGCAACTTCCTGCGCGAATGCAAGGTGACGGAACGCCTGGTTCAGGCCTCCCAGAATGAAATCATCAACATCGTCACCATCTTCCTGGGAACCTCCGTGGGGCTCACGATGCAGGGCGACCGCTTCCTGCAGTCGGAAACGCTGCTGATCATCCTTCTGGGTATCGTCGCCTTCGGCGTGGCAACAGCGGGCGGAGTGATTGCCGCCAAGATTATGAACCTCATCTGGCGCAAGAATCCGGTCAACCCCCTGATCGGGTCCGCAGGCGTCTCCGCCGTCCCGATGGCAGCCCGCGTCTCCCACAATGTGGGCCAGAAGTACGACCCCTCCAACTACCTGCTCATGCACGCCATGGGTCCGAACGTTGCAGGCGTGATCGGCACCGCAGTCATCGCGGGTTACTACATCGCCACTCTGGCGAAATAACCAGAATTGAAAATTACTCCCGGCCTCGGCCCGTCCCATGAATTCCGCAGCCTCATTTTCCACCCCTCCGGAGGAGGAAGGACCATGCGGCGACTGGACTTATCATGAATGGGCCGAGGCTTTTTCCACCAATGATCTGGCCCGCGCCCTCCCCCCGGGGCATATTGCCGTCTGCCGCGTTCAGACAGGAGGCCGCGGCAGGTTCAACCGCAAATGGATAGGGGAGAAAGGCGGCCTGTGGGCATCCTTCACCGTCCCCCTGTCCGCTCCTGAGGATACAGCGGCCGGCGTACACTGGGGCCATTTGCCCCTGGTTGCGGGGCTGGCCCTGTTCAACATGCTCCGCGGCATGGGGCTGGATTCCGTGCGCCTGCGCTGGCCGAACGACCTGCTGGCGGGCAAATCCAAACTGGCGGGAATACTGGTGGAACGCCCGGCGGAGAACATGGCCGTCATCGGCATCGGCATCAATGTTTTCAATGATGTATCCTCCATCGCCGGGGAAATCAAGGACCCTCCGGCAAGGCTGGCGGATCTTGTTCGGGACTGCCCTTCCCTGCACGCCGTCATGGCTTCCCTGGGCAGTCATTTGAACCAGGTTCTTTCCGTCTTTTCCCACGGCGGCGTCCCCTCCCTTCAGGAGGGGCTGTCCCGGGCATGGGCCGGAGAAAGGCCGGTTTCCATTCTTACGGATGACGAAACCGTCCGGGGCATTTTTACAGGGATTGACGATCAGGGCAATCCTGTGCTATCCCTTCCGGCCGGCACCGTCCGCACCATTCCGGCGCACCTGATCAACAGGCTCCTCGAAGAATGAGCCTGCCGCTCCGTTTTACACGGGGTTTCTTTCTTTTTTCATCCAACAAAAATCACTGACATGAGTTACAAGGTACTGACACCAGAAGAAGCAGCAAGCCTGATCAAGCATGGCCACCATATTGGGCTGAGCGGATTCACGCCCGCCGGAACGGCCAAGGCCGTTACGGCTGCGCTGGCAAAAATCGCAGAAGCGGAACATGAGAAGGGGAACCCTTTCCAGGTGAGCGTCTTCACCGGTGCTTCCACTGGCGATTCCTGCGACGGGATCCTTTCCCGGGCCAAGGCAATCCGCTACCGCGCTCCCTACACCACCAACGTTGATTTCCGCAAGGCGGTGAACAACGGGGAAATCGCCTATAATGACATCCATTTGTCCCAGATGGCCCAGGAAGTGCGCTACGGGTTCATGGGCAACGTGGACATCGCCATTATTGAAGCCTGTGAAGTCACGGCCGACGGCAAAATTTACTTGACGGCCGCGGGCGGGATCGCTCCCACCATCTGCCGCCTGGCAGACAAAATTATCGTGGAATTAAACGCCGCCCACAGCAAGAGCGCCATGGGCCTGCACGACGTTTACGAACCCCTGGATCCTCCCTACCGCCGCGAAATTTCCATCTTCAAACCCAGCGACCGCATCGGCAAGCCGTACATCCAGGTTGACCCGAAAAAGATTGTGGGCGTTGTGGAAACCAACTGGCCGGATGAAGCCCGTTCCTTCGCCGCAGCGGATCCCCTGACCGATAAAATCGGGCAGAACGTGGCCGATTTCCTGGCTGCCGACATGAAACGGGGCATCATTCCCTCCACGTTCCTGCCTCTCCAGTCCGGCGTGGGCAACATCGCAAACGCGGTGCTGGGCGCCCTGGGCCGCGACAAGACGATTCCCGCGTTCGAGATGTACACGGAAGTCATCCAGAACTCCGTCATCGGCCTGATTCGGGAAGGCCGCGTGAAATTCGGCAGCGCCTGCTCCCTGACCGTGACGAACGACTGCCTGGAAGGCATTTACAGGGATATGGACTTTTTCCGCGACAAACTGGTGCTCCGTCCCTCGGAAATATCCAACAGCCCGGAAGTTATCCGCCGTCTCGGCGTCATCTCCATCAACACCGCCATTGAAGCCGACATTTACGGGAACGTCAACTCCACGCACATTGGCGGCACGAAGATGATGAACGGCATCGGCGGATCCGGCGACTTCACGCGCAACGCCTACATCTCCATTTTCACCTGCCCGTCCGTTGCCAAGGACGGCAAGATCAGCGCCATCGTCCCCATGGTTTCCCACCATGACCATACGGAACATGACGTCAATATCATTATTACCGAGCAGGGGGTCGCGGACCTGCGCGGCAAGAGCCCGAAAGAACGGGCCCAGACCATTATTGAAAACTGCGTCCACCCGGATTACAAAAACATCCTCTGGGATTACCTGAAGCTGTCCGACGGCAAAGCCCAGACACCGCAATCCATCAGGGCCGCTTTGGGCATGCACGCCGAACTGGCCAGAAGCGGAGACATGAAGAATGTCGACTGGGCCCAGTATAAGTAATTCCGCATGCCGTCATTCGCATTGGCATCCATGAATTCACGTTAACCCCTCAGGACCGCTTCCGCAAAGGGAGCGGTCCTTTTCCTTTTTCCCATCCCCTCTACTCCTTCTCTTCGCCATGAACTGGATGATTTACCCGGCAGCCAGGGCTTTCATCAAAGTCTGCGCCGTTCTTTTCGGCGCGGGCGCAGCAGCGGCAGTCCTCATCCATCTGTTCATGCCTTTTTTCCTCCGCTCTCCCCGGACAGCCGCACCCTTCCTGCTTTTGGGCACAGGGGCGGAACTGCTCTCCATCCTTTCCCTGTCCTTCCTCATGTTCTGGGGCGCCAGAGTCCTGCTGGCCTCCCGCGGAAGCAGAATAACAAGAAATCTGAGCATGCTGGCCTTCCTTCCTGCCCTGTACGCCCTCCTCATTCCGTTTGCGGGCATGCCCGTCCCATCGCAATATACGGAAATGGACAGGGTTTGGGAGGCCTTCCTCCTTCTGGCGGCCGTCATTTCTTTCTTTTCCTTCCCTTATACGGCGGGATACGGAGCCGCAGGCAGGAGATTATTCCTGGCCTGGGGCATCGCAGCGGCAGGCTGCGGTTTGCAGAGCGCCCTGTTTTTTCTTGCCATCCTGTTGCGTCAGTTCCTGTCCACCGCAGTTCCCTCCCTGGCAGCGCCTGTTGCATGGCTGGCCGTTCTTCTGTCCTGCGGCCTGGAAATCATGCTGGCGGCCCTTTCCGTTCTTCTGGCGCAGCGCCTGTTTAAAGAGGTCATGTCCATAGCATCCATGCCGGAACCGATTGATCCTTCCATGCCGGGCAACCGTCCCTGACTTTCCTCCCCTCCGTTTTTACCGGCCTGCCGGAAGAGAACCCTCATTCCCCGGCATGAAAGGCTTTTACGGCTTTGCGCAAAAAGCCGTCCGGAAATTTCCGCCGATGGTACGGAATCCGTATGGAAAGCATTGCCGGAAAGCAACCCGCCCCACCCCGGAAAGCTGCGGGTTCGCAGGGACACCCCTCCCGTTTCCACGCCGGCGGCAGACAGCCCTATTTCACCAATTCATCCAGATAACGGCCATAACCGTTATTATTCATGGCTCCGGCCTGGGAGCGCAGCGTTTCCTGGGAAATCCAGCCGTTATTAAAGGCTATCTCCTCCAGGCAGGCTACCTTGAACCCCTGGTGGTGCTCCAGAGTACGAACGAACATGGAAGCCTCCAGAAGGGTATCGTGCGTGCCCGTATCCAGCCACGTATAACCGCGCGCCAGTTTTTCCACGCGCAACAGGCCCTGCTTCAGGTATTCCTGATTCACAGAGGTGATTTCCAACTCGCCGCGGGAAGACTTGGGAATCCGTTTGGCTATCTCCACCACCCGGTTGTCGTAAAAATAGAGGCCCGTCACCGCAATATCCGATTTGGGCCTGAGCGGTTTTTCCTCAATGGAAACCGCCTTCCCCTCCTCATTGAATTCCACTACCCCGAAACGCTGCGGGTCATGCACCTGGTAACCGAAAATGGTCGCTCCGCTCGTCAGTTCGGCGGCCCTCCTCAGCTTCTCCGTCAGGCCGCGCCCGTAAAAAATATTGTCCCCCAGCACCAGGGCAACGGAATCCTTTCCTATGAACTCCTCTCCAATAATAAAGGCCTGAGCCAGCCCCTCCGGCCTGGGTTGTTCCCTGTATTCAAAGGAAACGCCGAACCTGCTGCCGTCCCCCAGCAAATCCCGGTACAGGGGCAGATCCCGGGGCGTGGAAATAACAAGGATTTCCCGTATCCCGGCCAGCATCAGCACGGAGATGGGATAATAAACCATCGGCTTATCATAAACGGGCAGCAATTGCTTGCTGACGGAAAGCGTAACGGGATGCAGACGCGTGCCGCTTCCCCCGGCCAGAACAATACCCTTCATATCAAATTCCTAGCCATTGGTTCCAAGACGTTCCAGGCGGTATTCCCCGGACAGGATGCCCCGCCACCATTCCTCATGGTCCAGATACCACTGAATGGTCTTTCTG
>ENA-OYWQ01000742-OYWQ01000742.1-human-gut-metagenome-genome-assembly--contig:-NODE-742-length-15638-cov-5.394212_pt1 | contig 15638 bp, 10 predicted proteins | sample MGYA00244810_ERZ653396 | MGnify/ENA primary metagenome ERZ653396 (study PRJEB26926, sample SAMN06165045) | human gut metagenome | biome: ENVO:00009003; feature: ENVO:2100002; material: ENVO:00002003... | reverse complement strand
AAATATAGATTGTCTGCTCTGCTGTTTCTGGCATCAGCCCTGACAATAACTTCATGTAGTGATTGGACGGATGTGGAAAGTCTCCAATTGAATACTCCTACATTTGAAGAGCAGAATCCTCAGTTGTATGCTGACTATCTGAAGGATTTGAACAGATATAAGTCTGAAGAACATAAGGTCACTTTTGTTTCTTTCGAGAACCCTAAGGGATCTCCCGGCAAGCAGGCTGAACGTCTGACCGTCGTACCTGACAGCGTTGATTTCATTTGTCTGAATAATCCGGAAGTAAGTCCCGAAGTACAGGCAGAAATGGTCAAAATACGCGAGAAAGGAACTCGTACGGTTTACAGTATTGATTATTCCAGCATTGAAAATGCCTGGAAGGAGAAAGTAAAAGCCGAACCGGAGTTGACAGAAGAGGATGCTCTTCAGTATATCGGTGAACGCACTAATGAGATGTTGGCACTCTGTGACAAATATAACTTTGATGGTGTTATTGCTGATTATACGGGGCGTTCACTGGTGAGCCTTCCGGAGGCAGCTCTGAAAGAATATAATGACCGTCAACAGAAGTTTTTTGGCGAGGTGATGAACTGGCAAGGCAATCATGATGACAAGACTCTGGTATTCTACGGAAATGTACAATATTTAGTGCCGGAGAATATGGATATGTTAAGCAAGTTTGACTACATCATGTTGAAAACTGCTTCTTCTACCAATGCCGATGATCTTGCTTTAAAAGCATTTTTGGCTATTCAGGCAGGTGTAGATGCAGTAGGCGGTACAGAAGGGGGAGTGAATCCTGTTCCTGTTGATCGTTTTATCGTTTGTGTCGAATTGCCGCAGGCTGACGATAAGGATAAAGTGAAGGGTTACTGGAGTACAGTGGATGAAAAAGGCAATAAACTAGTAGCAGCTCCGGGAGCAGCCCGGTGGATGGTTGAAGTATCTCCTAATTACACCCGGAAAGGAATCTTTATTATGAATGTCCATAATGATTATTATAACAATACTTATGGATATGTGCGTGAAGTTATTCGTATTATGAATCCTAATAAATAAGAATAGAAATGAAACTCTATAAATATTGTTTTGCGCTTTTGGCTCTTACAACAGTCACAGTGAGTGGTTGTAAGAATGAAGATATCAATGAAGAGCATCATTATGACAATAAACTCTATGTTAGCTCGGCTCCTGTTTGTGATGATTTGCTGATTAAGCCCAGTATAACTGAGGCTACCCGTGAACTTAGCTATCGTATAGCATCGCCGGCAGAACAAGATATTCAAATAAGCTTTGATGCGGCTCCCGCTATGACAGCAGCATATAATTTGATTTACAATGATAATGCAACTGCACTGGATTCATATTTTTATAATATACCAACAAAAACTGCTACTATTAAGGCAGGGGATATTTCCAGTGATAATATTGTGATTGACTTTAAGAATACCAACGAATTGGATAAGTCAAAACGCTATGTATTGCCCGTCACCATTCTAGATGCATCCAATATTGATGTACTCGAAAGTGCCCGTACTGCTTATTTCATATTTAAGGGTGCTGCCCTTATTAATGTAGTGGCAAATATCAAAGAAATCTATTTCCCAATTAACTGGAAGAGCAGTGTGAATGGTCTTTCTACTGTTACTATTGAAGCTTTGGTTCGTAGTGAAGACTGGGTGGCAGGACGTGATAATGCCCTGAGTTCTGTTTTCGGTATTGAAGGTAAATTCCTTGTACGTATTGGTGATGCTGACCGTCCACGTGATCAAGTTCAGGTAGTAGCTCCCGGTGGTAATTTCCCAGGTCCGAATGTTGTTCCGGGTTTACCGGTTAATGAGTGGGTACACATTGCCATTGTTTATGATAATACGACAAAAGAACGAATCTATTATAAAGATGGTGTGCTTGTTTATAAAGACGAAGCAGCTTCAGGTAATGTATCTTTGAGCAGTGGTTGTTATATTGGTCGCGCTTGGGATGATACTCGTTGGTTGCCGGGAGATATTTCAGAAGTCCGCGTGTGGTCAGTGCAAAGAACGGCAGAGCAAATTGCCACTAATCCTTATGAAGTAGATCCTGCCAGTGAAGGACTGGTTGCTTACTGGAAGTTTAATGAAGGTGCCGGAAATGTTATTACCGACCAGACTGGACATGGTAATGATATTACAGGTTCGGGCGATCCTACTTGGGTAAAAGTAGAGATTCCTAAGATAAATTAATTGTTGGTTTAATCTTTTATTCAAGAATTCATTATGAATATGAAATATATAACTTCGGGTTTGTTCGCTGCCATGATTGTGAGCAGTACTGCATTCTTGACCTCTTGTGCTGATGATCTTGAGGTCGGAAAGAATATTGATGAGTCGGCCTACAGTGGCATTTATGAAAATAATGCATATCTGCGTGATGGAAAGTCGAACTTAGTTTCTAAGGTTGTTGAATTGCATGATGAGACTTATGCCACTACCGTAAAAATGGGGTTGAGCAAGACACCTAATACAGCTACATCGGCAAAAGTGAAAATTGATGCTGCTTATTTGGAAACGTATAATAAAGCGCATAATACAGATTTTGCATTGTATCCGCAGGACTTGGTTACCTTTGCTAACGAAGGAATACTTACAGTGAACGCTAATACTAAATCAGCGGAGGTAGAGATGACTATTCGGGCAGGAGAAGGTCTGCAGGAAGATAAAACATATGCTATTCCGATAGCTATCAGTGATCAGAGCAGTGATATCACTATTAAAGATGAAGATGCGAAACATTGTATTTATCTGGTGAAAGATATGCGAAATGCCGGTGATGCATATAAAGGAGAAGGTGTAATGCAAGGTTATTTGTTCTTTGAAGTAAATGACGTAAATCCGCTGAATACTCTTTCTTTCCAATTAGAGAATGGAAAACTTCTTTGGGATGTTGTTGTACTGTTTGCTGCTAATATCAACTATGATGCTGAAGCAGGACGTCCTCGTGTACAATGTAACCCGAATGTACAGTATCTGTTGGATAATAATGAAACTCTTCTTCAGCCACTGCGTAGACGTGGTGTGAAAGTATTGTTAGGACTGCTTGGTAACCATGACATTACAGGCTTGGCACAGCTTTCCGAACAAGGTGCTAAAGACTTTGCCCGTGAAGTTGCCCAGTATTGTAAGGCATATAACTTGGATGGAGTAAATTATGACGATGAGTATTCAAACAGTCCTGATTTGAGCAATCCGTCTCTTACTAATCCAAGTACGGCTGCTGCAGCTCGTCTGTGTTATGAAACCAAACAGGCAATGCCGGATAAACTGGTTACTGTATTTGATTGGGGACAGATGTATGGTGTAGCTACTGTTGACGGGGTAGATGCAAAAGAATGGATAGATATTGTGGTAGCCAACTATGGTAGTGCTGCATATCCTATCGGACAAATGACAAAGAAACAATGCTCCGGTATTTCAATGGAATTCAACTTAGGCGGTGGCGGTAGCTTATCAGCTTCTAAAGCTCAAAGTATGATAGATGGAGGGTATGGATGGTTTATGGGATTTGCTCCAAGTCCTGCTAAATATGGTAGTGTTTTCAGCCGTCTTCAAGGTGGTGGCGAAGTATTGTACGGGTCTAATGTAGCAGCACCGACTATATTCTACAAGAAGAATGATCCGACGCCATATAAATATCCGGATGATCTTTAAATAAAATAGGAACAAATAAAAAACAAGAATATGAAAGCACATTATAAACTCTTTTTATCTCTGGCAATAGGATCATTCGTTACTTTTGCTGGATGTCAGGATGATGAGGTGGTGGATTTGGTTAAATATCCGGTGAATCAGCCTGCTATAACGATTGACGATGCGGAAGGAGCGTCTAAAGCGACGTTAACTGCAGTTTACAAATCTGATGGTACATTGGAATTAGATGGTCCTGTCACTAGAACTTATATATTCCATTTTGCTGCATCACCGGAAGATGCTACAGTGACTTTTGATATTATAAATACTAATATCCCAAAAGAAAATGTAGAGATCAGTGCCACTAAAGTAGTTCTTCCTGCCGGTTCAACAGATGCTTCTGTCACTGTGACTTTGAAGGATGAAGATTTTAGCTTTGCAGCACCCAATTATGATGCGACTACTTATGAATTAGGGGTGAAAGCCAGTGTGGAAGGATATAAGATAGGAACTGAACCAATAGAATCTAAAGTTGTAATAGAGAAGGAGGCATACACAGCTTCATGCTCTGTGGTTGGTGAGAGCGGTAATAACGTTACATTTGAACGTGCTTTCTCTCAAGGAGCGATTGTCAATCCTGATCCTATATCCTATACTTTCAAGATGAAGCTGGATAAGCCGGCAAGAAAAGACGTAAAGGTGAAACTTGCCACTACAGGGCTGGACGAACAGTTTATGAATGATATCACTGTTACTCCTGCTGAAATCATCATACCTGCCGGAGAGCTAGAATCAGCAGAGGTTACATGGTCTATTACTGACGCCTTCTTGTTGACAACTGCAGATCCTGAAACTCATACGCTTGTGGTGACTGCTTCGGCAGAAAGTGAAGACCCTGTTGTTGTAGAAAATAAGAAGGAGAACTTCCTGACTTTCAATGTCAATAAAGTCTTCAGAAACTTTGGATATGTATCCGATAAGGTTACTAATTGGGTTGAACTGGCTAAAACTGGTTGGTCGGTAGAATTGGATCCGAGTCTTTGGGGGAATGGTAATGTGCTTATTGACGGCAAAGGTGGAAGCGGTGGAAATGATGTCTATAAATCCGGTGATTTCTGGTTTGTAGTTGATATGAAGTCGGAAAAGACAATGACCGGTTTGGGCATTGATTATTATAATAATGGTTCGGCATCATCTCCTAAAAAGGTAACTATTTCTACTTCAATGGACAATGAGACATGGGTTACACAAGGTACAGTTGATACTCCTCAGAGTTATAACCATTATTTCCAATTCTTTACTCCTCAAAATACTCGTTATGTGAAGGTTGAACTGGCGGGACGTTATAATGGATATATTGATTTAACTGAAGTTTATATCTACAACGCTCAGTAAGGTCTAGTCATTAGCAGATTAGTTAATTTTAGAGCCAGGCTTCATTCAGAAAGCCTGGCTCTTTTCTTGTATAAGCTACTATGTCCCTCCCTGTCTCCTCGTAAGGGAATCTTTGTGCCAAGGGCTTGGCACAGTTGTGCCACTACGGTGTCATTGTTGTGCCAAGGGCTTGGCATAGTCGTGCCACCAATGTGTGACAACAGTGCCATCAAATAGTGACAGTTGTGTCTTCTGAGCGTAACAGTAGTATCACTTCGTGTTACTGTTGATCACCAGTCATAATCTTCAACGTATGCATCAAAGTTCTGTAGATGAGTTACTCCGCAATTCTTGAGGATATTTAATATTCTTTGTTGCTCGGAGGGGGTAAGGAGGCGTTCGCCTTTGCGGATGCGGTAGTAAGTTCTGCGACCAAAATAGCTCATTAAATGTGATATAACAGTTTGCATTTGCTTGTAGGGCAGGTTTTCTAACATTCTGATGAATCCCTTGGCATAACGTACTTTGACATTAGAACGATAATAAGGACAATTCCCTTGTTGGGCAGCGAGATGTTTGGGACTGATGATAACCCAGTATTCAATCTTTTCCGGTACGCTTTGTGCTGTAAGCCGTCTTAAACAAGTGTTTGCTTTTGAACATTCCCGGTTGAGGCACATTGCGTACTGATAGGGGACTTTGGTAAAGTCAATTTCTTCTTCCATGATTATAGTTGTTTGTCCGGCAAAAGTAGTGAATACTAAATGAAAAATAGCCTGAAAGTAAACTTCTTTACTTTCAGACTATCATTTTTTTCATTATCCGGATAAAGTCTTTCAGAACTGAGTGAAAGTCTGAAAACCGGGAGACAAAAGCTTTAATATAGATGTGAATTACTGTTCCTTAGAAAAAGAATAAGGCATATCCTCTTCTTTGGTTCCTCTGTTCAGATTCGGTCGATTACTCATGTCTACTTTGATAGTACCTCCCTTGAACAAATCTTCATGACGCAGATAGTTCTTGGTATGACCAGCACCGTTGAAGCTCATGGAATCAATATAGAAATTCTCTTTGCTGTTATTGGGTGCGTCGATAACAAGACTATTGCCGTTCTCGAAGTGAAGAGTAGCCTTTTTGAACAGAGGAGCTCCCATCACATATTCGTCCGTTCCCGGGCAAACAGGGTAGAAACCCAGCGCAGAGAACACATACCAGGCAGAAGTCTGTCCGTTGTCTTCGTCTCCGCAGTAACCGTCCGGTCCGGGCGTGTACATTCTGTCCATTACCTGACGCAACCAATATTGAGCCTTCCACGGTTGTCCCGCATAGTCATAGAGGTAGATCATGTGCTGGATCGGCTGATTGCCATGTGCATAGTTGCCCATATTCATCACTGTCATTTCACGAATTTCGTGAATCACTTGTCCGTAATAGCTGTCATCAAAAATGGGCGGTACGGCAAATACAGAATCCATCATGGTAACAAACATCTCTTTCCCGCCCATCAGGTCAATAAGTCCCTGCGGATCGTGGAAGACAGACCAGGTATAATGCCAGCTGTTTCCTTCTGTAAAGGCATCTCCCCATTTCAGCGGTGAGAAAGGAGACTGGAATGTACCGTTTTCGTTGCGACCACGCATCAGCTTGGATTCTTTATCGAAAAGATTCTTGTAATTCATGGCACGTTTGGCAAACAGGCTGATTTCTTTCTTGGGACGTTTCAGTTCTTTTGCCAACCGGTAGATACACCAGTCATCGTATGCATACTCCAGAGTACGGGCGGCATTCTCGTTGATTTTTACATCGTAGGGTACGTATCCCAGCTTATTATAGTACTCGTATCCTAATCGTCCGGTGGAAGAAACCTCCGGATGCACATTCTCCGTTCCGTGAATCAATCCTTCATACAACGTCTTGATATCATCGACTTTTACTCCCTTCATATAGGCGTCTACCAGGATCGATGCGGAGTTATTTCCAACCATGCAACCTCTGTGTCCCGGACTTGCCCATTCGGGGAAGAAACCGCTTTCAAGGTATGTATTGATCAACCCTTCCTGCATCTCCTTATTAACCGACGGGTACATCAGATTCAACAGCGGGAAGAGGCAGCGGAATGTATCCCAGAAGCCGGTATCGGTAAACATATATCCCGGAAGTACCTGTCCGTTATACGGACTGTAATGGATGGGCTGACCGTTCGCATCCAGCTCATAGAACTTGCGCGGGAAAAGCAGCGAACGATACAGGCAGGAGTAGAATGTACGGTACTGATCCAGATTGCCGCCTTCTACTTCTATTTTGCCCAGCACCTGATTCCAGGCATCTTTTCCTTTTTGGGCGAGTTGTTCTATATTATCTTTGCCCAGTTCGTTCATATTAGCGGCAGCCTGCTCGAAGCTGATAAAAGAAGAGGCGATACGTGCGTTCACCTGCTCTCCTTTGCGGGTTTTGAATCCGATGATCGCTCCGGCATGGTCGGTTGTCTGTTCCGCAACGTTCTCTTGCAGATTTCCGTTCTCTACCGTAGCCTTATAGGTAAAAGGCTTGTCGAACTCAATGATAAAGTAGTTCTTGAAGTTTTCAGGAACACCACCGCTGTTACGGGTCGTGTAGCCGATAATCTTGTTCTCTTCGGGAATAATCTTGATGTAAGAACCTTTGTCGAAAGCATCTACAACAACATAAGAGTGATCATTCTCCGGAAATGTGAAACGGAAAAGTACGGCACGTTCCGTAGGTGCCATTTCGGTGACTATATCGTGTTCTGCCAGATATACTTTGTAGTAATAAGGGGTTGCAACTTCTCCTTTGTGTGCAAACCAGCTTGCGCGTTTCTCTTCGTCAAACACCGGCTTGCCTACTATCGGCATAATGGAGAACTGGCCATAATCGTTGATCCACGGACTGGGCTGATGTGTCTGCTTGAAGCCGCGTATCTTATTGGCAGTATAGGTATATTGCCAGCCATCACCCATCTTTCCGGTCTGCGGAGTCCAGAAGTTCATTCCCCAGGGGCGGGCAATAGCCGGATAGGTATTACCTGTTGATAACTCAAAAGTAGACTGAGAGCCCATCAGCGGATTGACATACTGTGTCCAGTCTTTTGCTTTGGCTAAGAGTGTACAACTGAGTACACATGCTACTAATAATAGTTTTTTCATGGTATTTGTTTTAATGATTGGCTGCTGATAACTACTTGCTGACTCCCCATTTTGTCGGTCGGTCAGTCATCTTGATTTCCATCACTCCACCTGCTGTAATATCCTGATGATTGAAGAAAGGCGTATCCAGCGGCTTGCCGTTCAACAGAACGCTTTCAATATATTTATGGGGCTTTGCATTGTTCTTTACTACAATGCTGAATGTCTTTTCTCCCGGCAGATTGATGACGGCCTTGTCGAAGGCCGGACGTCCGATAGAATATACCGGTTTGCCCGGACATACCTGATAGAATCCCATAGAGTTGAGTATATACCATGCAGACATTTGCCCGCAATCCTCATTGCCAGAAAGTCCGTCTACGCTATTTGCATATTGGCTTTTGTACACGCTGTCTACCAGTTCCTGCGTTCTCCACGGGCGATTCACGTAGTTATATAAATGGATGACGTGATGACTCGGTTCATTGCCGTGCGCATATTGGCCGATGAGCCCGCTGATATCTGCCGAAGTCGTTTCGCCTTCGAGGCTTGACTCTACCGTAAACAGAGAGTCCAGCTTTTCAACAAAGGCGTCTTCACCTCCCATCAGGTTGACAAGTCCGTCCACATCATGAGGAACAAACCATGTCCATTGCCAGGCAGTTCCTTCGCAATAGTCATCACTCCGGTGAGTGGAGGCACGCGGATTGAACGGAGTGCGCCATTCACCTTTTGAATCCAATCCACGCATGAAGCGAGTCGATTTGTCGAAATAGAATTCGTAAGCTTTGGCAAAGCGTTCATATTTGGCTTTATTCTCGAAATCATTCATTGCCTCGGCAAAGATGGAGATACACCAGTCGTCGTAAGCATATTCCAGTGCTTTGGCTACGGACTCGTTTTCACGGTCGCAAGGAATGTAGCCGATTGCATTCTTGTAATACTTCGCTTTGGGCATCAGATGAGGCAATACCAGATCGGGGCATTTGATGCCTGTGGTGTCATATTCGGCTGCCCTCAGACTGGCTTTGTATGCTTCGGGAGCATCAAAGTTGCGATAACCTTTCATATAGGCATCCACTATGACCGGGACTGCATGATATCCGATCATCGTTCCTGTGTAGTTGGAAGCTAAATCCCACATCGGATATATCCCGCCTTCCTGATGTTTCTTTATCAGTGAATTGATGAACTGATTGTTCAGATTCGGGTCGATGATCGTCATCAGCGGGTGCAGTGCACGGAAAGTATCCCACAGGGAGAAGACAGTATACAGCGGATTAATGGTATCTCCCTGATGTACTTCGAGATCCATGCCGAGATAGCGTCCGTCCGCATCCGTAAACAGGTTCGGGCTGATGGCCGTATGATACAGAGCGGTATAGAAAATGGTTTTATCTTCTTTATCGGAAGTGGTGATGTCTATTTTAGACAGATAATTATTCCAGGCAGTGCGGGCATCTTTTCGTACCTTGTCGAAGTCCCATTCGGGAATTTCGGATTCCACATTCTTGCGTGCGCCGGCGATATCGACGGCGGATACACCCACTTTTACCAGTACTTCTTCGTCTTTCTTTGTATTAAAGTGCAGTACGGCTTTGCATACAGGCAGGCGTTTGCCGTTGTCCATTGTGACAGAGTCGGTGATGAGGGTATATGCGAACGGTTTGGAAAACTTGGCGTAGAAGTTAATATACTGGTCGAAAGCCCAGTAAGTCGTCTTCTTATGTCCGCAGATTTCCGTGTCACTGATAACTTCGATTTCCATCTCGTAGTTGGTCTGCCGTTGCAGGCTGTAGTCCAGATCGATGATAAATCCGGATTCTGTGCTTTCGGGGAAAGTGTAGCGGTGGATGGCGCCGCGTTTGGTAGCTGTGATTTCCGCTTTTACCTGATAGGTGTCGAGGAAGACGGAGTAATATCCGGGTTCCGCAGTCTCATTCTCGTGCGAGAAAGCAGAGGCGTAAGCCAGCTTCTGGCTTTCCGGATCAGTTGTCAGATACTGCGGTTTGCCGACAATCGGCATCAGTAATACATCTCCGTAGTCACAACAGCCTGTACCGCTGACGTGGGTATGCGAAAAACCGTTGATCGTGTTGTCATCGTAATAATAACCGGAGCAGGCGTCCCAGCCGTCGATCCGGGTGTCCGGACTGGGCTGGATCATACCGTGCGGAACTACGGCTCCGGGGAAAGTATGTCCATGTCCGCCGGTGCCTATGAAAGGATTGACATAAGCACTATAATCTTTTACACTGGGGGACTCTGTGCAGGAGTTGAGCATTATAAATCCTCCGAAACATCCTATCAGAAGTGTCTTTAATTTCATGTCGTTTATTAGTTTAAGTTTAACACAGGACTCATTTTTTATCTGAAGAGATAAAGATGTTGTTTCCTACGATTTTATATTCAATAGGTATGGAATTCTGCAAGGATTTCAATACCGATTCGATGGTTGATTTTTTCTTCAATACACCCGAATATGTTTTGTCCGACCGAATGTCAGGAGACAGAATGATTTTCACGTCGTAGAAGCGTTCCAGTGCTTTGGTGATGGTAAATATGTTTGCTTTATTGAATGGTATCAGATTGTCACGCCATACAGCATCCAGTTTCGCATCGACCTGTTTCACCGTCAGCCGTCCGCTGTTTCTGTTCAGTTCGGCACGCTGACCCGGGGCGAGGACAATTTGTCCTTCGTCCTTGTTGCCTTTCACTTCGATTTCTCCTTCGATCAAGGTCGCTTCGGCTATCCGGCAACGTTTGTCGCACTTGAAGTTGAAAGTGGTTCCCAGTACACGTACGCGCATAGCGTCGCTTTCTACCGTGAATGGTTTATGGCGGTTTTTGGTTACTTCGAAATAGGCTTCTCCGTCTAGATACACATTACGTTCTTTTTCGGAGAATTCGCGCGGGTACTTCAGCATGGCGGCATTGTTCAGCCAGACTTTCGTCCCGTCCGGCAAGACAACTTCTTTCACGATGCCTTCATTGGCAACGGCTACCAGCATCTGATGCTCCGGCCGGTTGTAGAACCAATATCCGGCTCCTCCGCCCATTAGTAAAGCGACGGCAAGGATGGCCGCATACCTCATCCAGCGATGCATATGCAGTACTTTATCTTTCTTCTTTTTCTCTTGAGACAGTTGTTTATAAAGCCTTTTTTCCGCATTAGCCATTCTCTGTTCATCGGCATAATGGTCGAATTTACCCAGATGATAAATTTCTTCCATGCGGAACAACTGGCGGGCATTTTCGTCCGATTCGCTGATCCAGGCATTCACCTTGATCAGCTCTTCTTCAGAACACTGACCAGTCAGATATTTGTTTATTATTTCTTCGCTCAGATTTCTCATTTTCTTTTCCTTCATATAAGTAATACAATTGAAAACCCAAAAACACTTATCTTTAATCCAATAAAAATAAGAGGAGAATGAACCAAAGATGTCCGAGACGATTTCGCAGGAACTTCAATGCCTTATACATATGTGCCTCTACCGTGCGGAGTGAAACTCCCAGTACATCGGCTATCTCCTTATTTTTCATGTCGTGCAGATAGCTGAGCTTGAAAACTTCTTTGCACTTGTCCGGAAGCTCATTGATTGCATCGTGAATCTCTTTCCGCAATTCCCGGTCTTCGATCTTGCGGATCACTTCGTTGTTGTCCGGCTGATAAAACTCTGCACGCCTCCGGTTTATCTCTTCCATGGCGGCGCAATAGCCATCTTCTACATTACGATGTTTCAATACGTTAAGGGCACGTGTATAGACAGCACGATAGAGGAAAGCCTGAATCTGCTCTCCTATCTCTATGCTGTCTTTTCGTTTCCAAAGCTCTACGAACACGTCCTGCACTACATCCTCCGCCTCTTCTTCTCCTACCAGTCGGGTGGCATAGAATATCAGGCTGGGGTAGTACCTGCGGAATAGAGCTTTGTAGGTTAAGTCGAAGTTTTCATCCATTTTTCCGATAGATTAGTTTAGGTGGACCTACTGGGTTTGTTCTTCAAATTCGACTTCCACTAAGGGAGTATTCCCCATTTCAAATTCGACGGTGGCACCGCTCATAATCTGTTCATGGGTAAGGTAGGTCTTGTTGTACGGTTGACCGTCTACTTTGATAGATTGAATGTAAATATTCTCTTTGCTCACTTTGGGGGCAAGTACTGTAAATGTCTTTCCGTTAGCTAGATGCAACTTCATCTCCGGGAACAGGGGAGTACCGATTTCATACTTTCCGCTGACCGGATTGACGGGATAGAATCCCATTGCGCTGAATACGTACCAGGCAGACATTTGTCCGCAGTCTTCGTTTCCGCAAAGACCGGCAGGCTCGTTCTTGTAAAGCTCGTTCATTACTTTGGCAACGTATTTCTGTGTCAGGTTCTGTTGTCCTACGGCATTGAAGAGATAGATTACGTGATGGCTCGGTTCATTGCCGTGAGCATATTGTCCGATCATTCCCGTGCTGAAGATGGGAAGTTTTTCGTCGGCTGCCGGATGGTAGGTAAACATACTGTCCAGTTTCTCTGCAAAGCGGCTTGTGCCTCCTGTGAGATCAATCAGACCGTCTATGTCATGCTGCACGGACCAAAAGTATTGCCAGCCGTTACTTTCGCAGATATGCGGAGTGTATTCGTCGGCTTTGAAGTCTTTGATAAAGTTTCCTTTATCGTCACGCGGCTGCATGAACGAAGTGGCCGGATTGTAAACATTCTTATAGTTCTGAGAACGTTTGTAGAATTCGTCCGCTATCTCCTTCTTACCCATCTTGTTCGCCATCTCAGCGATGCAGTAATCGTCAAATGCATATTCCAGTGTTTTGGACAGTGACCAATTTTCGGCATTGTAATGATCTGTCACATTGTAAGGAATATAGCCTAATTGCTTGTATAGCCCGATGCCCCGGTAGTTATCCAGATTGGCGGTAGCTACGCAGGCGGCCAGTGCTTTCTCTGCATCAAAGTTGCCTATACCTTTCAGATAGGCATCTACAATCACGGGAACGGCATGATAGCCGATCATCATATCGGTTTCACTCCCGTAGAAGTTCCATACGGGCAGGCGTCCGTTCTGTTCAAAGAAGGCGATGAAGGATTTTACCATGTCGTTGACACGTTCCGGTTCGGTATATGTAAAAAGGGGATGGGCGGCACGGTAGGTATCCCAAAGGGAGAAAGTGCTGTAATTCACCCAGCCGTCACTCTGATGTACTTTTTTGTCGGGACCGTAATAGGCTCCGTCTACGTCACTGTAAATCGTAGGTGCGATCATCGAGTGGTACAGAGCTGTATAAAAGTTTACTTTATCATCTTGATTGTTACTCTCGACTTCGATCTTTCCCAGTTGGCGGTTCCAGTTTGCTTTTGTTTCTGCCAGATACTTGTCGAAGTCATTTTCGGGCACTTCGGCTTGCAGGTTCTTGGCTGCGCTTTCCATGCTGACGCCGGAAATGGCGGTATTGACGAGAATCTGTTCTCCTTCTTCGGTATGGAAGTCAAAACGTGCGATGACAGCCGTACCGATGTGTTGCTTGTCTTTGATAATGGCAGTCGTATCCAGTTCTACCTTGTCGAAAGGCTTGGAGAAGCGGGTGCGGAAGTAGATTCGCTGGTCGCGTGCCCAGCCGTCGGAGTAACGGTATCCTTGAATCGTCACAGAGTCCACTACTTCGATGTGCGAATCGTTTGTGAAGTCCCAGTTCATGGCTTTCTTCAGATTCAGGAAGATGGCGGCTTCGGCTTTGGGGAAGGTGTATCGCTGGATGCCACAACGTTCGGTTGCGGTCAGTTCCACATTGATATGGTAGTCTTTCAGACGTACTTGATAGTAGCCTGCATAGGCGCTCTCTTCATCGTGAGAAAACTTGGAGTAGATGCCCAGCGGCGCTTCTGCCTCTTTGTAGGGCAGTGTGACCGGCATGAAAGAGATGTCGTACAAGTCGCCTGCACCTGTTCCCGAAAGGTGGGTATGGCTGAAGCCGGCGATGGTGCTGTCCGGATAAAAATAGCCGGAGATGCGGTCCCATCCCGGAAGTCCGTTGTCCGGGCTGAGCTGCACCATACCGAAGGGGGCTTGTGCGCCGGGATAAGTGTTTCCTGTGAAATCGGTGCCAATAAAAGGATTTACATACGATGTGTAATCAATTTCAGCTTTTGTCTGTTTGGTGTTGCAGGATGCAAAAATACAAACGATTAGAAGTAGGTAAATAGGTGTTTTCATCGGTGTACGGGTATTGGTGATTACTTATTTTATTATTTGAAGGATAAGAAAAATAATTAATCTGTTTACAAAGGTAGGAAAAAGTTGTGATAATTGAGTTTATATCACGAATATTTTTGGCAGGAGGCTGATTAGTTGCTGTTGACACTGGAATCTGAAATAAAAAACCGTGCCTTAAAGTGCGAGGACTTTAAGACACGGTTCTTGTATTGGATGTATGTTACTGCTTTTTTAGATACCTGCGAGTTCCAGTACCTTTTCGATAGCGGCATTCAGTCCGTCTGTATTCTTGCCTCCGGCAGTAGCGAAATGAGGTTGACCGCCTCCGCCGCCTTGAATCAGTTTGGCTGCCTCTTTCACCAGGTTGCCTGCTTTTAAGCCACCGGCCACCAGATTGTCACTTAGCATGACGGTCAGCATAGGCTTGCCGTTGTCGAGGCTTCCGGCCACAAAGAACAGGTTTTCTGTGATTTCACCGCGAAGCTGGAAGGCGATATTCTTCACCACTTCCGCCGGCAACGGAGCACAGAACTTGATTACCTTGATACCGTGAATTTCCTGTATATTCTTCAGCAGTCTTTCTTTCAGCGAGGCTTCTTTCTCTTTCATGTAGTCTTCTACCTGCTTTTTCAGTCCTGCGTTTTCCTCAATATACTTGCGGATGGCAATACCCAGGTCGGGTGCGTTGTTGAAGAGCGATTTCAATTCACTGATCGTATCCTGAATGGTATCCAGCATTTCTTCCACACGGGCTCCCGTATATGCTTCGATACGGCGTACACCGGCTGCAACAGAGCTTTCGGAAATGATCTTCACCATACCGATATTTCCGGTTGCGGCTACGTGGATACCTCCACAGAATTCGATAGAAGAACCGAACTGGATGACACGTACTCTTTCACCGTACTTTTCACCGAAGAGGGCGATAGCTCCCAGCTCTTTCGCTTCCTCGATGGGAATGTTGCGGTATTCCTTCAAAGGTATGTTGGCACGAATCTTGGCATTCACCAAGTGTTCTACCTGGCGGATTTCTTCGTCGGTCACCTTCTGGAAGTGAGAGAAGTCGAAACGCAGTGAATCCGGTGTTACTAACGAACCTTTCTGTTCGATATGCTCGCCCAGTACTTCACGCAGGGCAGAGTCCAGCAGGTGAGTTGCCGAGTGATTGGCTGCGCAGGCTGCCCGTTTGTCGGCTGTCTCTTATACACATCTGACGCTGCCGACGATAAGG